>WNGJ01016911.1_pt1 | contig 14116 bp, 16 predicted proteins | sample 5400611 | NCBI WGS metagenome assembly WNGJ01 (sample SAMN13153375, study PRJNA577476) | soil metagenome | isolation source: 40 cm soil or saprolite under Garry oak tree replicate 1 | place: USA:California | collected 2016-06-15 | reverse complement strand
ACCTTTCCGTTGGCGTCGATGAGCTCGACGGTCGCCTGCGGTGGGTTCGAGTTCTTCTTGCGAACATAAACCACCATGAGCGCTGCGGTCGCCGTTGGCGATGTCGACGCGGAGGCCGACGATGAAGAGACGGGGCTGGCCGAGGACCTGCTAGCGGCCGACGTCGAGCCGCAGGCCGTTAGCACGACTGCCATCACAACCGCGACGCAAACCGACCTGCTCATCGCAGTGCGGTTATAGACGCTTTCAGGCCAGGACGACCGCCAGCTTTTTCATGTCGGCCCAGTTGGGTCCTGCCTTGGCCTCGACCTCGATCCCGGTCTCCAACTCGTAAGCGCCGGTCATGATGCGGGGCACCGTCTCCGCGAACCGGTCGACCTCGGCCTCCGGCACCTCGAACAGCAGCTCGTCATGCACCTGCAGCAGCATGCGGCCCTCCACATGGTCCGCCTCGAACTCGCGGTGCAAGCGGACCATCGCGATCTTGATGATGTCAGCGGCCAGCGACTGCATTGGAAAGTTGATGGCCATTCGCTCGGCGGCGCTGCGCAGCTGGAAGTTGGGCGAACGCAGGTCGGGGATGGCGCGCCTGCGACCCGTGGCGCTGATTACGAGGCCTTCCTCGCGAGCCTTCTGCTTCACGGCGTCGAGGTACTCGCGCAGCTTGGAATAGGTCGACCAGTACTCCTTGAGGAAGTCGCGCGCGACGTCGCCGCTGATTCCGAGCTGCTGCGACAGCCCGTACTCGCCCTGGCCGTAGATGGATCCGAAGTTCGCGACCTTGGCAAGGCGCCGCTGGTTGGGATCGACCGACTCGATCGGCACCTTGAACACCGCCGCGGCCGTCGCGGTGTGAATGTCCTGACCCGCGGCGAACGCGCCAAGCATCTTGGGGTCGCCGCTCAGGTGCGCCGCGATGCGCAGCTCGATCTGCGAGTAGTCGGCGGAGATGAGCACGTGTCCGGGGCGGCCGGCGCGAAACGCGCGACGGATGCGCTGGCCGAGGTCGGTGCGAATGGGAATGTTCATGAGGTTCGGGTTGGAAGACGAGAGCCGGCCGGTCGCTGTGCTCGCCTGGCCGAAAGACGTGTGCACCCGCCCGGTCAGGGGATCCACCAGCTGCGGCAGCGAGTCGACATACGTCGACTTGAGCTTCGACAGCTGCCGGTGCTCGAGGATCTCGGGGACGATCTCGTGCTTCTCGCGCAGCGACTCGAGCGTGTCGGCGTCGGTTGAGTAGCCGGTCTTCGTGCGCCGTCCGACCGGCAGGCGCAAATCCTCGAACAGAACCTTCGCCAGCTGCTGCGGCGCGCTCACGTTGAACTTCTGACCGGCCAGCTCTTCGATGCGCGACTCGATCGTCGCCAGCTGCAGGCCCAGCTCGTCCTGCATCTGCTTGAGGTAGGGCACGTCGACGGCGACACCTTCCGACTCCATGTCGGCAAGCACGCCCGCGAGCGGCAGCTCGATCTCGTGGAACAGGTAGTCGACGCCCAGGTTGCGCATCTCGGCCTCGAGGCGCGGGCGCAAATTGAGAATCGCCTCGGCTCGCCGGGCAGCAAAATCCGCCGCCTCCTCTACCGGGACGGCCGACGGCTTGCGCGCGGCACGACCGACGCCAAGCAGCTGCTCGGAGCTGACGAGCGTCACCTCGAGGAACTCCTTAGCGAGGTCCTCGAGCCGAGGGTCGCGCGAGCCCGCACCGAGCAGGTAGGCGGCGAGGAAGGTGCTGAAGTCAAAGCGTCGCTTGCCGCCGCCGAGCGAGCGGAGCGCGAGCTCGGTCTCCTTGGCGTCGTGACCGCTTACAGTCCTGTCGTCCAGCGTGGTTGCGGCCGCGTCCATCGCGTCCTGCTTCGCCACGTAGAAGGTCTGTGCGCCGGTCGAAACTCCAAGCCCGAGCACCCGCGATGAACGCCCGGCGCCTTCGGTGAAAGTGAAGACGCCCGCGTGCTCCGCGCCGTCGAGCAGGCTCGCCGCCTCGGCCGCCTCCTCGACGATCCTCAAGCCCGCCGGTGTCGGCGCGGGCTCGAACGCGAGGCTCGGCTGCACAGGCACCTGGTCAGGCGCCGGGAAGCGGCTCAGCAGCTGGCGGAACTCGAACCGGTCGAAGACGTCGCGCACGTGGTCGTAGTCGAAGCGAGTCCACCGCGCGTCTTCGAGCTCGAGCTCGACCGGCACGTCGCGGACGATGGTGACCATCCGCTTGCCCAAACGGATCTGGTCGGCGTTGGCCTTGATCGAGGTCTTCAGCCGGCCCTCCGGCAGCTCCTCGACGCGCTCCAGCAGCGCCTCCACCGAACCGAAGTCCTGCACGAGCTTGGCCGCGGTCTTGTCCCCCACCCCCGGCACGCCGGGGATGTTGTCGGACGTGTCGCCGCGCAGCGCCTTGAAGTCGATCAGCTGTGGCGGTTCGAAGCCGTAGCGCTGCCGGACCTGGTCGGGCCCATAGATGAAGGTGTCGGTGATGCCGCGCCGAGGGACAAGCGCCTCCACCGAGTCGGAGACGAGCTGGAGACAGTCCAGGTCGCCCGACACGATCGTGACCGAGTGTCCCCTTTCCTCGGCGATGCGCGAGAACGTGCCGATCAGGTCGTCCGCCTCGTAGCCGGGCACGCCGTAGATGGGGATCGTGAAGGCGGTTAGGACGTCGCGCACCTTCTCGATCTGCGGGCGCAGGTCGTCCGGCATAGCCCGGCGACCGGCCTTGTACTCGACGTACTCCTTGGACCGGAAGGTGGGTGCGCCGACGTCGAAGGCCGCGACGGCGAACTCCGGCCGTGAAGCCAGGACGATGGCCAGCATCGATGTGAATCCGTAGACGGCGTTGGTCACCTGGCCGTCAGTCGTGCTCATCGGCGGCAGGGCGAAAAACGCTCGGTAGATGAGGCTGTGGGCGTCGATGAGGACGACCTTTCCGCGCCTTCCTTTCGGCACGTTCAAATGTTACGGAGGACTGGTTCAACACCCTTAACAGGGCTGCTCGTTCAAATTGGGGGAGGGCGAAGGACCGAAGGCTAGAATGACCCGAGGATGAAGAACCTCATCGAGGTCTCCGTCGACAGCATTCGGATCCACATGCCGACGGCTCAGCACCTCGTGATCCTCAAGGAGAAGGAAGCCGACCGCTACCTCCCCATCTGGATTGGTTCCTTCGAAGCCCAGGCGATCGCGTCCAAGATCTCGGGCAACTCAGTGGGCCGCCCGCTGACCCACGACCTGATCGCCAACGCGTTCGGCGACCTCGGCGTGAGCATCAAGCGCATCGTGGTCACGCGGCTCGCGGACCAGGTGTTCTACGCGCGCCTCTACGTGAAACAGGACGGGCGCGACCTCGACTTCGACGCCCGCCCATCCGACGCCATCGCGCTCGCAGTGCGCGCGGAGTGCCCCATCTTCGTCGCCTCCGAGGTGATGGAGTCGGCAGGCATCATCCCCGACGCGGATGAGTCCGAGGACAAAGACAAGGGCGAGGTCCAGATCGACGACGAGCGCCTTGCCGTTTTCAGGGATTTCGTCAACAGCCTCGACCTGCCCGAGCTGCCGGATGAGCCCGGCAGCAAAGACGAGCCCGGCGGCAAGCGCGGCCGAGGCTGAGGCTTAGGCCGGCTCCTGCCACTACACGGCGACCTCGACTTCGGCGTCCGCATCCTCGTGGCGCTGGCCGTTGGAATTTTTCTCGGCAGTGAGCGCGAGTGGCGCGGTCACCCCGCCGGCATTCGCACCATGGCCCTCATCTGTGTGGGGTCATGCATGTTCACGGCGCTCGGCCTCGAGGAGGCGTTCGGGGCTCGCGTGGACCCCACTCGCATCGCTGCTCAGATCGTGACCGGAGTCGGATTTCTAGGCGCCGGATCGATACTCCGTCAGGGCGAATTGGTCCGAGGGCTCACGACGGCCGCGTCGATCTGGGTGGTCGCATCGCTTGGCATGGCGATCGGATTCGGCTATTACGCGATCGCCATCTTCACCGCGGTGGTCGTGCTGGTGACGCTGGTTGCCATCAAGCCGATCGAAGACCGCTTCTTCAAGAACCGCCACAACCGCCGCCGCGGTGATCCACCCGTTGATGAGCCAGGCTGATGGCTAGCATCGCCATCGTCACCGACTCGACGGCCGATCTGCCGCTCGCACTCGCGTCCTCGCGGTCCATCTCCGTCGTGCCGCTGACGCTCAACTTCGATGGACGCAGCCTTCTCGACGGCGTGGACATCACGCCCAGCGAGTTCTACCGCAAGCTGCCCTCGGCCGCGACGCATCCCACGACGTCGCAGCCTTCGCCAGGTCGCTTCGCCGAGACATACAACGAGCTGCTCGCTAATCACGACGCGATCGTCTCCATCCACATCTCGGAAAAGCTGAGCGGGACGTATGACTCGGCGAAGCAAGCCGCGGACATGACCGACCCGCAGCGCGTGCACGTGGTCGACTCGCAGGTTGTCTCCATGTCGCTCGGCCTCGTCGTGCTCGGCGCAGCGACGCTTGCGTCGGGTGGCGCGGACGCAGAGGAGATCGTCGCGAAGGTCGAGGCAATCCGTCCGCACGTGCACACGTACTTCTCGGTGGCGACGCTTGAGTTTCTGCGGCGCGGCGGCCGGATCGGCCGCGCGAGCGCGATGCTCGGCTCGGTCCTGCAGGTCAAGCCGGTGCTGTGCATTCGCGACGGGGTGGTCGAGCCACTCGAGCGAGTGCGAACTTTCGAGCGCGCCCTCAACCGCATCATCGAGCTCGCAAAAGCGGTGGACCGGGGCAAAGGCGTATGCGCCGTGGTGGGCCACGCCGACGCGGAGAAGGACGCGGAGAGGGTCGGCATGGCGCTCGCGCCGATCGCCGAGACGCTGATGATCCAGCCGCTCGGGCCCGTCGTAGGCGCTCACGGCGGCCCTGGCGTCGTCGGAGTCGGCTGCTACCCGGCGGACCTGCTGCCGCTCGGCATCAAGAGCTCGCGCGCCGGCGTGTCAACGACCTAGGCGCGCCGCCACCGGACGGATTCCGGCGACACCAGCTTCTCGAGCTTGCCCTCCACCGCCAACGCCTGCAGGTGCGCCAGCCCCTCTTGCAGGGCGAGGCGCTTCTCATAGAGCTGCTCGCGCGGCCCCCACAGCTGAAGCGCTACCTGCCAGCCGGTGAGCTCGCCATCGGTCAGGATGCCCATCACCCGCTCCATGCGCTTGCCGTGATGTGCCGCCAGCGTCTGGACGCGCCCTGCCGCGTCGGTGAACGGCCGGCCGTGCGCGGGGAGGACCAGTCGCGGCGCGTAGGCGGCAAGTCTCTTCAAACCTTCGAGGTACTCGTGCAGAGGATCAGGCGTGCTCTGCGGATGCAGACCGATGTTCGGCGACAGATCGGGGAGCATGTGGTCGCCTGCGAAAAGGAGCCCTGATTCCGCCGAGTAAAGGCAGATGTGTCCTGGCGAATGCCCTGGCGTCCACTCGACGCGCAGCTCCATCCGACCCATCGTCAGGGTCTCGGCGCCGTCGAGCTGGACCGCAGGCTCCGCGGGGGCGACAAGTTGGCTCAGCGCGCGCTGCGAGTTGCTGAGCACGTCGGCCTCCTCAGCGGGCACCCCGTTGACCAGCAGGTACTTGCGGACCTCGAGCACCAGGTGCTCCAGCTCGACATAGCGCGGATTGACGAGCGGCACTTCGAGGCGGTGCAGGTAGAGGTCTGCACCTTCGGGCCCGGCGAGGATGCCCGCGGCTCCGTAGTGGTCGGGATGGATGTGCGTGACGACCCGCCGGCGTAGGCGCTTGCCGCCCAGCGAATCGATCGACGAATGAATGAGCTCGAGCGATTCGCCAGAGTTCATGCCGCAGTCGAGCAGGTCGATGTCGTCGCCGTCGACGAAAAGGAAAACGTTGACGAGGCCGTCCTCGAAAGGGATCGGGAGGCGGAGCTCGAAGATCCCTTCTGCTATCTCGTTGAGGGAGGACACTGAGCTCAATTGTCGCGAAGCCGGCGGGTCGGTACCGGGCGGTACTCGGTCGTTCTAAGATGAAAACCGGGCGCGATCGCGCGGTCGCGGTATCTTCGCTAGGAGGACTCGATGTCTGAAGCCCAGGTTACCCCTCAGCAGATCTTCGACAGCATGCCGCAGGCGCTCGTGCCTGAGAAGGCGGGCAGCACCAAGGCGACGATCCAGTTCGACCTGTCGGGCGACCAGGGCGGCAAGTGGTGGGTGAAAATCCACGACGGTCAGGCCGAGTCAGGCCATGGTGACGCGCCCGAGACGCCGCAGCTAACTCTCATGGCCGACGCCATGGACTACGTGAAAATCTCCCTCGGACAGCTGGACGGCACGGCCGCCTTCATGCAGGGTAAGCTCAAGATCAAGGGCGACATGGGCCTCGCCATCAAGATGGCGGGCTTCTTCCGCCGCCCGAGCTAACAAGCCTCTCACCCCACCGTTTCCCTCCCGCTAACCCGGGAGGGAGACGGGCACCGACTCCCGCGAGTGCATTCGCTCGCGTGTCCGCGAGACAGAATTTCCTCGCGAGTGCATTCAGTCGCGGTTCAGGTCAAAAATTTCCAGGTGCCGAGGCGCGGCGCCATGGCGGCCTCGAGGTCGAGGTTGCCGGCCCCGGAGCGCAGCTCGAGTATCACGACGTGGGTCGAGGTGAGCGCGATCCGGCGCCCGTCCGCCAGCTTCATCGCCTCTTTGGCGTTGCCCCACGAGATCGTGTCGCCGGGCGACGGCTGGGGGTTCAGGCTGGAATGCATCCAGTCCGACAGGCTTCCGGCCCCGCTCCGCTCGTACGTGTAGACGACCATCAGGCCGAACAGGCCGGCGTTCGAGGCGCAGACCGGCCTCGGCGGCGTCTGGCCGGCGGGAGCCGACGCCGTAGTGCACGGGACGTCGGTGATGTCGAAAACCAGGTCGAGCTCGGGGGGGCTGACGACGGACTGGGCCCGGAGGTTGTACTTCCAGGTGGCGGGGTAGCAGAATCCCCACCCGGCAACGTTGTCCTCGAACGCATGATCTCCGTTCTGGCACTTGAGATCTGAGCCGATCTGCGGCACACTCGGGGTTGCGCGGTTGACGGGGGAGCCTAACTGGCAGGCAGCCAGAAGGATTGGCAGCAGGGGAATAGCGAGAAATCGCAGGCTACGGAGCACCGTTTCGGACCCGAGTATGGCGGTACTGACGCGCGTTCTGTCCAAGAATCGGACCGTCACTCCGGTCGGTATTAACGGTAAAAGGGGGGAAACCATGGGTTCTCGGAATCGTCCTGATGAAGAGCCGGAAGCCAAGCTGGAGGCCAGCAAGCTACAGCTGGAGCGGCTCGCCATGGCGTTCGGGGAGGAAGCTGGGCTGCACAGACCACTGGCCGACAGCGTCGGCGGAGTGATCGCTTCGATTCCCGAGGACGTCGACCTGGCGCAGGCTTTGTCAGACCGCGAGACGACCGACATCCTCGTGCACCTGCTCTACCAGAACCGCGAGCAGGTCGAGCGGGCTCTCGCCCGCGTGCGCGAGGGAGGGTACGGGCTGTGCGAGGAATGCAGTCACAGGATTCCGGCAGAGCGCCTTCGCTACCAGCCGGCGGCCACGCGGTGCGTGGACTGCCAGGGGCGCTGGGACCGGGTCAACGGTCGAACCGCTTAGCGACTCACTAAGCGCGACGCGGCCTGTAGACAAGGGCAGCCGCGCCCAGTAACAGCGCGGCTGCCACCAGGCCGATGCCGATCCAGAACCAGCGCATGTCGCCGGTCATGAAGCTGCCCTTGATGAAGCCGAGGCCCTGCCCGATCCACACGCCACCAGTGAGCAGCATGAGCTGACTGCTTCGTACCGCCGAAGGGGAGTTCGTCGTGCGCGATCTGCAGTGCGTTGACCCACGTGTAGCCCGCCTCGAGCTCGCTGACTGCGCGGTGCGCGGCGGCCATGTTCCCCGTCCAGATCGACGAGCCGAGGCCGAACTCCGAGTCGTTGGCGAGGCGCAGCCCCTCGTCGAGGTCTTTGATCTTGCGCACCGGGAGCGCCGGTCCGAAGACCTCCTCGGTCCACATGCGCGCGCCGTCGGGCACGTTCTCGAGGATTGTCGGCTCGATGAACCAGCCCTTCTCGTATTCGGCTCCCTTCGGCCGTCCGCCGCCGTACACGACCTTGGCTCCGCGGTCGACGGCGTCCTTCAGCTGAGCCTCGACCTCCGCCCTCTGCGTCTCGCTGTGCATCGGGCCCATACGGCTGTCCTTGTCCAGGCCGTTGCCGGGCTTGAGCTTGGACGCGCGGGCGACGAGCTTCTCCATCAGCGGCGCGTACGCCGCCTCCTGGATATAGAGCCGCTTCACCGCGAGGCACGCCTGCCCGCAATTGAAGAATCGACCGATGGAGATGGCGCGAGCCGCGGCCTCCAGGTCCGCGTCATCGAGGACGATGCACGGGTCGCTGCCGCCGAGCTCGAGGGTGACCTTTTTCAAGGCGTCGGCCGCTCGGGCCATGACCTTGCGCCCGGTCGGAGTGGAGCCCGTGAGGGCGATCTTGCGAATGAGCGGGTGGCCGACGATCGCATCGCCGGTCGCGGGTCCGAGCACCACGTTGACGACACCCTCAGGCAACCCGCCCTCGATGAGCGCCTCGATGCACGCGAGCGTTGCCAGCGGCGTCGTGCTGGCCGGCTTGAGGACGACGGTGTTGCCGGCCGCGATCGCCGGCGCCACCTTGTTGGCCGCGAGCGTCAGCGGAAAGTTCCACGGCACGATCGCGCCGCACACGCCGATGGGCCGGCGGACGACCAGCCCGTAGGTCGTCGTGTCGGGCAGCGATACGTGCTCGCCATGAACCTTGTCCGCAAGGTCAGCGAACCACGCGATGTTCTCGCCGAATCGCTGCGCCTCTAGGCGCGACTCAAGCAGCGTCTTGCCCTGCTCCCTGGTGAGGATCGGTGCGATCTCCTCGACCTTGGCCAGCATGTTGCGTGCGGCCTTGTGCAGGATCTCGGCGCGCTTGTTGGGCGCCAGCTTCGACCAGGTGGTGAACGCCTTCGCCGCCGCCTGGGCCGCGCGGTCCACGTCCGCGACGTCGCCGAACGGAACCTCGTCGACCACCTCGCCGGTGGCCGGGTTGCGGACCTCGTACGTCTTCCCGGACGCGGCCTTCGTTCTCTCGTTTTCGATGATCATCGTCGCCATGCGAATAATTATGTGATGTCAGTAAAACTCGAAAAGGAAGGCAGGGTCGGCGTCATCGTCCTCGACCGGCCGCCGGCGAACGGTTACGACCACTCGTTTCTCCGCGAATTCGCCAGTGCGATCGACGACGCGCGGCTGGACGGCGACGTTCGCAACGTGGTGGTCACGAGCTCTTCGGAGAAGTTCTTCTGCGCGGGAGCAGACGTCAGCGTCTTCGCTTCGGGCACGCCACGTTCGCGGTTCATGCTCGCGCTGCTCGCGCACGAGGCGTTCCGCAAGATGGAGACATCGCCGCTCATCTTTGTCGCCGCCATCTCGGGCCACTGCCTCGGTGGCGGCTTTGAGCTGGCGCTGGCATGCGACCTGCGCTTTGCCGCCGAAGGCGGCTACCAGATCGGCTTGCCCGAGGTGAACCTCGGGCTCTTCCCAGGCTCCGGCGGCACGCAGCGCCTGCCGCGGCGGATCGGGCTGGCGAAGGCGATCGACTTCATCGCCAACGCCACGACGCTGAAGCCGGCCGAGGCGAAGGAAGCCGGCCTTGTCGACCGGCTGTTCCCAGACGCGGCCGCCTGCCGCGCGGGCGCCATCGAGTACGCGGCCAAGCTCGGCGACGGCCCCAGCGTGGCGATCGGCCACGCCAAGCTCGCCGCGACGCTCGGCTACGGAGGCCCCATCGACGTGGGGCTGGCACTCGAGCGGGAGGCGATCGGGCGCGTCTTCGTCAGCGATGACGCCGACGAGGGGATCAAGGCTTTCACGGAGAAGCGCAAGCCGACATTCAAGGGGAGTTAATTCGACGCCCCACCTAACCTCCCCACACGGTGGGGAGGGACAACCTAACCTCCCCCCACGATGGGGAGGGACGACTTAGAATCTGCGCATCAAAAGAAGGAGGCATTGCCACATGGCTGAGCTTGTCGTGACCTCGATCACCCGGCCGTCGGCCGCCTCCGGAGGCGCCTTCTAGAGCTCCTCGTCTGGCGGACCGATGCGTCCGCCTGTCTTTCCGAGGAGTTCTGCGTTGTCCACGCATTTCAATTCCCGGCTCGCCTCGCTGGGCTGGGACGCATGGTTCGAACAACGCTTCGAGTCATTCGCCGCCGAGGGCCTGCAACCCGCACGCATCGCGGCCGACTACGGAGCTGAATATCTCGTCCACAGCGCGTCCGAGGCCACCCGGGCCGTCATCGGCCGGCGGCTGCGCGCCGAGAGCACGATCCTGCCCTCTGTCGGTGACTGGGTGGGAGTGCTTCCACGCGCCTGGGACACCCCTGCGGTCATCCATGGCGTCGTCGAGCGCCGCACTTCCTTCTCGCGCAAGGTCGTGCACCGGGAGGCGCGTGAGCAGGTGCTCGCCGCCAACGTCGACGTGGCGTTCGTCGTCGCATCGGCCCAGGACGTGAACGTCAGGCGCATCGAGCGCTACCTGGCGATGGCCTGGCAGAGCGGCGCCGTGCCCGCCGTCGTGCTGACCAAGTCGGACCTTGCCGACTCGGTAGAGGGCATTCGCCTCGAGATCGAGGAAGTCGCCGCAGGCACGCCGGTCGTTACCACCAGCGCGGTCACAGGCGAGGGGGTCGGGGAGATCCACACGCACCTCTCTGGATCGCGGACCGGCGTCCTGCTGGGCCCGTCAGGCGTCGGCAAGTCCACGCTCATCAACCGTATGGCCGGCACAGAGGTGATGCCGACGCGCGAGGTCTTCCGCACCGGCGAAGGTCGGCACATGACCTCCCACCGAGAGCTCATCGAGCTGCCGGGCGGCGGAATGATCATCGACACGCCCGGGCTGCGCGAAGCTCAGCTCTGGGTCGGAGACGGCGCGCTCGACAGCCTGTTCGAAGACATCGAGGCGCTGGAGCTGCAGTGCCGCTTCCCCGATTGCGAGCACCTCACGGAACCGGGGTGCGCCATCAAGGCCGCGCTCGCCGGCGGCACGCTCGATCCCGGACGGCTCGCCAGCTACCGCAAGCTGCAGCGCGAGGTGCGATCCATCGCAGCACGAAGCGACGCTCGTCTACGTGCTGACGAGCGTCGCAAATGGAAGCAGATAACGATCAACAATCGCGCGCGGGAGCGCTACTTGCGGCGGTGAATTCCATCCCAGAACGGGATGTTGCCCTTCGAGATCCGGTCGAGGATCCGATCCGCTCGGGCCTGGGTCAGCTGCTTGTGGTCGACGAGCTGCTCCAGGCGCGGCTTCAGGGTGGCGTCGAGCTTCTTCGCGAACTCGTCCTTCGTCATGTGCCTGTCGTTGGCCAGGTCGGAAACCTTCTGACCCTTCTTCAGGTCGGCGACGAGCGTCCCCTCGGGGATGCCAAGCACGTCGGCTTCTGACTCCAGGACGGCCTGGCGGACGAGCTTGCGGTCGGCGTGACGGTCGGTGGTCGAGGTCGACGCTGCGGGACTCGGGCTTGGGCTGGGAGTCGCGGCCTGGGCGAGCGTGCCGGCCACTCCCATGCTGAGCACTGCGGCGGCGGCGCCACTGCCCAGCAACTTGACGGCTCTTCCTGTAAACGGGGTCATCGTGCACATCTCCTCTTCATTTGCATTTGCCCATCGGGGCGAGCATCACGATGAGGAGCGGCTGTCAGACGATCGTGAGCCGCCTTTCAGCCTTTTGTAATGGCCACTGGGTGCTTCGGCTGGTAGACGCCCAGCTCACCGCCGCCAGGGAGCTCGATGCTCACGAGCCGGCCAAACCTGAGGTCAGCGACAGGCTTTTTGATCTGCACGCCCTTCTGCTTCAGCTCGGAGACAGTGGCGTCGATGTCGTCACACATGAGATAGAGCTCGTGCCGGCCGCCCACGTCGTCGGGATGCACGGCAACCTCTGAGGGCGGCAGCCCGAAGATCAACCAGCCCCCGCCCGCGTCGACAGAATCGAAACCGAATACATCGCGGATGAAGGTGCGGTCAGCCTCCGCATCGCGGCTGTAGATGATGGCGTGCGCACCGATGATCATCGCGAACCGACCGCCGACCGGAGGCGAATCTCGCGCAGCTCGGGCTCAGTGGGCGGCGGCGTCTCGCCGACCGCCGCGCCGAAGCTGACGTCCCAACCGGTCGCCTCGCGCACCTCCGCCAGCGTACGCGCGGGATGCACCGTATCGACGTAAGCCTCGCCGCCCTCGGGCGGAAAGCGGAAGACACAAAGGGTCGTGATGATGGCCGCCGGCCCGCCGCCGAGCAGCCCGTGGCGCCGGCGCCAATCAGGAGAGCCGTCACCGTGACCAGGCGATGTGATGAATGAGACGCGCTCGACCAGGCGGCGTCGCTCGTGCGTCATCAGCGTCACCCAGCGCCGGCTGAGGATGGCGATGTCCGCGCCTCCCCCGCTCCCCGGCAGCTTCACCCGGGGTCGCTCCGGCGGCCCGACGTACGACGTGTTGAGGTTGCCGAAGCGGTCGACCTCCGCGCCGCCGATGAATCCGAGGTCGACCATGCCCTGAGCCATCAGCGCCATGACGTTCGACATACGCGTGGCCCAGAGAGCGCCGGCGACATTGGGCGGGTCGCCCATGGTGCCGAGGTAGGTGCTCGCCGGCTGATCGCGCATGAGCCCGACCTCGAACAGGCCGCGTGCGCTCGGCGCGTGGGTGTTGCGGGCGACCGCGTACGCAATGATCGGCAGCCGCATGCCCACAAACACCAGCTCGCGGTCGCGGATCTCGCGCGATGCGACCGCGATCATCAGCTCCTGCGCCGTATAGGGCTCACTCATCCGCGAAGTTCACCGGCTCCGACGGCCTGTTGCCCGTGATGCGAATCGACTCGACGTCGACCAGCGTCATGTACGTCTCGCGATCGGGCACGTCGAGCACCCACCGCTTTAGCCACGCCTCGTAGCCCTCGCGCGTCCGCGATTCGTAGGCGTAGGCGTTGTCGAGGGCGTGGTCGCGCTTCCAGAAGCCCTGCACCGGCGACGGATGCGATCCGCCGGGCTCATGTACGACCGCGACCACCTTCGTCTCGGGGAGTAGGACGCGATTCGGATCGCTCAGTGTCACGACCGCATCCACGAGCTCCTCGCACGAGATGATCACGCGCTCGGCGGCCAGTCCCGCCTCCTCGCTGATGCCCAGCGGGCCCCACGCGTGCGCGCGACCCTCCGCGTCGCAGCGCTGGACGTGAAGGATGGTGACGTCCGGCCGCACGGCACCGATGTGTACGAGCCCGTCGACCTCTTTGATGTTCGGGTTGGTGCGCAGGATGTCGCTGCCGAGCAACGTCCGCGCCGGCAGGTACGGCACGTTCCACGCCGCCGCCCAGAGCGCCATCGAGATCGAGAAGTTGGTGTGGTCGTGGATCTCGATCGCCCGCGGGATCCCTTGCTCGGCCGCGCGCCGGTAGCAGTGGCCGAGGCCTTCGGACACATTGCCCACCCATGCAGCGGTGATCCGGCGCACGCAGCCGGCGCCGATGAGCTCGTCGAAAAGGGAGTCGGAGATGGGACCGACAAGCTCGAGGTCCTGGCGGCGCTGCCGGATGAGCTCGTGGCCCGCGGCGAATGGGATCAGCGGCTCGAGCGAGGTGCCGAGGGCGACGGTCGCGCCGTCGGGGACGAAGCGATCGATGGCCTCGGCCATCGTCATGACCTTCGTCAGCGGCCCAATGCCTCAATGAAGCCGCGGTAGTTGCGGTCGATCTCCTTCATCGAGTCACCGCCGAACTTCTCGAGAAGCGCGCCGGCCAGTGTGATCGCGACCATCGCCTCCCCGATCACGCCCGCCGCCGGCACGACACATACATCGCTCCGCTCGTAGTGCGCCTCGACCTTCTCCTTCGTCCTCAGGTCGACCGACTGCATCGGCTTCTTCATCGTCGAGATGGGCTTGATGGCGACGCGCAGGTCGATGGGCTCGCCGTTGGTCACGCCTCCAGTGAGCCCGCCAGCGCGGTTCGTCAGGTGCCGGAACGCCCCGCTCGTGAAGTCGATCTCGTCGTGGAACTGCGAGCCAGGCCGCGACGCGCCTTCGAAGCCGGC
>WNGJ01013515.1_pt1 | contig 14117 bp, 9 predicted proteins | sample 5400611 | NCBI WGS metagenome assembly WNGJ01 (sample SAMN13153375, study PRJNA577476) | soil metagenome | isolation source: 40 cm soil or saprolite under Garry oak tree replicate 1 | place: USA:California | collected 2016-06-15 | reverse complement strand
CTGTGCCAGTGTTGAACTTGACACCCCTTCCCGGATGGTATGTTGGGAGATCGGATCCCTCTGGTGTCGTTGCATGATACCTACTTCTGCAGAAAAACAGGAATCTCCCTGATTTAGATTCCGGCGCGACCAATAGCCATTCGTACATCTTACCTGAAAGTCGAGACAGTTAGCTCCTTCTGGGTGATGAATTCAAGCAGAGCAGGGGTTCCTTCCTGTGTCCGCTGAATTGCCCGTGTGATGGCCGGGATGATCTGATCCGGTTCGCTCACCCGTTCGCCATAGCCGCCAAGCGCACGGGCCAGGTCTGCATACTGCCCAGAAATATCCGTGCTGCGGTACTTCTCCGTTGCCACCTTCATGACTGGCAGTTCGATCGCCATCGAAGAGTTATTCAGCAAGATGGAGAGGATCGGGAGACGCTCGCGAACTGCTGTTTCAAAATCCATGCCAGTAAACCCAATGGCCGCATCTCCCCACACGTTGATGCAGAGCTTGTCTGGATGGGCCAGTTTGGCACCCATAGCCAGTCCCAGACTGTAGCCGAGTTGGGTCGTTTTGCCCCATCCAATATACGTCAACGGTTCACGCGTCTGCCAGAAAGGCGAAAGCTGATCGCGAGGACTGCCCGCGTCGTGAGTGATAATAGTCGTAGCGACATCAACGGCATGAAGCAAATCCCAGATGACACGGTACGGTGAGAGGGGCATCTCGTTGGAGGTGAGCCTGGGCATCCACTCGGTTAGCCACTGGTCTTTGCTTGCCCTGATCGCCTGCGCAATGCTCTCACTGCGTCCACGAGGATTGCCGCCAAGCCGCTCTCTCACTGCCTCAACGAGCGCGGTGAGGGTGAGCCCTGCATCGCCGATCAATCCGTAGTCAATCGGGTAATCTTTGTTGAGGTCGGCGGGGTCCAGGGTCGCCTGGATTATTACCTTTCCTGCTGGCAACCTCACCCCGTAATTGGTGGTGGTAAAACTACAACCAATGCCAAAGATCACATCGGCAGCTGTCAGAAACTGCTGCACGGGCCTGGGGATCGCATGCCCCCCTGAGCCGAGCGCAAGCGGGTGGGTTTCTGGAAAGGCGCTCTTCCCCTGTAAGCTCGTCGTGACTGGGGCCTCAAGGAGCTCGGCCAGTTCCCGTAAAGGCTGCCAGGCATGCGCATAATGCACACCCTGGCCGGCGTAGATCACGGGCCGTTTGGCCTCCACCAGGACGCGGGCCACCTCGTCAATCGCCAGCGGATCAGGGGCCGAGCGCATGCATGGGGCTGGTCGATATACCAACGGTTCAGCGACCTCTTCGGTAAAGAGATCGAGCGGGATCTCGACCATGACCGGTCGCGGTCGCCCGTTTCTCACCTGGGTAAAGGCGCGTCGCATCGCGTCTGGCAGCGTTTGAGCAGTAACGACTTGTTCGACCGACTTTGTGACATGCTGGAAATTGAGGAATGCATTGAAATTAGGTGGGACGTTGATCAACGTCCGTGGGTAGCCAGCAGGCAGCACCACGATGGGAACCGAGTCGCCGTACGCCTGGGCGACCCCGCCAAAGGCGTTCTCCGTGCCTGGTCCGAATTGCATCGTAAACACACCGATGCGCTCACCAGAGGTGACACGGCTCACAGCATCGGCCATATGCAAGCCCGTTCGTTCCTGTCGCACGATGATGGTCCGAATGTCAGCCTCTGCTGCGGCTTCAATAATCGGATTGACTGGGTAGCCGATGAGGAAGGAGATTCCCTCACGCTTGAGAATCTCAGCGATGGCGGTGGATACGTTCATATTCCCCCCTGGAATGCCTCCTGTGTCTCTGAAGAACATGTGGTCATCTGAATAGCAAGCCCACGCATTATCCAAATGCTTCTCCAATACCACGATGCCACTTCAACACATGTGGCTATCACGTGATGACGCTCAAAGAGTTCCACCCGAGCCTTCATGTGCGAACTCGGCCAGCAGCACAGCGATGAGCTTGATGTTGAGCAGAAAGTCCTCCAACCGGATATGCTCATCTGGACCATGCACACGCGAACCGTCGTATCCTACCCCTGCACCATTGACGACGGGCAATCCGTAGCGCTGGCAAAGTTCTTCCATCGGGCCTGAGCCAGGCCTGCGTGGTAATATATAGGGTTCGACGCCATACACATAGCGAGCCGAACGGACAAGGGCATCCACCAGCGGCGACTCCAGCGAACTCTGAGCCGGGCGCGACGACGCTTCGAGATTCCTTACCTCCACGTCTGCAAAACCCTGTTCGGCCAGGTGATGCTGCAACAATGTCAAAATGGTCTCCGGCTCCTGGTCGGGTACCAGGCGGAAATCCAGCTTCGCTCCTGCCGTCGCAGGCAGAACGGTCTTGCCGCCCGGTCCCTGGTAGCCGCTCCACATACCACAGATGTTGCAGGTAGGCGAATATAGCAAGTGTTCGGTCAGGACTGCGGGGTCTTCGCTGGGGCCGAGCAGATGAGCTATTTTCCAACTCTGGCGCAGGAAGGGAGTATCTACCGGAAAACGTGCCATCAAGCGCCGCTCGGGCTCTGTCGGTGGGCAGACAGCATCGTAGAAACCGGGAATGCGCACCCTCCCAGATGGCTCATGCAGCGACCCAAGCGCTTCAACCAGCCGCCAGGCGGCGTTGGGAGCCAACGGAGCATTGCTGGAGTGAAGATCGTAGGCGACGCTCTGCACACGAAGTTCGACACTTAACAACCCTTTCAGTCCGGCGGTGATGGTAATCGCGCCCCGCTCATTGCGCACACCCGCCTCCCAGAGGCAGGCATCAGCCTGCAACAGGTCCTGGTGGGCGCGCGCAAACTCACCCAGGCTGGGACTGCCGATCTCTTCCTCTCCTTCGACCAGGAAGGTCACGCCACAGGGCAGCCTTCCATGAACCTCGCGCCAGGCGCGCACCGCCCACAGACGCGCTACCAGATTGCCCTTGTTGTCGGCCACCCCGCGAGCATAGAGACGACCATCCCGAATAGTTGCATCGAACGGTGGCACGCTCCAGGCCTCCAGAGGCTCAGGTGGCTGGACATCGTAGTGATCGTAGATGGCGAGACGACGCGCACGCTCACCAGTCAGGCGACCCACCACCATAGGAAAGCCCTGGGTAAGCACCAGCGAGGTCTCAGCATCTAGTTCGCGCAAGCTTTCCGCCGCGAGTTCGGCCATTTCCTGCATCCCCCTGTTCTGAGCGGAGATGCTCGGCTGGTGACAGAAACGCTGCAGAGTAGCAACTGCTGCATCCCTATGCGCGTCGATCCAGGTCAAGATGGGTTCAAGACGTTCAGCAGGAGTAGAAAGTGACATAGCGCTCACCCTTTCGAATCATCGAACACTGCTTTGAGACGAGCAATGATCCTCTCATTAAGAGATTTGCTCCATGATACCATAGAAGATGTACGGCCTGCTGCACTCCTTGCCAGCCCAGCCTCCGAGAATGTAGGTCGAGCACATCCTTACTGTTCAGGGAGTGTACAGAAGAGTGGGAGGCTATTAACGAGAGAGGAAGTGAAACCACTCTTTGTGGCTTACCGTTTTGGCCTGCCTGGGGAAGAATAGGTCTGTACAGAAAGCAGAGATAGCCATCCTGCATACACCGGTTGAGAGAGGAGCCAGGGAGTATGTGCAGGTGGACTCAGTCCCTAGACACACCGAACGCATGATCAAGAGAGACACCTTGAACATCATTCTGAATCCGAGGACGACCATTGGCGTGCTCACCGAGACCGAGGTGCTGCTGGTAGACGCGGTTGGAGGCAAGCGCGTGCTGCGCTCGCTCCTGCTGCCCGCCGAGGCCAGCGACCTGAGCGGGCTCGCGGAGTTCCTGTGGCAGGCAGAGCTCACGGAGGTCTGGGTGCTGCCGACCACCACGCACTCCCGCACCGTCACCTGTGCTGGCCTGGCGCAGGTCCACCACTGGACCACGGTGGTCCATCCTGCTCTGGGCCATCCCGAGAGACCCGCCTGTGTCCTGCTTTGGCCCAGAGAGGGAGGGCGTTCTGGCAACCGTCGTCTTGCACTAGCCTTCCCTGAGCACTCCGGCTGGGGCTGGGTGCTGCCTGACGCGAAGGGCTTGCTGGCTACGGTGACTTATCTGGACCAGGTGCTGGGGAGGAGCGTGGCCGATGCCCCAGAACTGGTGGCCCCCCAACTGCTCACTGAACTCACGGCCGATCAGCCCACCATGTCGCTCCGTGCCTCGCAACTCGAGCTGTCTCACCTGCCCACCAGCGATGATATGCCCTCTCCGATCCTCCAGGGCGCTCGGGAGTTCGCCTGGATGCGCCCCCTCTTGCTGGCGGAACAGCGAGAGCGCTACCTGCACAAATACACCCACCTCTCGCTGGCGCTGGAGGCGGCCATGAGCGTCCATCTGGGAGCAGGCATGCCGCAGCACTCGCCCACGGGGCGCGCCTATGATGGCCGTCATCCCGGCCTCTGGCGTGTGGAGGCTGAGCCAGCCGGCTCGCTCTTCGATGGCAGACGCCTGCCGAGATGTCTGGATGGCGAGTGGATGAGTACACCCCAGGTGCAGTGCTGCCGGAGCATCGGTTACCAGGTGCACATCCGGGAGGGCTACGCCTGGCCAGAGGCGCATCCCGTGCTCCAGCGGTGGGCGGCGATCTTGTGGCAAGCCGCCGAGCGGCTGCACACGCGCCCCCAGCTTTTCCGGCATGGACAGGCGCGCACCAATGCCTCCTCCACTCTCACCAGGCTTGCCGAGCTCGGGCTGGCTCCTCTTGCCCAGGAGCAAGCGGTCGGGAGATGGGGTCGGCCTGAGTGGTGGGCGAGCCTGGTCGGGGGCAGTCGAGCCGCGCTTTTTGCGCACCTGGTGCGTCTAGTGCGCAAGGGGACCATGCCGGTGCTGGTGGCCCATGATGCCCTCTGGGTGGTGTCCAATGACCCCGACCCGCTCACGGCCGTCCCCGGCCTGGTCACGGCTCGCAACTGGCAGGGATATAGCGTCGGATATGTGGACCCGCTCCCACTCTCAGGGGAAGTCCAGGCCGCCTTCAGGACCACAGACGATGCCAGCCAACTGGCCCAGATGCTCGATACCCTGGCTCGTGACGTCTTTCCCTAGCAGTGGCTACCAGCTTCACCGAGAAATCGCAGCTCAAGGGTACAAAGGCTCTGCTCAAAGCGGCCATGGATGGTACGAAACAAGGTGTTATGTTGACACAGCAGGTGAACGAGAAGGAGGAACGATGCGACACTATCAGATCGCTGTGCTGCCGGGCGACGGAATTGGGCATGAAGTCATCCCTGAGAGCGTCCAGACGCTCGCGGCCCTCGCCCAACTGCAGGGCGACTTCCAGCCGAAGGATGGGCTGGCGGTGCTGGAGCGAGGTGGCTTTGATGGTATCCTGCTCGGTCCCATCGGGGACCCACGGGTGCCGGACCATCTCACGCTGTGGGGCTTGTTGTTACCGCTACGCCAGGGGTTCGACCAGTACATCAACCTGCGGCCTATGCGCCTGCTACCAGGCGTGCAGAGTCCCCTGGCAGGCAAGGGTCCCGCCGAGATTGACATGATCTGCGTGCGTGAGAACACGGAAGGTGAGTATGCTGGCGTGGGAGGACGGGTGCATCAGGGGACAGCCGAGGAGGTCGCAGTCCAGTCCATGGTCTTCACCCGCACCGGCACCGAGCGGGTCATGCGCTACGCCTTCGAGTATGCGCGCCAGCACGGACGTAAGCGCGTGACGAGTGCCACGAAATCGAATAGCATGCAGTACAGCATGGTCTTCTGGGACGAGGTGTTTGGGCGGGTGGCTGCCGGGTACCCGGATATCGCTCATGAGCAGCAACTCATTGATTCGCTGGCCGCGCGAGTCGTTACCAGGCCGGAGAGCCTGGATATGATTGTGGCCTCCAACCTCTTTGGCGACATCCTCACCGACCTGGGCGCGGCGATCTCTGGCAGTCTGGGGCTCTCCCCCAGCGCGAACCTCAACCCAGAGCGGCGCTATCCGAGCCTCTTTCAGGCGATTCACGGCTCGGCACCGGATATTGCCGGCAAGGGTGTAGCCAACCCCATCGCGTCGATCTGGTCCGGGCAACTTCTACTCGGCCATTTGGGCGAACAGGAGGCAGCGGCGACGCTCATGCGTGCCATCGAGGAGGTGCTGGCCGCAGGGCAGGTCCGTACTCCGGACCTGGGTGGCACGGCGACGACGCGTCAACTGAGCGAAGCTGTCCGAACGCAGCTGCGCAGAATCATCACTTGATAAGGATGTCCTCGTCTGCATAGTGAGTGGAGTGGAGACCCACCCACCTGTAAGAAGGCCAGAGCCACTACCTCACCGCGCCGTCCGGCGTCCGTACGCCCATACTGCCAGCGGGATGAAGATGACGAGGATACCGATACACCAGGCAAGCGCCTGCCAGATCGTCGCTGCATCAGGCTGGTTGAGGAGCAGCCCACGTACTGCGTTGACGATCAGCGAAACTGGCTGATGTTCCGCGAAGGCGCGCAGCCAGTCAGGCATACTTTGTGTCGGCACGAACGCGCTGCTGGCGAAGGTCAAGGGAAAGAGCCAGATGAAGCCAGCAGATTGTGCCGCCTCCACGCTCCTCACCGCCAACCCGATCACCGCCGAGATCCACGAGAAGGCAAAGCTGGTGAGCAGGAGGAGTCCCGCTGCCGCCAGCCAGGACACGAACGGGCCCTGTGGTCGGAAGCCAACCAGCAGGCCAACTGTCCACATTACTGCCACAACGAATGTATTGCGCACGATGTCAGCGATGGTACGGCCCGTCAGGACGGCCGATTTGGCCATCGGCAAGGAGCGAAAGCGGTCGACCAGGCCGCGCTGCAAGTCAGTAGCCAGGCCGATGCCGGTCGTCGTCGCGCCAAAGATGACAGTCTGAGCGAAGATACCGGCCATCAGGTAATTGACATAGCTGGTACCAGTGACCGCAATTGCTCCGCCAAACACGTAGCGGAAGAGCAGGACGAACATAATCGGCTGGATCGTCGCAAAGATGAGTTCCTCAGGGATACGTGGAATCTGGACCAGGTGGCGCTGCGCCAGGACAAGCGCATCAGCAAGTGTCCAGTAGAGTCGCGGACGCGCCTGCGGCGACAATGTTTGGGTCGCGCGAACATCAATGCTGTTCATCGTGCACTCCTTACCAGGGGCTCAGTGGCCGGGGTAGCTGCAGGTAGTTCTGTTTCCGAAGCCTCGCGCCCGGTCAGCGTGAGGAAGACATCATCCAGGGTGGGCCGGCGCAGTGCCAGGTCGTCCAGGGGAACTTGCGCAGCATCGAGGTCGCGCACCACGGCAGCGAGGAGTTGTGCGCCCCGTGTCACTGGTACGACGAGGTGGCGGCGCTCCATGTTGATCTGGAAATCGCCCGAACTGTAGGGATGTAGCGCTCGCGCCGCGGCATTCAGGTCTCCTCCACGCGCCACCGTGAGTTCGAGTCGTTCGCCACCAACCTGGGCTTTCAGTTCGTCAGAGGTGCCGTTAGCAATCACGCGCCCATGATCAACGACGGCAATTTGGTCGGCAAGTTGATCGGCTTCCTCCAGGTATTGGGTGGTGAGTAACACGGTGGTCCCGTCAGCGACAAGGGTACTGATGACCTCCCACATCGAGAGGCGTCCGCGTATATCAAGGCCGGTCGTCGGCTCGTCCAGGAAGAGCACCGGGGGCGAAATGATCAAGCTCGCTGCCAGGTCGAGACGCCGGCGCATGCCCCCCGAGTAGGTCTTCACCGTGCGCCCGGCAGCTTCGACCAGGTCAAAGCGTTCGAGCAATTCGTTCGCCCGTCGTCGCGCCACCGCGCCTGCCAGGTGATAGAGTCGCCCAAACATCACCAGGTTTTCGTAGCCAGTCAGGTTTTCATCGACAGCGGCATACTGGCCAGCCAGGCCAATACGCGCACGCAGCGCGTCAGCGTGTTTAACGACATCAAGCCCCACAACCTCCGCCCGCCCAGCGTCTGGACGTAAAAGTGTGGTCAGGATGCGCACGGCAGTGGTCTTACCGGCGCCATTAGGGCCAAGGAGGCCAAGCACGCTCCCCTCCTCCGCTATGAGATCAAGCCCTGCCAGGGCATGTGTTTTTCCGTAATGTTTGTGAAGCCCTTCGGCCAGTATGGCCGGTGTATGCGACATGATACGTTTCCTCTCGTGATGGGATATATGAATGGTTAATAGACAATCAGCCGAACGGTTGCGGCCACTCCGCTTTCCTGACGCTCGCTTGCCTACCACGCGTTCATACAGCTCATGGGTGACGAAGTACGTGACGGAATACGAAGTATTGACCGTAATGTTACGATGTGGTACACTGTATGTGGACAGATGTCCACATGAGATATTGTAGCGGACAATTGTCCACTTGTCAAGAGGTGAGAGAAGTGAGAGAAGAATCACACGATTGTCCATGGCCTTCTGGCATACCGGAGCTGTTCCAGTGGCACAGGCGGCACGAACGGCGCGATGCAGCGGAGCATCGCCAGCGCATTCTGGAGGTTGCGCGACACCTCTTCGCCGAGCATGGCGTCGACGCTGTCAGCATGCATCAGATTGCTATGGACGCTGGAATCGGGCAGGGGACACTCTATCGCCGGTACGCCCATAAGGGCGAACTCTGTATGGACTTGGTGCGCGAGCACTATGAGCGATTCGTGGAAGAGATCGCGTCGCTGTTGGCGCCAACAGCGGCATCTCCTGCGCTTGAACGGCTGGAGAGTGTTCTGGCAAAAATTGTCGCGCTGCTCGAAGAGCAAGGCGCCATGGTAGGACCCGGTGCCGGAACAGATATGCGAGATGGGCAGTGCAACGAATCTGATATCTCCCGGCACATTTCGTTCCAGCGAACGCCGTGGTACCGGTGGTTGCACGAACTGTTTGCGGGGCTACTCACTGAAGCAGTGGAACGCGGAGAGTTGGCCTCTCTTGATGTCCCCTACACAGCCGATGCCATGCTTGTCGCACTTCATCCCGCGTTTTATCGCTTCCAAAGGCAAGAGCGCGGCTTTCCTTCCGAGCGTATCTTGCAAGGGCTGCGCCACATCTACATCGACGGCCTGAAAGCGCCGTCCGCCACGGCAGGAAGAGCAGACGAAAAAACCGCTGTTTGAGAGCACGCTTGGCAGCAACGGGTCGAATCGCCTGCTCCCACGCCGCCAGCTGCTCGCGGATAGAACCGAGACCGATGCCTGCGGCGGCAATATCGCCAAGCACTATCATGCCGCACTGCTCGCCCAAGACTTTGCAGCTGACGGCAGCCCACTGTGTCCTGCCTGTCGAGCCGGTGACTGGCGACGCGTTGCCGCCCTGCTTGACCAAGCCGATTACCAGGCCATTTCCTTCGAGCGCAGCGTGCGGGAATGCGCGCTCTGTGATACCCATGGCTTTGTCTTGTGCAGTCACGGCTACACCGGCATGAAACGCTGGGTGCTGGGCAGGTGTAGCGGAGAAAGTTGCCCATCATGCGTCCGTTCCCGTGCTCTTGCTGCGTGAAGACGGGCCCGCATTGATTGGCACGCCTCCCCATGCAGAGGGTCCTTTGCGTGCCCTTGTGCCCCTGGATGGGTCCGTAGGGACCAAAGCAGCACGATCAGATCACAACTGCACAAAAGCAAGCAGTAGATGTCAGACGGGCGCCATTTCGCCACGCGCGGGCGCTTGTTCCTCCTGCACACACCAGAAAAACCGCCCGGTCACATTCCGAGAGGATGAGACGCGGCGTGAGGAAGTTCTGAACGCTGCATGCCCCACCACCTCGTCACATCTCAGCTCGGTTGTATGCGATCTTGGTAATCTGACAACGAAACCAGGCGAAATCTCCGGAGACGAGATGCCAATTGCTTGAAGGAGGTATCACCACTCTATGCGACTCCTCCTCTATAGTGGAGTCTACAGCGGGAGACTCACAATGCCATCACGTTTGAGCGCTTGCTCATCACACTGCGCTCTCAATTCCTGTCACTTTCAAATAAGCGAATACCTGGTGTGATAATCAGCCAATCACTCGAAGCTCACCCGTGTCTGGTCGCGACATCGGCCGGCGAGGGCAACGCCTGGTCGAGGCACTTGGTGATAATCGGCATCTGTCTACGGCTTTGGCCTGATGGGTTGGCACAATGGCCAGGAGGGTGGCCGAGATGTGCCTTCTATCGAAGCGGTGGAGCCTTTCCCGCGCTATCGTTCTTTCATAGCTGGGTGATCTCATAGCGTTTCTCCCCTCCTGTCCAGCTGCAGGAAGCGTTCAAAGAGGTGAAAATGCCATATCGTTTGTACGAGCGCTGCCCACACCACTGAGGCGCCGCCAACGATGAGGTAATCGAAGGCATCCAGCGCCTGGAGATTGAAGAAGGCACGCAGCGGCGCTACAGCCAGGACGCCTACGAGACAAACAAACAATCCCAGGACCAACAGCGTCGGGGGCCAGTTCCTGCATGGCCCATGCTGATCCAGTCGGGCTGGCGGCTGGACAAACAGCACCACGGCTAACCCGCACAGTACCGCGAACACCGTCAGCGCCGTCTGCGCCAGCGGTAAAGCCCCTTCTCGATAGGGATTTGCCGGTTCAGGGAGAGTCGCTACTGCGGGCAGCAGGACAGCGAGATAGACGCCTATGGCGACCAGGCAGAATGTTAAGGACGCAGGCAGCACAAAGCGCGCGAGGGAGCGGATCAAGTCTTGTTGGGATCGGTGACCGGGACGTGCCCAATAAGCAAGCGCCAGCGCTGGTACACCCACTGTCAAAAAGGTGAGGATGGATGTCTGCCTTGGTTGAAATGGGAAACCACCGATAAACGCGATGGAGATCAGCAACAAGGTCACCGATAGCACGCGCGTTAAGAAGAGCTGCAAAATGTCGCGCATGCCGTTACGAATGCGTTGCCCTTCGCGAAACGCCGCCGGAAGGGAACCAAACGCGTCTTTGAGCAACACCAGGTCCGCTACGCCGCGCGTGGCCTGGCTGCCACTCTGCATCGCAATGCCCAGGTTGGCCTGCTTGAGCGCCAGCACATCATTGACCCCGTCACCGATCATCGCCACGTAATGGTCACGACTGCGCAGCGCCTGGACCAGTCTCTCCTTTTGCTGGGGCGTGATGCGGCCAAAAATGGTGACCTCTTGCGCGACCTCGGCCAACTGCGCGGCATCCAATGTCTCCAGTTCTGCACCTGAGATTGCCTTACTCTCAGGTGCCAGTCCGACCTGCTTTGCCAGGGCTGCCACGGTCTGGGGATGGTCCCCGGAGATGACTTTGATCTGCACCCCCACCTCGTTCAAGCGCGCGAGCGTTTCGCGCGCTTCCGGGCGCAGGGTATCACGCAAGCTCACCGCGCCAAGAGGCATGAGCCCATACGGTAGACGCGCCTCACCTTCCGGCGCTTGGAGCAAGGTCGGCTCCGGATACCAGGCAAAGAGCAGGACACGCATGCCACGCTCTACCTGCTCCTCGAGGAAGGTTCCCAGGTGCGCATCCGCATGTAAGAACGGTTGGAGCATTTCTGGCGCGCCCAGCACATAGACGCCTCGCAATGCCTCGTCATCGACAACCAATGCACTCCACTTACGTGCCGATGAAAAGGGAATCTCTTCACGGATGTGCAGGGCAGGCACAGCCTGGACTCCACACGCGGCACGAATCGCCGCGCTGGTGGCATTGCCGCTCGACGTCGCAGCGATATAGCTGCCGAGCACACGCCGCAGTTTGCCTTCCTCCATGCCATAGGGGTGCAGCGCCGCCACTGCAAGCGCATTGGCGGTCAGCGTCCCCGTTTTATCGGTACACAGCACATCGACATGGCTCAAGGATTCGATGGCATTGAATTTTTGCACCAACGCGCCTTTGCCCGCCATGCGCACGGCTCCCAGCGCATAGGCTACGCTGATAGAGAGAAACAGGCCATTGGGCACGATTCCGATGATGACCATCGCCATACGCACTGTCTCTATCGTCGGAATAGTGCTCACGAGCGAGGCAGCGACCAGCAGCACCTCGAGGAAGATGGCGACCAGCAGCAAGGTGCGAATAATCAAGTTGATATCGCGCTGCAACGGCGTGTAGTTTGCGCGATATGCACGTGCTCCCGCGGTCAAGACTCCAGCGACGCTCTGGACACCCACGTGTTCCGCCCGGCAGCACGCCTGACCAGTGATGCAGAAGGTCCCGGAATAGAGCCAGTCGCCCTCGTTTTTAGCAACCAGGTCCGATTCGCCTGTCAGGAGCGATTCATCGACCTCGACACGACCGCCGCCAGTGATCGGGCCATCGACGACGATTTGATCACCGGCATGGAGTACCAGGACATCATCCACGACAATTTCCCCCGGATCAAGCTGTTGCTCTCGGCCATCACGCACGACTGTCGCCTTTGGACGTGTGAGCAGCGCGATGCGGTCCAGGGTGTACTTGGCTCGGGCCTCCTGGATGAGGCTAATCACCAGGTTAAACGAGATCACGCCCACAGAGACAAGCGCATCCAGGTACTGTCCTACAAGCACCAGGGCGAAGCCGACGGAAAAGAGGATAATGTTAACGGTTGTCAACACATTCTCTCGGATTAACTGAATATAAGATCGACTTGTTGCAGGTGGAGGCATGCTGCCTAATCCCTGTGCCCGCCGTTCTGCCACCTCGTCTGCGGTCAGTCCCTGTATGAGTTGACGTTGACTTTGCACACTCACCTTGTTTTCCAGTCCCTTTCACCTTACATGACCATACTCTATAGTGGAATATGCTCCATAGCCTTCACGATGCAATCACAGTCACAGGTTTCACTCTCTCAAATCTGTCACAATCAACTGCTCAACATGAGCCAGCTTGATATGTGTATCATACACTAACAATCGACGAGGCTGGTACGGTAGAGCGAGGATGACACAAGATTCTTTAGTGACGACATGGTGATTACCTTCGTGGTCTATGCGGTAGGATTAGCGCTGCTACGCCGGTTGTTCAGGCCTTTCAGGAGCAAGCAGAAGTAAAGTAGTGACGAATGATGCCGCATCTGAGGAAAGCCACAGAACTGCTGCAATCTCCCCTGGCTTACCCATGCGTTGCATGGGATGCAGAGCAGCTATCTGCTGGTAGGGCTCAGGGGAGAGGCTGCGGCAACTCCTCGTTCCATCACCATGGGGTATCGGTAAAAGACGATTCTTGTCACTTTATCGGCTACACATCGTGCTCCAACTGTGACAAAATATCGACTTACTGTGACGAGTTTGTGATCGAACGAGTGTATACTTCCTCATTGGGAAACTGTAGACGATGTTTCCCTTACGGGATGTGAGATCATGAACTCTATCCCTGTTCCTTGTATACGCCGGGCGGTGTGCGTATGCAAGATAATGCAATAAAGCAAAGATAGGAACGAACATGAAAGCGTTTGTCATGAAAGCTATCGGCCAGGTGGGCTTCCTGGAGAAACCCATTCCCCGTCCGGGTCCAAACGATGCGATCGTCAAAACGACCAATGCCCTCATTTGTACCTCGGACTCCCATACCGTCGGCGGTGCCATCGGTCCGCGAGAGAACCTGACTCTGGGACACGAAGCGGTGGGCATCGTCCATGAAGTAGGCAGCAACGTCAAACTCTTCAAGCCAGGTGATCGCGTCCTGGTTGGCGCAATTACCCCCGATTGGGGCGATCCCGCCTCGCAAGCTGGTCACTCCTCCCAATCTGGTGGGCCTCTGGGAGGATGGAAATTCTCAAATACGAAGGATGGCGTGTTTGCCGAGTACTTCCATGTGAACGAGGCAGATGCGAATATGGCCCGTATTCCTGCCAGCGTGCCCGATGAGATGGCGGTCTACTGTGCCGACATGCTCTCGACCGGGTTCATGGGCGCAGAGAATGGCAATATTCCTATCGGGGGAACGGTAGCCGTCTTCGCCGAGGGTCCGGTGGGACTGATGGCGACAGCCGGGGCGAAGTTGCGCGGGGCCGGGTTGATCATTGGCGTAGAAGCGGTCCCGCGCAGGCAGGATCTTGCGCGCACCTATGGTGCAGATGTGATTGCTGATTTCTCCCAAGAGGATGTTGTCCAGCGCATCCTTGACCTGACCGAAGGACAGGGTGTGGACACAGCGATCGAGGCGCTGGGAGCCGATGTCACCTTCCAGAATG
>WNGJ01011072.1_pt1 | contig 14117 bp, 13 predicted proteins | sample 5400611 | NCBI WGS metagenome assembly WNGJ01 (sample SAMN13153375, study PRJNA577476) | soil metagenome | isolation source: 40 cm soil or saprolite under Garry oak tree replicate 1 | place: USA:California | collected 2016-06-15 | reverse complement strand
GCGCGCCCGAGCGGGAGAATGAACTCGTCAACAATATCGGCGGTGGCGTGTTTCAGGGCGGCTTCGACGCGCTCAAGCGCGCTTTCGGAGGCTAGTGTGCCGCGCATCGTCAAGAGCACCATCCTCGAGGCGCCCACAGGGGTGGTCTGGAATGTGCTGCGCGACTTCAACGGTCACGACCGCTGGCACCCCGCGGTCGCAACCAGCACCATCGAGCGTGCGCAGGCGGCCGACAAGATCGGCTGCGTGCGCCGCTTCAAGCTGCAGGACGGCTCGGAACTGCGCGAGCAATTGCTCGCGCTTTCCGATCTCGAACAGGCGTTCAGCTATTGCCTGCTCGACACGCCGATTCCGATGTTCAACTACGTGGCCCATGTTCGTCTGCTTCCCGTCACCGACGGCGATCGCACCTTCTGGCAATGGGAATCCAGATTCACCACCAGGCCCGAAGATGCCGATGGCATCACGCAGATGGTCGCGGAACAGATTTATCAAGCCGGATTTGAGGCCATTCGGCGGCATCTGAAGGAGGCCGCATGAGCGCGGAGGCGAAATCATGCCTGTCACGGTGAAGACATTCACGACTTCGGGGGAGGCGGCGGCGGCTTTGTCGTCCGACCGCAGCGCCCGCTACCTTGGCGGCGGTACGCTCGTGATGCGGGCGCTCAATGAGGGCAACCTCTCGATCTCGACCATTGTGCGCGCGACCGACCCCGCGCTGACGCGAATCGATATTGCCAACACGCGTGTTACGATCGGAGCGGGCGTCACATTCGCGCGAATTCTGGCCGAGCGCGACCTCGCCTTCCTGCACGCGCCCGCCCGTTCGATCGGGGGTCCCGCGGTGCGCAACATGGGCACCGTCGGCGGCAACCTGTTCGCGCCAGGTCCGTACGGCGACTTGACGGTCGCGCTGCTTGCGCTCGATGCGACGGTCTCATTGCAGGGCGGCCTCGGCGCCCGCGACCTGCCGATCGAGGAATTTCTCCAATCTCGCGAGCGGCAGAGCGGCGCACTCGTGCTTTCGGTCTCCTGCCAGAGGCCCACAAGCGCTGACGCGTTCCGCTATCGCAAGGTCGCCCGTATCAGGCCGAAGGGAGGTTCGGTCATCACGCTGGCCGCCCATCTGCCGATGAGCGGTGGTCGCATTTCGGGAGCGCGCATCGCGCTCGGCTCGATGGCGCCGACCCATATTCGCGCGAAGGCGGCCGAACGCGCGCTGGAGGGGCGTTCGCTCGACGCCTCGACGGTCAGCTCCGCCGCGGCCGCCGTAGCCGAGGGCGCCTCCCCCGCCGACACCGCGCTCGCCAGCGCGTGGTATCGCCGCGAGATCGTCGGCGTTTACCTGCGCCGGCTGCTGTCCGGCCAGGAGTAGCATCGTCATGCCCAAGACCGCCCTGCAATTTCGCCATAACGGCCGCGAGGTCGCGCTATTCGTGGACGGCGGCGTCAATCTGCTGGTGGCCCTGCGCGAGCTGGTCGGCGACATGACGCCCAAATTCGGCTGCGGCCAGGGCGGCTGCGGCGCCTGCACCGTGCTGATCGACGGCGAAGTCCACCTCTCCTGCCTGACGCTCGCGGAGACGGTGGCCGGCCGTGCCGTCGAGACGCTCGATGGACTGAAAGACGGGCCCAATTTGCATCCCTTGCAGCGCGCTTTCGCCGAACAATTCGCGGCCCAGTGCGGTTATTGCACTCCGGGCATGCTGATGGCGGCGAAGGCGCTGCTCGATCACAATCCTTCGCCGACCCGCGCCGAAGTCGTCGAGGCGATCTCGGGCAATATCTGCCGCTGCACCGGTTACGAACCGATCATCAATGCCGTGCTCGCCGCCGCCTTGGGCGGACGCGCTCGCGCCTGAAGGAAGCCGCCATGCTGGAACTGCGCAAGGACATCTTCGCCGACGAGCGCGACGACAATCTGAAGGAAATCGGCAAGGGCACGCAACGGCAGGACATGCTCGGGCATGTCACGGGGACCTCGAGCTATTTCGACGACCACAAGCTGCAAGGCATGCTGCACCTCAAGGTGCTGCGCAGCACGCAAGCGCATGCACGCCTGCGCCGAATTGATACGGTAGAAGCGGAACGCTCGCCGGGCGTGCGCCGCATCATCCGCGGCGGCGACGTGCCGCGCAACCTCAACACCCTGCTCAGCCTCATCAATTTCGGCAAGGACGACGAGCCGTCGCTTGCGGTCGACAAGGTGCGCTACAAGGGCGAGCCGATCGTCGCGGTGGTCGCGGACAGCCCGCGCGAGGCCTATGAAGCGATGGCGAAGGTGCGCGTCGATTACGAACCCCTGCCCACCGTGTTCGACGTCGAGGAGGCCTTAAAGCCGGGCGCACCGGTCGTCAACGAAGCCTATCCCAAGAACACATTCATCTACCACGACGTCTACGATCATCAGAAGCTGCGCTTCGGCGACGTTGAGCGCGCTCTGGCGGGAGCTGATCATGTGCTCGAACAGCGCTACCAGATGTCACCGATCGAGCATGCGCCGACCGAGACCAACGGCTCGATCGCGGCGCCCGACACCAGCGGACGCTATGTCGTCTATACCTCGACGCAGGCATTGTTCTTCTCGCTCGATACTTGCGCCAAGATTCTCGACGTGCCCTCCAACACCTTCCATTTCATCGGCGGAACGGTGGGCGGCGGATTTGGCGGCAAGGTGGATACCCTCACCGAACCGCTCGCCATCCTCGGTGCGATGTTGACCGGGCGGCCGGTGCGCTACGTGCTCGGCCGCGAGGAGGAGATGCAATACGGCTCGCCCCGGGGGGCCGAACGCATCTATATCAAGGACGGCGTGATGCGTGACGGACGCATCGTTGCGCGCAAGATCCGGGCCTATTTCGACAGCGGCGCCTATACGCGGCTCTCCAGCTACGCCGTCGTCAAATGCGCCGCGCATCTGCCGGGCCCGTATACGATCCCCAACGTCTACGGCGACATCTATTGCGTGTTCACCAATCGTACACCGGCGACAGCGATGCGTGGCTTCGGCGTCACGGCGATGGACTTTGCGATCGAATGCCAGATGGACAAGCTCGCCCATCTCGTCGGCATCGACCCGATGGAGTTTCGCATCCTCAACGCCTATCGCGACGGCGACATGAAGGCGCACCGGCGCGAGGCCAAGAACACGGCGCTGATCGAATGCGTCCAGGTCGCGGCAGAAAAGGCCAAATGGCCGCTTGGCGACGAGTTCAAGCGGATGTCGTCACGCAAGGATGGGGGCGGCAGCCGGGCGGTCGTACCACCGACTCCACGCGAATCCGACGCGCGGCTTGTTGCGGCTTCGCAGCAGCGGACCAGCTACGATCGCGCGCCTCCCGCGCCGGTTCACGAGCCATCTCACGCAGCGCCCGCGCCTCCGCCCCCTCCCCCGCGGCCGCAGCCGCCGTCGCATGGCGCCACCCGCTTTTCTTCCGTGTTCGGCACCAGGAGACGCTGACCATGGCAAAGCATCGCGGACGTGGCATCGCCTCGATCAACTATCCCATCGGCATGAACCTCGGCGGCGACCCCAGCCAGGCGCTGGTTCATTCCAATCCCAGCGGCAAGTTCACGGTATCGCTTTCCTCGATCGACCTCGGCCAGGGCATGAAGTCGGTGACGCGGCAGATCTGCGCGGAGACGCTCGGCGTGCCGGTTGAAGACGTCTATGTCGACACCGCGGATTCCGATACCGGGCCGCATTGCATGGGCTCGTTCGCCTCGCGCGGCACGCATCGCGTCGGCAACGCGGTGATGGCGGCAGCGAAAGAGGCGCGCGGCGTCATGATGGAAGCAGCCGCCGAGGAGCTGGAAGTCAACGCCGCCGACCTCGACACCGACGGACGCGGCAACATTCACGTCAAAGGCGCGCCGCACCGATCGATTTCGACCAAGGACGTCGCCATCGCGGCCCAGTTCAAGCAGGGCAAGACGATATCGGGACGCGGCATCTTCCTGGTGCCGCTTTCACAAGTCGATCCCGAGACCGGCGAAATGTCACCCGCCACCTGCTACGCGCATGCCTGCCTGGTGGCCGAGGTCGAGGTCGACGACGAGACCGGCGAGGTCGCGATGGTGCGCATGGACAGCGCATATGAACTGGGGCGCGCGCTCAATCCACGGCTGGTCGAACAGCAACTCGTCGGCGGCGCCTGGATGGGGATCAGCCACGCACTCTACGAAACCCCCGAGCCCTATTATCCCGATCCCAGCCATGGGCCGCGCGATTTCGTTGAATATCTGATGCCCGGGCCTGGCGATATCTGTCCGTACGATATCGCGGTTCTGGAGCGTCCGGCGGCCGATGGACCGTTCGGCGCCAAAGGGCCCGGCGAGATGTGCGCCAATCCGGTGCTGCCCGCGGTGGCCAACGCCATCTTCAACGCGGTTGGCGTTCGAATGGATGAATTGCCGATCACGCCTGAAAAAGTGTTGCGCGCGATCAAGACCCAGGGCGGCGCGCGGCCACAGGCGCGATCCGGCTGCAATGCTATGAGGGGATCGACGCGGCAGCCGCGCTCTACGAGTGGAACTATCCGCGCCAGATGCTGGCGATCCGCCAGGCTGGCGATGACAGCATCGACATCTATGGCGAGGCCTTCCTGATCGAACGGCCAATGCTGGCGACCTTGCGCGCGCCGGACTCGACGGTGCTGCTGATCGATGAAATCGACCGCGCCGACCAGGAATTCGAAGCGTTTCTGCTCGAATTCCTCTCCGACTTCCAGATTTCCATCCCCGAGCGCGGCACGGTCCGCGCCGCGGAGCGCCCGGTCGTGGTGCTGACGTCGAACCGTACCCGCGACCTGCATGAAGCGCTGCGCCGCCGCTGCGTCTATCACTGGATCGACTATCCGACGCCCGAGCGCGAGGCACGCATTGTGATGATGCGGGCGTCAAGCGTCGCCGAATCAACCGCGCGCGCCGTCGTCGCGGCCGTCGGCAGGCTGAGGAGAGAACCGCTGAGCAAGGCCCCCGGTATCGCCGAGGCGGTGGACTGGGCGGAGGCCGCGACGCTGTTGCACAAGGGTGGCGCGCGCTGGCCGGATGCATTCAAGCGCTCGATCGGCGTAGCGATCAAGGATGAGGAGGATCTCAGCTTTATCTCTGTCCGGCTCGACGCCCTGCTTGCGGAGGCTGCCGCATGAGCGGTGAACCGCAATTGCCGCGCGCGGCGCGCGTCTTCATCTCCTTTGTCGCACTGCTGCGTGCCAACGGCTTCGCGGTCGCGCCGGAACAGACAACGGCCTTTCTGGCGGCGATCGAACTGCTTGGGCCGCGCGGCCTCGAAGACATCCGCCAGGCGGGATTGGCGACGCTTGCGGCGCCGCCCGAGCGACGCGCGACGTACGATCGGCTGTTCGACATCCATTTCCGCGGCGGCGAGGAGATGGATCGGGCGGAGACTGAGGACGAGGAAATCGTTCGCCTGCAGGAGGAAGGGCGTGGCGAGGACGAATCGCCGCTTGCCGATGAAGCCAACGAGTCCGGCCTAGCCGCTGCGCGCGCCGAGGCCGTGGTCGAGCGCCGTTTCGCAGAGACCGCGACCAGCGACGCCCTGCGCCGCCTGTCGCGCGAGGCGCCCGCGCGTCTGCCGCGGCGGCGGGGCCATCGGCGCATGCGTACCCGCCACGGCCCGTGGGCCGATCTGCGCCGCACCTTGCGCGAGAGCGTGCGCAACGACGGCGAGGTGCTGCGGCTGGGACGCCTGAAGCGGCGCCCGCGGCCGCGCAAGGTCCTGCTGCTGATCGACGTTTCCGGCTCGATGAAAGGGCGCACCGAAGACAACATCAAGCTCGCGCACGCACTCTTGCACGCGGCCTCCAATGTCGAGGTGTTCACGTTCGGCACGCGGCTTACCCGCATTACGCGTGCACTGCGCCTCAAGCGTCGCGAGCAGGCGCTGGCCGCGGCCGCGCATGTGGTCAGCGATTGGGATGGCGGCACGCGTATCGGTGACGCGCTGCAAGCCTTCCTGGCCGTGCCGCGGTTCGGCAGCTACGCGCGCGGCGCCGCCGTCATCGTCATCTCCGACGGACTGGAGCGCGGCGATGCTTCCGCCTTGCGTGACGCGGTCGCTAAATTGTCGCGCCGTGCCTGGCGCCTCAGCTGGCTGACGCCGCTGGCGACCGGCCCCGGCTTCAGTCCGCAGACAGAGGCGCTGATTGCGATCCGGCGCTTCGTCGACGATTTGGTCGACGGCGGATCGAGCGCCGCGATCGTCTCGCATCTGCTGTCGCTTGGACAGAGGAGAGCGGCGTGACTGACCTCGTCGACGCGCATCATCACATCTGGCGCCAGGCTGACCTGCCCTGGCTGACCGGCCCGATGCAGCCGCGTATTTTCGGCCCCTATGAACCGATCCGGCGCGACTATTCCATCCGTGAATATCTCGACGATCTCGCCGGCTCGGGCGTGGCCCGGTCGGTCTACGTGCAGACCAACTGGGCCAAGGACCGCTTCGAGGACGAAGCGGCCTGGGTGCAGCAGATCGCGGACGAGAATGGATGGCCGCACGCCATCGTCGCGTTTGCCGACTTCAGCGCCGATGACGTGCGCCCGCAACTCGACCGTCTCGCGCGTTATCCTCTGGTGCGCGGCGCGCGCATGCAGCTGCACTGGCACGAAAACGCGCTATACCGCTTCGCAGCGCGTCCAGACCTGTGCGCCGATCCCGTCATTCGCCGCAATATCGGGCGGCTCGCCGACTATGGCTGGAGTTTCGATCTGCAGGTGTTCGCGCCACAGATGGCGGACGCCGCGGATCTCGCCGAGGCCTGTCCGGACGTGACCTTCATCCTGCAGCACGCGGGCATGTGGGACGATCTGTCGCCGCAGGGCCGATCGGCCTGGCGCGCCGGAATGCTACGGCTCGCGACCTGCCCCAACGTCGTCTCGAAACTTTCCGGCCTCGGGACTTTCATCCACCGCAACGACCCCGCTCACATCGCCGACGTCCTCGCCGAGACCGTGGCGATATTCGGCGCCGAACGGTGCCTGTTCGGCTCCAATTTTCCGATCGAGAAGCTGTGGACCAGCTATCGCGAGTTGATCAGGGCCCACCTCGCCGCGGCAGCGCCGCTTGGCGCGCAGGCGCGCGATGCGGTTTTCAACGCCACCGCCGGGCGCGTTTATCGGCTCGGACCATAGCGATGCTCCGCGAACGAACACAAGCTGCCCAGGAAGCCCCGCCGCAAGCGTGCGATGGCGGCATAGAGACAACTGACAATTAACCGGGAGCCGGGAGGGACAGATGCCACTGGAGATCAAGATCCTGGACTATGGCGATATCGAACTGGAGTCGAGCTTCCTCGTGCTGGGCCGCGATTGCGGCCGCACCCGCCGTGTCCTGACGCTCGGCTTCCTGATCCTCGGCGGCCCCTATCCGATCGTCATCGATACCGGCTACCGCTCCAATCAGATCATGGAAACGCTTGGCATGCGTGGCCTGCAATTTCACGAGAACATGATCGAGAACCAGCTCTCGCGTCACGGCGTGCGCATGGGCGACGTGCGCTTCGTCTGCCATACGCATCTGCATATCGATCACGCCGGCAAGGATGATCTGTTCCCGATGAATACGACGGTCGTGCTCAACCGCCGAGAGCTCGAATATTCCGTCTCCGGGCTGATGCATCCGCAATATCCGGCGCCGGATATCAAGCATTTGATCGATCGCCTGCACACCAAGAGCGCGTTGCGCTTTCTCGATCTCGAGCTTACCGGTCCGATCGAACTGATGCCCGGCGTTTATTGCGACGCCGCCAACGCCCATACCGAAGGCTCGATGAATATTCACGTTCATACCGCCGATGGTATCGCGACGATCTGCGGCGATGTGATCTACAACATCAATGACCAGATCGTCGCTCCCTTCAACGAGATACACGACGCCGAACCGCGCACCACCGGCAATCATGGCACCACCAAAAGAGCAGAGAAGGCCGCGATCAAGAAACTCTTGAGCAGTTCGCGTTATCTGCTCCCCGTTCACGACCGGCCGGCCAAGATCGAAGGCGGCACGGTGGTCGGCCGGTTGCACGACCAGGTGCCCGGCCCCGTCGTTCAGACTTTGCCACAGCGCAACTGGTTCCCGGCCTGAGCGCGAAAGGACCGCCGATGACGCATGTGACGCTGCGGCCGGAATTCGAAAACCTGATCGATCCCTACGCGCCGGTCGGCCAGGCCGGCACCGGCTTCGACTTCACCGAGGGGCCGATCTGGCATCCGGTCGATCAATATCTGCTGTTCTCGGACATGCCGGCCGACGTGCGCCGGCGGTGGGATGCGCGGCGCGGCGTCGTCGAGGTCAGGCGTCCCTCGAACAAATGCAATGGCATGACCTATGACGCGCAGCTCAACCTGATCGTCTGCGAGCACACGACCTCGTCATTGATTCGCGAACGCCCCGACGGTCGGCGCGAGATACTTGCCTCGCATTACGAGGGGCAGGAGCTCAACAGCCCCAATGACGTCTGCGTGCATTCGAGCGGCGCCATCTATTTTTCCGATCCGTGGTATGGCCGCATGCCGGTCTATGGCGTCGAGCGGCCGCGCCAGCTCGGGTTTCAGGGTGTATATCGGGTCCCGCCCGGCGGCGGCGAACTGAGGCTTGTGGTCGATCGTCACTTGTTCGACCAGCCAAATGGCCTGTGCTTCTCGCCCGACGAGCGGCAGCTTTACGTCAACGACACCACGCAGGCCATAATCCGCGCCTTCGACGTCGAAGCCGATGGCTCCCTTTCCAATTCGCGCGTTTTCGCCAGCGGCATACGTTCGGAACTCGAGCCCGGCGTGCCGGACGGCATGAAATGCGACCAGCGCGGCAATGTCTGGGTAACCGCACCCGGAGGCGTCTGGGTCTACTCACCCACTGGCGATCTGCTCGGCAAGCTACGCGTTCCGGAACTCGTCGCCAATCTTGCCTGGGGCGGACCCGACTTTCGCACCCTCTATCTGACCGCGACACACTCGGTCTATGCGATCCCGACCAAGGTCGGGCCGCGCAACGAACCCTATATGAGCGGCAAGCGCGCGGACCCCGGTGCCACCCCCTCTTCCCCGGCGCCCAAGCTGGCGGGCAGTGACATGCGGCTTGATCCGCAGCGCTGCGCGATGATCATTCAGGACCTGCAGAACGATGTGATCATGGATGGCGGCGCATTCGCGGACTCCGGCGCCCCGGACCATGCACGGCAGCAACGGGTGATCGACAATGTCCGGCGTCTGGCGGAAGCTGCGCGGGCTCGGGGCGTCGTCATCATCCATGTCTGGTTCATCGTCGAGCCGGGAGCGCCCGGTGTCACGCTTAACGCGCCGCTATTCGAAGGGCTGGTCGACAGCAAAGCCCTGGTGCGCGGGAGCTGGGGCGCGGCTCCGGTCGCGGGACTCGACCCGAAACCAGGTGACTTCGTGGTCGAGAAGATGCGCATGAGCGCCTGGGAGGGCACGCGACTGGAGACCATTCTCAAGGCTACCGGCCGCGACATGATCATCAACACCGGCGCCTGGACCAATATGTCGATCGAGCATACCGCCCGCACCGGGGCGGACAAAGGCTTCTTCATGATCGTGCCCGAGGACTGCTGTTCAACGATGAACGCGGACTGGCACAACGCCTCGATCAACTTCGCGCTGCAGAACGTTTCCGTCGTTACCAACGCCGATGCGGTTCTCAGGGCGCTCGGATGAACGGAGCTCGGCCATGCCCAAGCTCTTTCACTTGAACTGCTCGCCACGGGCGGAATCGGAATCTTCCGCCGGCGCGCGCGTCTTTCTCGATGGCTTCCGCCAGGTGCGCCCGGACTGGGACATCGACGCGATGAACCTCTGGCGGGATCACTTGCCGGAATTCGAGGGTCCGGTGTTGGAGGCCAAGTATGCCCGCACCAACGGGCGGGCCTTCACCGACGCGCAGCGCGATGCCTTTGCGGCTGCCGAACGCATCGCGATCCGGTTCGCGCTCGCCGATCGCGTGCTGATTTCAACGCCGATGTGGAATTTCAGCATTCCCTACAGACTGAAACAATGGTTCGACGTGATCATCCAGCCCGGACTCACGTTCCGGTTCGATCCTGCGCAGGGCTACCTGCCTTTGCTCAGGGACAGACCGACAATCGTGATCCTGGCCAGCGGCGGCGACTTCATCACTGGCATGAACCGTGGCCGCATCGACATGGCGACGCCCTATTTGCGCGAGGCACTCCGCTTCATCGGAGTAAGCGACGTGCGTTTCGTGCCGATCGGGCCGACGATTGGGCCAGCCGAGCCGATCCGGGCGGCGCGGGAGAACGCACATCGCCGCCTGGCTGAAATGGCTGCCAGATTCTGACGCTTCGACACCAGATGCCGGCCATCCACTTCGAGTGCATGGCCCGAAACGCAGGTCAGCTCTCCGCGGTGACCGCTTCCATAGGTGTCCGCGTCCATCATAAGAGGCCGGTCCGGCTTCGGCGTCTGCCGCGGAAACCCGCCGACAGCAGCAATCAAGGAAGATCGATACTCAACCGATCCCAACCGGACCAACGTCCGGCTCGGGTCAAATTCCAGAAATCGAGCGACATCGTGTTAATGCTCGTTAGCCAAATGCACGGCATCCTGTGCGTCAAAGCGCGGTCGGCGGATGTACCCGACCCCGTTTAAGGGCCTCGGGAATTCGTTTCCGGGGTCTTTTCTTTCTGATGTGGCGGTTGGTGTGAACGGATGACTATCCGCGCACCACGATCGCGCCAGATCGCACGTATTTGCTTAGGTCATATTCAATAGAGACCAAGTTTGCGGCAACCTGGGCGCCAGCTAATTTGAGAGTAGCGGCTGAAAGTTCGGCCCAATACTCAGCTGCGGTCCAGCTTGTGCGGCCCGTGGTGGCGGGCTTGGCATCGATCGTGGTGGCAGTTACAGCAGTCCCGGCCAGACCGGCATACCGGCGCGACCGATGAACTTCCTGCAAGGCCCACCATCGGCGGAACAAAAACAGCCGATCGTGACTAATCTCATTATCGATGGTTGGAAACTGGGGCAAGTGGTGACCGATCTGCAGGTTGAGAAGGCCATCCACTCAACCGCCGCGGCGTCGTATAATCGCAGATCACTGTATGTGGGTGGCGACGATAACGCCATGACGTCATAGCGATGAACCAGTTCGACCGATTAGTGTTCGGCGTCAGCAGTGCCACCGATGTCCCGGCTGCCATCGAACGGCTGCTACAGAACATCGCGTGGGAATTGCGTGGCGCTCGTGGTGGCAATGCCGATGCTGTCAACGCCTTGGCCGATACCCTTCACCGTTGTTCGGAGAAATTGGCCGAGGCGGTATTGGCTGGTAGGGCTGGTGGTCGCTCATAGAAGGCTTTGATTGTGGCTGGTGTCTAACTTCGTCTCGACACCGCGTGGCGAAGCAGCCCACCATCGCCTTGCGGGCTCGACTTGGCCCCAGCTCGCAACTGGGTCCCCAAGTGGGATACCCTTGCGGCTCATGCCCGGCCCCAGTACGCCAGTGAGAAAACGCCGGCGAAAGGACAACTGGGAGCGACATGGGCGCCATCGGAGACGGTTCTAGAACGTCAATGGTGGGCCGATACTCCAGTGAACACCGGTTGAGCGATGTTGATACTGGGCGCACGCAACCCTTTTGGATTGCGCCGGCGTGATCCGAGGGCTTCACCATGAGCTTTCGTTTCACACTAAACATCAACGTCAACGTTGCGGCCTGCCTCTTTGGCATCGCCGCAATCATAAAAGCGTTGATGTAATAACAGGGAGCAGAGGTTCGCTTAGGCGGGCTTCTGCTTCTTTTTTCGATGCTGCCCAAAGGGAGAACGGTAGAAATGACCGACCAAACCCCGAAAATGGCAGCATGAGCTGCAAATCGAAGAGCGGAAGTAGCAGCATGACATTAAGCGAGACGACGCGAAGCGAGTGCACGACATTAGCTCTGATTTTCACTTGTCGGGATATTGCCCAGCCGTTTTACGGTGGTCGGGTCGAAGAGGTCTATCGATCGGCGTCTTCGACACGTCGACCAGATCAAGGCAGAAAAGATAATCAGGCCTTGTCGCTGATGCGACTGTCAGAGCATCTTGCCGACGATCTTCGCCATGTCCGCCGCCGAGAAAGCTCGCAGCGACTCGGTGCGGACATTGCCCAGGGCACTGAGATTCAAGCCAAGCGCGGTAGCGGAAAACTCATCCGGCGCATCGAGGATCGTCACGATGTCATAGCGTCCCTGGGTCCAGAATAGCTCCTTTACAGTCACTCCAAAAGTCTCGGCCATTTTCTTGAAAGCTTCCGCCCGCTTCGGCGAGTCCTTGGCGCTACGGATACCTTGGTCGGTGAAGTTGCCCAGCACGACATAAGTTGCCATCGTCGCTCTCCCTGGTTGTGATCCTTGGTCGATCTTTCCAATATTTTAGCCGATTGTCCGATGGCATTGATAGATCAAGGCTCTTGACGCTTCGAATGGCGTCGGAGCCGAACGCCGCGAGCGGCCGGTCTGGCAAGCCCCTGGTGCGAGATAAACCGTGGTGGCGACGTACCTCAAAGCACGCGATCACGGGGTGCCGGCGCCAAGACAATAGCAGGCGACAATGCTATATGGGGGCATGGCAAATGGTCAGGTTGTCCTCGTAACAACTGAACCGTTAGAAGGCGGTTCACCTGTTCGTTCGATCTACTATGTGGCTGAACAGGATCCGGCAAAAGCCGCGGCGATTGTCGGTACAATGATGGCCCCGAATGAAAAGGTCGAAGCGTGGGGACCACTTCCGGAAGTAGCTGTCAAAGCGCTCGGATTGAAACCCGGTGACTTCACGCACGGTTGAGCGTCATCAAGCGGTGCTCTCGCCTTGCGCTCCAACTAGGCCCTGCTCTTCCCGCTTCCGCCTTTCCCGCCAGCCCTGCGCAAGGCTTCGGCGAGCGCGCCGCCGTCCGGCTGCTCCTGCGGCTTGCGCGGCGCCGGCGATTTCTTCGACGCGCGGGAATTGTCGCGCGGCATGCCTTGCGCCGGACGCCCGCTCTTGCCGACTTCGTCATCGAGACGCAACGTCAAGGCGATGCGTTTGCGAGCGACCTCGACCTGCACCACCTTCACCTTGACGATGTCGCCCGACTTCACCACTTCGCGCGGATCCTTGATGAAGGTCTTCGACATCGCCGAAATGTGCACCAGCCCGTCCTGATGCACGCCGATATCGACGAAGGCGCCGAACGCCGCGACGTTGGTTACTGTGCCTTCAAGGATCATGCCGCGCTTCAGATCCTTCAGCGTCTCGACCCCCTCCTTGAACACCGCGGCCTTGAAGGCCGGACGCGGATCGCGGCCGGGCTTTTCCAGTTCGCGCAGGATATCGGTCACCGTCGGCAGGCCGAAAGTATCGTCCACGAAAGCCTGCGGCTTCAATTGGCGCACGATCTCGGCATTGCCGATCAGCGCCTTGATGTCGCTCCTGGTCGCCTGGATAATGCGCCGCACCACCGGGTAGGCTTCCGGATGCACGCCGGAAGCATCGAGCGGATCCTCGCCGCCGTTGATGCGCAGAAAGCCCGCGCATTGCTCGAACGCCTTCGGCCCCAGCCGCGGCACCTCGTTCAGGGCCTTGCGCGATTTGAACGGGCCGTTGGCGTCGCGATGCTGCACGATGCTTTGGGCGAGGCCCGCGCCAATGCCCGACACCCGCGCCAGCAGCGGCGCGGAGGCGGTATTGGCGTCGACGCCGACGGCATTGACGCAGTCTTCGACGACGGCATCGAGCGAGCGCGCCAGTTTGGTTTCGCCCAGGTCATGTTGATATTGCCCGACGCCGATCGCCTTCGGATCGATCTTCACCAGTTCGGCCAGGGGATCCTGCAGACGCCGCGCGATCGACACCGCGCCGCGCAGGGTCACGTCGAGCTCCGGCAATTCCCCGGATGCAAAGGCCGAGGCCGAATACACCGAAGCACCGGCCTCCGACACGACAATCTTCGACATTTTGAGATCCGGCAGCAGCTTGACCAGATCCATGGCCAGTCTGTCGGTCTCGCGCGATGCGGGGCCATTGCCGATCGCGATCAGATCGACGCGGTGCGCGACCGCCAATTTCCCCAGCGTTGCCAGCGCCTCGTCCCAGCGCTTTTGC
>WNGJ01004804.1_pt1 | contig 14118 bp, 8 predicted proteins | sample 5400611 | NCBI WGS metagenome assembly WNGJ01 (sample SAMN13153375, study PRJNA577476) | soil metagenome | isolation source: 40 cm soil or saprolite under Garry oak tree replicate 1 | place: USA:California | collected 2016-06-15 | reverse complement strand
GAGTGCCTTCCTGGCTACGGCTCACGCCATGGGCGTAAGTTCTCCCCTGATGCTGCTGCTCCTGGGACTAATTGCGCTTTTTCCGGCGAGCGAACTTGCTCTTTATACGCTGCAAAGTTTGTTGACCTCGTTTGTGCCTCCGCGGGCGCTGCCGAAAATGTCGTTCGAGCAAGGCATACCTGAAGATTGCCGCACTCTCGTGGTCGTGCCCATGATGCTCCTGACACCGGACTCGATTCGGGGCGAGATCGAGAAACTCGAAGTACGTTATCTGGCCAATCCCCTGCCCAACCTTTATTTTTCGCTGCTCGCGGACTTTACTGACTCGGAAGAACCCGAGATGCCCGAAGACGATGACCTGCTTGGACTGGCGATCAAGGGTATAGAGCAGCTCAACGCACGTCATGGCAACGATGCCTTCATCCTCTTCAGTAGACCACGCGTATGGTGTGAGACCGAGTCCCGATGGATCGGATGGGAACGAAAACGCGGGAAGCTGGAGGAACTGAACCGGTTTCTCAATGGGGAAGATATCGGTCATTTTGTGCACGCTGGAACGGCGCCGCCGGCGATCCGTTATGTCATCACCCTCGATGCGGACACGCAACTTCCACACGGCAGTGCACGAAGGTTGGTCGAAACGATCGCGCACCCGCTGAACAAGGTGCAACTCACCGAGGACGAGCGCAATCACGCCCGTGGCTACACGATCATTCAACCGCGTGTAAGCATCACGCTTCCCTCGGCAACAGCAACGCGTTTTTCAAGACTATTCACCGATGCGCGCGGGAGCGATCCATACTGCCAGGCTGTTTCCGATGTGTACCAGGATGTTTTCGGCGAGGGGATTTATCACGGGAAAGGCATTTATGACGTTCAGGCTTTTCACAAAATATTGTCAGGACGCTTCCCCGAACAACGTCTACTGAGCCACGATCTGATCGAAGGAGTGCATGTAGGCGTTGGGCTGGCCACGGATGTGGAACTCTTCGAGCAGTTTCCCTACGACTACACGAGCTACAGCAAGCGGCAACACCGGTGGATCCGCGGCGACTGGCAAATTGCGTCGTGGATTTTGCCCACGGTTCCGGATGCGACAGGCAAAGGCCGTGTACCAAACCCGCTAACATTGATCAATCGCTGGAAGATTCTAGACAATCTTCGCCGCAGCCTGCTGATTCCGGCGGCACTGTTGCTCCTGATCTGGAGCTGGATCTTCAATACTGCGCCCCTGGCCGCAAGCGCATTAGTCGCTCTTGTTCTACTGGTTCCTCTTTTCTTTCGACTGCTGCAACGGTTGGCGCAACGATGGCGCGGCGATGTGCGCGCCTGGTCTGAGGCCACCAGCGACTTAAATCGGGCCATCGTGATGGCTTCTTTTCTGCCGCATCAGGCGTATCTCGCGTCAGAAGCGATTGTTCGCGCATGTTATCGAGTCGGGATCAGCAAGCGACACCTGCTGGAATGGCAGACTGCCGAGATGTCGCATCTGGCAGCCCGGGCGCACGTTGATGCTTTTCGTGCGCAGTTCTTCCTCATCTCTGCGCTTGCGGCCGCTTTTTTGGTAATCCTGGACTTTCGCGGTTTCTTCTGGGAACCGGCATGGGCGCCCTTTCTACTGCTCTGGGTTGCCGCTCCGGGCGTTCAGCATTGGATCGGCTGGCAACGGCGCTCTGTCCGGAAACTGGAGCAGATCGATATCGAAGATCAGCGGTATCTCCGGCGGGTTGCGCGGGAGACCTGGCGCTACTTCGACGATTTCGTGGGGCCGGAGCACAACTGGCTTCCGCCCGACAACAGGCAGGAAGCTCTCCGCATCGAAACTGCCGCGCGCACCTCGCCGACGAACATTGGTATGTGGCTCATGGCCGCAGTGTCCGCGCATGATCTCGGTTTTCTGACTCCGGAGCAGATGCTTGACCGATGTTCCGCCACGATGGACACACTCGAAAAACTCGAGCGTTGCGAGGGCCACCTTCTCAACTGGTACAACACGCGAACTCTCGAGCCCTTGCAACCTCGATATGTATCTACCGTCGACAGCGGAAATCTTATCGCCTGTTTGTGGGTGCTGGAGCGGGCGTGCCAGGAACTGGAATCACAGCCGCAGCTGGAGGTCCGTGCGCTCCGAGGATTGGCCGATACGCTTGCTGTGATTATCCACCGGTTCCCGCCCGATCATACAACCGCCGTGCCTCTTGAGACGTTGCGAGGGCTCTTCCAGCAAGAGTCCTCCGGTATCGAAATGATGGAACGGATCCGGCTGGCTGCCGAACCTGCGCGGAAATTGACGGATTCGTTGCGGTGGAGCACCACGGAGACCGAGGAACGAACGTACTGGTTCAACCGCTTCGAGCAGCAGGTACAGGCCTGGGTTGCCTACTTCGATCGTTACGTACGATGGGCGGACGTTCTGGCGGCCCCTCCCGAGGAATTTCTTCGTCCGTTGGGCAACGATGTAATACTCAAGCGCCGGAGGCTGCTGCGCAATTTGCCCTCCTGGGGTGAACTATCTCAGGGAGGAGCGAACATGTTGCCGGACATTGCAGCGGATGGCAGCAGTGAAGAAGCGCTGCCGCCGCACCTCAGGACCTGGATGGCGGATCTCACAGCCGAGTTCACGAAGGTCCGTGCAGCGTCGGAAGATTTGCTTGTGCGCGCCAGACGACTCGCCGAACGAATTGAAACTCTCGCCACATCGATGGATATGCAATTCCTCTATGATGCCGATCGCCGGCTCTTTGCCATCGGGTATCAGGTGGGTGCGCCGCTGACGTTTTCGTCCCACTACGATTTGCTCGCAAGCGAGTCCCGTCTCGCCAGCCTGGTGGCCATTGCTAAAGGCGAGGTACCGGTACACCACTGGCTGGCATTGGGACGCGCGTATACGACCTCGAACGGGCAGGTCTTGCTCTCCTGGAGCGGGACTATGTTCGAGTACCTTATGCCGCTGCTGTTCACACGGAGTTTCCGAAATTCTCTGCTGGAGAACGCCTGCGCCACAGCATTGAAGTGCCAGATGGAATACGCGCGAGAGCGCGGCGTTCCCTGGGGAATCTCCGAATCCGCATACAGCGCACTCGATATCAACAAGATCTATCAATACCAGGCCTTCGGCGTACCTTCACTCGGTTTGAAACGCGGGTTGGAGGACGATCTGGTTGTTGCGCCTTACGCCACCGCCCTCGCCTTGCTGGTGGAACCTGTGGAATCCGTAAAAAATCTCCGGCGTCTCGAAAGGACCGGAATGTACGGACGCATGGGCTTCTACGAGTCGCTGGACTACACGAGACAGCAGGAACGGCAAGGCCGCAAGGGCGTAATCGTGTACACGTACATGGCGCACCATCAGGGTATGAGCCTCATGGCTGTGGACAATGCGCTCAACAGCGGCATTATGCGCCGGCGTTTCCACGGGGATCGCCGGATCAAGGCGGTGGAGCCGTTGTTATTTGAGCGAATACCGCCGCAGCATTCGGTGCTTGTTCATCGTCCATCCGATCAGGTGGCGATGCGGCCGATATCGGAGCCGTCTGCACCTGCGTACCGGGTGCTCGATGAGGACACTCCGATTCCGCTGGGTCATCTTCTCGGGAACGGCCGCTATGCGCTGATGATCACCAATTCCGGCTCGGGCTACAGCCGCTGGCGCGATTTTGATATCACGCGCTGGCGCGCGGATTCGACCCGCGATAATTGGGGGACGTTTTTTTATCTCCGTGAGGAAGAAAGCAATACCACCTGGTCTGCAACGCATCAGCCGCTGAACGTGAAAGACCCGGCTTACACGGCAATCTTCACAGCAGATCGCGCCGAGTTCCGGCGTCGCAGGCGGGGCGTGGAATCCCACGTGGAAGTCACGGTGTCGCCGGAAGACGATGTCGAGATTCGCCGTATTACGCTGACCAACCACGGTCTTCGCAAGCGAAAAATGGAATTGATCACCGCCGCGGAATTGAGCCTTGCTCCCCATGATACGGATCGTGCGCATCCGGCTTTCAACAAGCTCTTCATACAGACCGAGGCGCACCCGGACCTGCGCGCGCTGCTTGCATGCCGCCGCCTTCGTTCTGATGCCGATCAACCCGTCTGGGCAGCGTTGTTCGTTGTTGAAAGTCCTCCGGACGATCGGCCTTTCGATTATGAAACAGATCGCGCGCGTTTCCTTGGGCGCGGACGCACCTGGCAGAACCCCGCAATGTCGGTGGAACGCACTGCCGGCTTTGTCCTGGATCCCATATTCGCGATCAAGCGGCGTTTTTCGCTCGAGCCCAGGCAACAGAGACAGATCACATTTATTGTTGCTGCGGCGGAGTCGCGTAACGAAGTCATGCGCTTAATCGCGAAATACCGTGACCCCGATATTTGCAGCCGAACCTTCGAGCTCGCATGGTCGCACGCACAGCTCGAGTACCGATACCTGGACATTCACGGCGATGCAGCGTTCCGCTTCGACGAACTTGCCAGTCATCTCCTGTATGCGAACATCCGGCTTCGGGCCCCGGTCGAACGTTTACGCCGTAATGTTCTCGGGCAGTCCAGGCTGTGGGCTTATGGCATCTCGGGCGATTTGCCCATCGCTGCCGTGTCCGTTGCCGACTCGCAAGGCCTGGCTCTCGCCCGCGAATTATTGGTCGCCCACACTTACTGGCGCCTGCGCGGTCTGAAAGTCGATCTCGTCATTCTGAATCGCGAACCTACCAGTTACGAACAACCGCTCCATCAACAGTTGTTGCGTCTGGTGGAGGCGCATTCACTGCATACGGGGGTGGATCAACCGGGTGGTGTGTTCCTGCGGAAGGTGGATCAAATGCCGGCGGATGACGTGAATCTGATTCTCACGGCTGCGCGCGCAACGCTGGGTACGATTCCAGGATCGCTTTCGAAGCAGCTCGGCAGTTCCGGCGAGGGGACTTCCCTGCCTCCATTGCTGCTGACGAAAAAAGCCGAGGAACAACCTTCAGCACCATTGCCGTTCCTCGAACTCCCCTACTTCAACGGCCTGGGTGGATTTACAGCCGACGGCCATGAGTATGCCATCTACCTCGGACCGCATACATTCACGCCACTTCCGTGGATTAATGTGATGGCAAATCCGGTGTTCGGATCGATCGTCAGCGAGTCCGGATCGGGTTGTTCCTGGTACGGCGACAGTCAATCGAACCGGTTGACGCCATGGAATAACGATCCGATTTCGGACGCTTCCAGCGAGGCGATCTATATTCGCGACGAAGACAGCGGTGTCTTCTGGACACCCACGCCGTTGCCGGTACGGGAACTTGATGCATACCGGGCGCGTCACGGACAGGGATACACCGAATTCGAACACAACAGTCATACCCTCGAGCAGACACTTTTGACATTCGTTCCCGCACAGTACGAAAGAGAAGACCCGATCCGCATACAGCGATTGCGAATCAAAAACACCTCCGCGCGCATACGCCGCTTGTCCGTCACAGCGTATTCTGAGCTCGTGCTCGGCGCGGATCGCGAGACGATGCAGATGCACATCGCCTGCACCTGGGATGAAAGCGCCAAGGCCTTGTTCGCACGCAATCCTTATCATCGGCATTACGGCCGTCGAGTCACCTTCGCCGCCATCGTGCCCGACGCCATTTCGTACACCAGCGACCGGACTGAATTCCTGGGGCGAAACGGCTCGCCCGACGCGCCAGCCGCTTTGCGGCGCGTTTCACTTTCGAATCGCACAGGCGTAGGGCTCGATCCATGCGGGGCGTTGCAGACGAAATTCGAGATTGGTCCAGGACAGGAGAAGACGGTGATTGTCGTGCTCGGGCAGGCGGACGATGTGTCGCACGCCCGGCGCCTGATCAGCCGTTACCGTGATCCCGCCACCGTCCAACAGGTTTTCGTGGAGACTCGGGAGTGGTGGGATCGCCTCCTGACCACGGTTCAGGTCGAAACGCCTGTGCTGTCGGTGGATCTCCTGATGAATCGCTGGCTCCTGTACCAGGCGCTGAGCTGCCGTATCCTGGGACGATCGGCCCTGTATCAGTCCAGCGGCGCGTTTGGTTTTCGTGATCAGTTGCAGGACGTCCTGGCGTTCGTGTATTCAGCTCCGGAAATAGCGCGGGAAATGATTCTGCAAGCAGCCTCACGCCAGTTCGTCGAAGGAGACGTGCAGCACTGGTGGCATTTGCCCTCGGGTGAAGGTCTGCGCTCACGTTGTTCGGACGACCTGCTCTGGCTTCCCTACGCAGTGTGCCAGTACGTCGAGATTACCGGCGACACGAACATTCTGGATGCCGTCATCAGTTTCCTCCAGGGGCAACAGTTGAAACCGGATGAACTAGAAGCTTACTTTCAACCGGAGGTCTCGAGCGAGCGCGCGACATTATTCGAGCACTGCCGCCGGGCGATTGAGAAAGGGACGACCAGCGGCCCGCACGGATTACCTTTGATGGGCACCGGCGACTGGAACGACGGGATGAACAGTGTCGGCGATGAAGGAAAGGGTGAGAGCGTTTGGCTGACCTGGTTTCTCGTCGATGTCTGGAAGAGGTTTGCCGTCTTGTGCGATCAACGCGGCGAAGCCGCTTTAGCTGATCAATACCGTGAGAAGGCACGCAGACTGAGCGCAAGAGTCGAACAGACGGGCTGGGACGGCGAATGGTATCGGCGGGCTTACTTTGATGATGGGAGCGCGTTGGGCTCGCGGGAGAATACGGAAGCGCGCATCGATTCTCTGCCGCAGTCATGGGCGGTGATCAGCGGTGGAGGCAACACGGATCGTGCGGCGCAGGCGATGCGCTCGGTTCGTGAACACTTGATCCGCACGAAGGAGAAGCTCGTGCTCCTGTTTACTCCTCCATTTGACCAATCCAAGCCGCATCCGGGTTACATCATGGGTTATCCGCCTGGTGTGCGCGAAAACGGCGGCCAGTATACGCACGCGGCTTTATGGGTTGCAATGGCCTTTGCCCGAATGGGAGAGGGAGAGCGCGCTGTGGAGGTTCTGCAGGCGCTGAATCCGATCGAACACGCGCGCACGCCGGAGGATTATGCCGTGTATCGAACGGAGCCGTACGTGGTCGCAGCAGATGTGTATTCACTTGATGGCAACCTGGGCCGCGGGGGTTGGACGTGGTACACAGGTTCTGCCGGCTGGATGTACCGGGTCTGGCTCGAGGAGGTGCTTGGTTTCAAACTCCGCGAGAACCGCTTATCAATTGAACCCGCCATCCCTAAAGATTGGCCGGGGTTCGTCATCACCTTCCGCTATGGCCAGACTGAATATCGGATCGAGGTGCAGAACGACGGTGAACCTTCCAAACAGGAAATACGGCTCGAAGACGACGGCGGGAGCCATACGATCCATATTTCCACGAGCACGCCATCTGTTGTCGCGTAGCGCATCGACAATTTGAAACCCACGGCTTGTATCTTGATCATCAATACAAAAAAGATAGCAAAGAACAGGAACCTGGTAGACCGCCACGGCTAAGGACGGCGTTCGTCATAGAGCCAGCCTAACGTTGCACGCCATCTCTGCGCGATCCGTGGCCACGCGGGTGGGCTTCCTTCACGGTCAATGCTCGACCGCTGATCTCATGACCATTGATTTCAGCGATCATCACGGCCGCATCATCTGTTGCAACCTCCACAAAACCGAAGCCGCGCATACGGCCAGAATCCAAGTCACGAATAAAATTCACGGATTCCACACTGCCGTGCTGACCGAATAGCGCCTTGATTTCGTCCTCAGTCGTATTGAAAGGCAGATTTCCTACATACAATCTCTTACTCATGATCTCTCCTTGGTATCGAAGTGATGAATGAAGTGATGGCGCCTAACCAGGTAAGTCCCCACCGCAACCATTCAGTGCTCTGGCCACGGTTGGATACGCGATACTCTCGGCGCACCGAGATGCGTGTAGGGAATATACAAAGGTGGTCTTCTTCATGGTGACACGCCCCCGTTCCCAAAACAATGGGAATCGGATAAAGGGTGCGAGTCTACCGGTGTCATCTAATGCCGGCGGCGAGAAGTGCGACCCGGACCGAAACTGCGCCACTGTCGGGGTCTCGAACTCGAAGTCGCCCCATGAAGGGACGCGATCGCGGCTGAATAGTAGCGATGGTCTTTAGGGGCAACAAGCGCTCTGCGTGTGAATCTTTCGATGCGTTGCAGCATCACTATTTCGGTAGCGTCGCAGAACGACAACGCCGTTCCTGCTGCGCCGGCGCGAGCGGTGCGGCCGATCCGGTGAATGTAATTTTCCGGATCGTTCGGCAACTCGTAATTGATGACATGTGAAATGCCTTCAACGTCGATTCCGCGGGCAACAATATCCGTCGCAACCAGAGCATTGATCTTCCCTTCATGAAAGGCGAAGAGTGCCCGTTGCCTTGCATTCTGGCTCTTATTGGAGTGAATCGCTTCTGTTGAAATGCCGTGACTGGAAAGGTGCCGCATGAGACGTTCGGCGCGGTGTTTGGTACGGGTGAACACGAGAGCTCGCCGCACATCTTTCCCTTTCAGGATTTCCGCGAGGAGTAACCCCTTGTTGGCCTGCTCTACGAATAGCACCTTCTGATCAATATCCGGCGAAACCGAAGTGGGAGGAACGGTCTCGATTCTTACCGGGTTATTTAGCATGTCGCCTGCAAGCCCGACGATCTGGGCGGACATGGTAGCTGAGAATAAGAGCGTTTGGCGGTCGCCTGGAATCTGGCTTGCGATCCTACGAACATCGTGGATGAATCCCATATCGAGCATTCGATCTGCTTCGTCCAGGACGAGCACTTCGATTCGATCCAGCCGAACCTGTCTCTGTTGCATCAGGTCGAGCAAACGCCCCGGCGTCGCTACTAGAATCTGCACGCCATCGCGGAGTGCTTTTATCTGCGATCGTTGCGAAACTCCGCCTAAGACAACTGCGGTTCTCAACGGAAGATGCCGGCTATATGTGTCAAAGCTCGTCCGCACTTGCAGTGCGAGTTCACGCGTTGGGGTCAATATTAGAGCGAGTATTCCGCTGCCACGATGTTGCGTTCCGTCGGCATGAAGCCGGTGGAGTATCGGTAAAGCAAATGCAGCGGTCTTCCCGGTGCCGGTCTGCGCCGTCGCGAGAACATCGCGTCCTGCAAGCACCTCGGGAATTGCTGCGGTCTGAATGGGAGTTGGCTGTGCATATCCTTCCTCCGTCAGTGCGCGAAGAATGGGCTTACTCAAATGTAATTGTTCGAATGGATGTGAATTCATATATCTGTCCTAATTTGTACCGAGATTGAAGCGGCTCATTCTCGGTGGCGCTCAGAACAGTTCCGAGTATTGACGCAGGAGATCGTCGGGAGATTTCGTATTGAAGATAAGTGGGGAAACTTCGGTTCCCGGTTTGTGCTGGTCGTGCAGTTTGAGCGCTTGGCAATTGCCAAACTTCAGCATGAACCGTCAGAAGTGTAACACGGAAAGCGAAATAAATGCCGCGTCGCTTCTCTTCTCACGTATATTGAAATTCCGAATATTGAAGAAGGGGGGCCGATATGATCGCGTCCTCATGAGGTCCCTTGCGCCTCGCGTTAATAATGTGTGCGCCCGCCGCGTAGAAGACTCCGAAGTCCAGGCTCGGCGCACGCTGTGCTGGCGGTGGCGCAGGCTAGTCGATTTTCACCGACATGGTCTCATCAACGCTGATATGTTTAGGCGCCTTGGGGTCCGGGCCGGAATATGTCGCGCTAATCTTGAAGCTGGTCTCGCTGGCTTCGCTGGAGTAGATATAGTGTGGGCGTGTTGGGATGTGGGTGTCGCCGTCCCTGCGCAGTTCATCCAACGAAGCGTACTTCGCGTGCTCCACAAAGTAGCGACGTTCGGCATTGGCCATAGCCATCAGATCCTTCTGTATACCGATTGTGTCGATCACGGATGAAGCCGGGCTGCCGACAGGCGCCGCCTGCTTCGTGTAGATATAGGCCCCGGCTCCGACCACGACTATCAGCATAACGAATCCAAAACTTCGTCCCATTCACCACAGGGTAGCCGGGGGACATGGGGAGTCAACCTCTTTTGAAGTGATTCGACAGGTTGCGCCGGGCACCGGGAGCGGCTTGGCCACAATAACGCAGTGTGTGATGACCATACCAACGCCACACCGGTGCGCCGTGTCAGTCAAGAGTGCGCCGCACAACCGGCACATCCGGAATGGTTGAGTTGCAATTGCCGTCACCCATAGGACTGTTGTCATGCGCTTAGGCTGTCGCCCTCGTCGTCCCTGTGCAACACAAGGGCTGTGAATCTTTTGAGGCATTCGAGGCAGCCGCACATATGCGCTTGCTCGGCGTCCGCCAAGAACAGATCGCAGTTGTTAACAACTTGCTTTATCCGCTCTACGGAGATGTGCGCATCTTGCGGATCTGCCATGCCAACTGCCAGAAGGCCCTGCGCCGAGGCGCAGACCTTCAGCCTCCCTCTTGGCGCGTTGCAAATCACTTGCCAGGAGAACTGGGCGAACGGCAACTTCTTGGTGTACGTGTATAGAAATTTCTCACTGAAGCCGAGAATCGGCGCGATTTGCTGAACATCCGGGAGGCGATCCTGTGACCAGGAGGCTGTGGGCTTGGCTTTGGGCGGCCGCCTGGAGGAGTTTGGCGACCAGCTTAATGTCGGCTGCGCTTCGGCCTCGTCCTCAAAGCCCGTCCCGCGGCCTCCTGCGGGATCGTGCATTGCCTGTCTTTGAACTTGGGAAGCTTCAATCACGCAGAATTGTGTAGGCTTAATCATGAGCACTTCTGCAATTCAGGATCTCTACCCTGACGATTTGGCGCACTGCTTTGGCTGTGGGCGCAATAATCCACACGGATACCGATTGAAGGGCTATGCTGAAGGTCCAAACCTTGTAGCTCACTTCACGCCTGAACGTCATTATGTGTCCATCCCAGGGTTTGTGTATGGCGGCTTACTGGCTTCATTGGCCGACTGCCACGCAATGGCGACAGCGACCGCCGCGGACCTGGCCGAGTCCAGCAATCGACCAGCACCGCGATATGTCACCGCCTCGCTGCGGGTTGACTATTTGAAACCGACTCCATTGGGCGTGGAACTGGAGATCCGGGGCCGAGTCAAGGAGCAAGGCGCAAGGAAAAAAGTTATTGCGGTTACGATCTCCGCGTCGGGAACGATTACAGTACGTGCCGACGTTGTGGCAGTGCATATACCTAAAGCGATGGAACAACCGCCAACGGCAGGATGATGCGGGGCTATACACGATGAGCTATCCCCGGCGCCGCTCCAGTCGGCCCTACCGCCGATGGTTGACATCGACCAGATTTGTTAGGATGGCCATAGCGTGGCAATCACATCCGCGGACCGCTCCAATAGCGCCTGCACAAACAGCGCAATTCGGTATAGTAAAATCCTCCTAATCTTCGGACGGAGTAAGAAACATGGCGAGCGATCTAACTGGCCGGTTTCTTCTGACCTGCCTTGCGGCTTTCATCCTCTTCTGGACTGTGATGGCTTTCTCGACCAAGCGCACAGTCGAGGCCAGCCGGTCGCAGAATATCTGGACATCCGTCGTGATCGCGGTCTTTGTACTGTTGATGGTGTGGAGAGGCCGTTCCCTCGGTCCTGGGCCTCTGTTGTGGCCGCATAATCTAACAACAGGCGTCATCGCCGACGTTGTTACATTCTTAGGCTTACTCCTAACGCTGTGGGCGCGTGTCGTACTGGGTGGCAACTGGAGTTCCGGAGTCGCGTTCAAAGAGCAGCATGAATTGATCGAGCGCGGGCCTTATGCTTACGTGCGCCATCCGATTTACAGCGGTGTTCTCCTCATGTTCCTCGGTATAGCGATATTCCGTGGCCGTGTGACCGGATTTGTTTTGCTCGCGATCCTTTTTGTTGGACTTTGGTTCAAAGCCGTACAGGAGGAGAAACTGCTGACGCGCCACTTTGGCGAAGCCTACCCGCAATATAAGAAGCGGGTCAAGGCACTCGCTCCTTTCGTCTGGTGATCTCGCAGTTCTGCGCGGCTGTGCCGGGGCATCCAAAATCCGGCGCGGGGCTCCTCGAGCGCCGTTTGGACCTGAATTATATAGTACTTTGCATTGTAGAGTACTCGTCTATAATATGGCGATGAACGTAAAGATGATCCTTCCCGCGCTCACCGAAGCGACCAGCCCCCTATTTCGTCCCATCAAATATTCGCTCTTCCCGCCGCTCGGCCTGGCGACCCTCGCCGCATACCTCGACGAAGATGATGAAGTCACGATCACGGATGAGCACGTTGAAAGACTAAACCTGGCGGATACACCGGAGTTGGTTGTGATCCAGGTGTACATCACATCTGCGTATCGCGCTTACCAAATTGCCGACCATTACCGCCGAAAGCGTGCTTATGTCGCGATCGGCGGACTGCACGTCACTTCCCTTCCTGATGAAGCGGCGCTGCATGGGGATACGATCTTCCTCGGCCCTGGTGAAGATACGTGGCCGCAATTCTTACGAGACTACAGGGCAGGACATCCCGCCAGACGGTATCAATCTCAACGGCGGACGTTAGCGAATGTGCCGCCAATCCGTCGTGATCTGATCAAACGCCACTTGTATCTGGTCCCCAATTCCATCGTCGTCTCACGCGGCTGCCCGTATGTCTGCGATTTTTGCTACAAGGAAGCATTCTTCAAGGGTGGCCGTTCCTTCTACACGCAATCCGTAGATGCCGCTCTGGCGGAGATCGACCGTCTACCGGGTCGGCATCTCTATTTCCTGGACGATCATTTATTTGGCAACGCCCGCTTTGCATTGGGACTGTTCGACGGAATGCGCGGCATGGGCAGGCTGTGGCAGGCCGCCGGTACGGTCAATTCCGTCCTGCAACCGCAGTTGCTGGAGAAGGCAGTCGCTTGCGGCCTGCGTAGCCTCTTCGTCGGATTTGAGACCGTCAGCCTTAGCAATTTGCGCAGCCAGCGGAAGATCCAAAATGTCGGCTATGACTAAAATGATGCGGTGCGGCGGCTGCACGATGCGGGCGTGATGGTCAATGGCAGCTTTGTCTTCGGGATGGACGATGATGATGAAGCTGTATTCGGAAGTACTGTGGAGTGGGCAGTCTCGCAAGGCATAGAAACCGCCACATTTCACATCTTGACGCCGTATCCAGGCACTGCGCTCTACTCCCGGATGAGGGCCGAGGGGCGCATCCTACATGACAATTGGGACCTGTATGACACGCGGCATGCGGTATTCCAGCCGAAACGTATGACACCGGCGCGACTGGAAACGGGCTATTGGCGGGCATACAAAGACTTCTATCGGTGGGGATCAATCCTCCGAGGAGCTAGGGCGAAGCTCACAGGGTCCGCCCAATTGCGCCACGTTGCTTACGCGGCTGGTTGGAAGAAGTTCGAGCCGCTGTGGAACCTCATCATTCGTGCGCGGCGCGTGACAATGATGTTGCCACTGCTGGAGACCATACTGGGTGAGTTTGGAAGGCGTCAGTCGGATAACTGCTGCAAGAAAGGAATCAAGCGTCGCGGAGTTGTTGACAAAGCCAGGCTATCAACGATTCCACGGACGTAGTTGATCGGTAGCGCTATTCCGCGCCAGAATCTTAACGAGCCTCAATCAGGAGTGTGTCATGGATACGATCGAAATGATGCGTCCCGTTCTAAAGAGCCAGTATCACGCTTCACTCGCAATGCTTCGAGACACGATAGAACGATGCCCCGACGCACTGTGGACCAGCGGCGCTTATCTCAACCCATTTTGGCGGATCGCTTACCACGCGCTGTATTACACGCATTTCTATCTCCAGCCGCATGCGGATTCCTTTCGTCCATGGGAACATCACCAGACGGGAATTCAATTCATGGATGACCAGCAGCGCCCGCCGGACCGTGCGAGGATTGGGGAGCTACCGCATCGTCCGCCCAAGACGGGAAAACCATACACAAAGGAAGAAGTGCTGGCCTATTGGAACATTTGCGATAGCGCGATCGATCGTGCTGTTGATGCGCTCGATATTACCAACCCGGACTGTGGATTCTTTTGGTACAAGGTCTCCAAAATAGAACATCAGATCATCAGTCTTCGGCACCTTCAACATCATATGGCACAGCTCGGGGATCGCACACGCGCTGCGACGAACACGGGCATTA
>WNGJ01004803.1_pt1 | contig 14118 bp, 11 predicted proteins | sample 5400611 | NCBI WGS metagenome assembly WNGJ01 (sample SAMN13153375, study PRJNA577476) | soil metagenome | isolation source: 40 cm soil or saprolite under Garry oak tree replicate 1 | place: USA:California | collected 2016-06-15 | reverse complement strand
CGCGCCTGTGGTCACGGAACGGGCGGCCGTCGACGGTGACGGTGCCGGCCGTGGGGGTGTTCAGGCCGAGGATGAGCCGTAGCGTGGTGCTCTTCCCGGCGCCGTTCGGGCCGAGGAACCCGGTGACCTGCCCGGGGCGCACCGTGAACGTCAGGTCCCGCACGGCCGTGGTCTGTCCGTAGCGCTTGGTTAGCTCGTTGACTTCGATCACGTGGCCATGCTGGCCCGGGAGGGGGCCGCCGGGCATCGGGCCAGCGCTGACATTCGCGGCGGCCGGATGTCAACCGCGGATGTAAGCCCGCGGGCCGATTCCGGACGCGAACCACGCGGCTACCATGGAAGATATGCGCGCGACGACGCCGTTTTCCCAGCTCAGGCGGGTCCCGCCGGGTGCATGGACGGGCGTGATCTGGTGTGGGTCCGCGGCCGTCTCGGTGCGGATGTTCTTCGGCATCCCGGGCATGCCGCACGTCCCCTGGCAGCTGAGCCCCTCGGTCTGGCTCGTCCTGGCCCTGGCTACCGCGGCGGCGATAGCGGGCAGCGCGCTGCTGCGCCGCCGCCCGCTGCCGGCGATCGGCCTGCTGATCGCCGGCTCGGTCGCCGCCGCGCTCGCGCTGGATTCGCCGACGGTCGCGCTCGCGCACTACCTCGCGGTCGGCGTCGCCCTGGGCTTCATCGTGGCGAGTCGGCCGAGGCCGGCCTGGCTCGCCGCCCTGGCCATGACGCTCGGCGTGATCCCCGGCTACGCGCTCGTGCGGATCGCCCTCGGGTTGTCGTACGCCCAGGCACTGTCGTGGCAGGTCTACGCCATGACGGCCGCCGTCGCGTGGCTGGCCGGGGATTCGGCGCGCCGGGCCCGTGAGTACGCCGAACGGCTGCGCCTCCACGCGGCCGCCGAGGCGGTCGCCGCCGAACGGCTCAGGATCTCCCGCGAGCTGCACGACCTGGTCGCCCACAGCATCGGCATCATCACCTTGCAGGCCGGCGCGGCCGCCCGGGTGATCGACACCCAGCCGCAGAGCGCGCGCACCGCGCTGCACGAGGTGGAAAACGCCGGCCGGGAGGCCCTGGTCGGGCTGCGCCGGATGCTGGGCGCGCTGCGCCAGGCCGAACAGGGCCAGGCCGAACAGGGCCAGGCCGAACACCGTCAGGCCGGACCAGCAGCGGGAGACCAGGCGCCGCCCGGCCTGGTGCCGGGCCTGGCTGACGTCGACCGGCTGGCCGCGGCGACGACGGCGGCCGGCGTGCGCGTCGACGTGCGGTGGCAGGGGGAGCGGCGCCCGCTGCCTCCGGATATCGACCTGGCGGCCTACCGCATCGTCCAGGAATCGGTCACCAACGTGGTCCGCCACGCCGGCACCCGCTCCTGCCAGGTGTACATCACCCGCGACGATGAGGCGCTCTCGATCGAGATCGCCGACCGCGGGCGCGGCCCCAGCGACCCCCGCGGCTCCCGCGGCTCCCGCGGCTCCACCGCCGGTACCGGATGCGGCCTGGCCGGAATGCGCGAGCGGGTCGCCCTGCTGCACGGCGAATTCACCGCCGAGCCCAGACCCGAAGGCGGCTTCCTGGTGACCGCCCGGCTGCCCCTGCCGGCCAGGGCGGCGTCGGCCAGGGCGGGCGCCGTATGACGATCCGCGTCGTGCTCGCCGACGATCAGCCCCTGGTCCGGGCCGCGCTGGAGATGGTCATCGCCGACACCCCCGACATCGAGGTCGCCGGGCAGGCCGGGACCGGCGCCGACGTGGTCGAGCTGGCCGGGCAGCTCCGCCCCGACGTCGTGGTGATGGACATCCGCATGCCCGGCATGGACGGCATCGAGGCCACCCGGCTGATCACGGCGAGCCCCGGCCCGGCAAGCTCTGGCCCGGCGCGCGTCGTGGTGCTGACCACGTTCGACGACGACGAGTATGTCTACGCCGCGCTGCGCGCCGGGGCCAGCGGCTTCCTGGTCAAGGACATGGCGCTGGAGGAGATTCTCGCCGCGATCCGCGCCGTCGCGGCCGGCGACGCCCTTATCGCCCCCACCGTCACCCGCCGCCTGATCGAGGAGTTCGCCCGGCGACCGGACCCCGTCACCGGACGGCGCGCGATCAGCGGTATCACCGACCGCGAACGCGACGTCCTGACCCTCGTAGGGCGCGGCCTGTCCAACACCGAGATCGCCGCCGATCTGACCATCAGCATCGCCACCGTCAAGACCTACGTGACGCGGCTGCTCACCAAGCTCGACGCCCGCGACCGGGTCCAGCTCGTCATCATCGCCTACGACACGGGCCTGGTGGCACCGGCCCGCTGAAGCACCGGGATCAGCGCGCGTGACCGCCCAGGGGGTGCGGGGAGACGCGGACCGGCGGGCTGGCGGCCGGGCCGAGACCACTCCACGGCGCCTCGCGGATCGCCCGCATGGCCAGTTTCCTGGTGGCCGGGTCCATCCGAAGACCCGGAGCCCCACCCCGATCTGCGGCGCGGCCAGCCCGGCGCCGCCGGCGTCCCGCAGCGTCTCGGTCAGGTCCTTGACCAGCTGGCGCAGCGGGCGGTCGAAGTCGGTCACCGGTTCGGCCTCGGTGAGCAGGATCGGGTCGCCGAACAGCCTGATCGGTCGGATGGCCATAGCCCCCGAGGCTACCGTCCCGGGCGCTCGCCCTCCCGGTTGCGCTCGCCCTCCCCGCTGCGCGCGCCCTCCCCGTTGCTTAGGGGCACCGCCGACAGCACCAGCGCGGTGATCACCGCGGCCAGCGGCAGCACCGGGACGACGCGCGGCGCGGTCGCCACCAGCAGCCCGCACAGCCCGGCCCCGGCCGCCAGCCCGATCAGCACGCCGAACCTGCGCCCTCCGTGCTGCGTGTCCTGCCCCGGCCGGGCCAGCGAGCTGACCAGCCCGGTCAGGGTGCCGGTGAGGAACGTGGTGGAAACGTTGGTAAGCCCCAGCTCGTTGACCGACGTCGCCTGCACGCCCATCGCCGCCGCGGTTCCCGCGAGCAGCACGAACTCCGTCCACCCGGCCGGCCGGGCGCCGGTCGCCTCCCAGCCGGCGGTGAGCCCGGCCAGCAGGATCAGCTCGGTGAACAGCGCCCACCTGACGTGGGCGGGCAGCACGCCGGCCCGGTCCGCGCGGTCCGGCTTGCCGTTGCCGTGGACCTTGAAGCCGTGCGCGACCCAGGTGCCGCCGACCACCCCGGTGACGTAGCCGGCGACCGCGACCGCGCTATGGCTGGCCAGCGACACCGACCTCTCCGCCGCGGCCAGGCCCCAGAACACGATGTTGCCGGTCATGACGCTGGTGAAGACCCCGCCCAGCCGACTGAAGGCGGCCACGTCGGTGGCCCCGGATCCGAAGGTGAGCGCGATCAGGATCAGCGTCATGATCTGTTGTCTTGGCCTGGTGTCCATCGCCCGATAGGAGATCATCTCCACCCGCCGCCAGGCAAACCGGCCCCCCTTACCCCGGAAATTCCGGATCCGTAATATCCACAACCGGAAAGTCCGCGGAGCCCGCGCTCAGTCCGGTGACACGCGGACGGACCGCGCCCACGGCGGTGCCTCCGGCGCGCGGTCGCCGAGCAGGCCGACGACGACCCGCATGCCCTTCGGGGCCGCCGCGGGCCACGGCGTGTACCCGTCGGTGAGCACGACCGTGACGGCGGGCCTGGGCCGCAGCGCGGCCGCCGCGCCGATGCCCGCGCCCATGTCCGTCCCGCCGCCGCCGATCAGCTCCACCTGGCGGGCCGAACTCACCCGCTGCGCGGGCGCCACCGCGGTGTCGCAGGCCAGCACGCGGACCTGCCGGGCCAGCCCGAGCGCCCGCAGCAGGCCCTCGACCTCGGCCAGCACCATGGCGAGCAGGTCCTCGGTCATGCTGCCCGAGGTGTCGCAGACCACGGCCACCTCGGGCACTGGCCGGCGCAGGGCGGGCAGCACGACCGGCCCGGCCACCGCGGACCGGCGCGACGGCCGCCGGTAGGAGTAGTCGACGGCCCCGGAGACCTCGGCGACGGCCCGGCGCAGCTCGGCGGCGAGCACGGCGCGCCAGTTGACCTTCGGGCTGAGGACCTCGTCGGCCCAGCGCAGCAGCCCGGCCGGCACGGTCCCCGGCTGCTTGCTGTGCGCGATCACGTCCTGCGCGACCTGGCGCCGTAGCAGGTCGGCCAGCCAGCGCGGCAGGCCGCCATCACCCTGGCCCGGTCGCGGGATCCCGTCCGCGCCGGATCCGCAGTCAAGCCATGGACCCGAACGGGCCTGGCTATCTGCCCCCCCTCCGATTTGGGGCCGGGCGACGCGGCGTATCAGGTCGAAGTACTGCTCGGCCAGCAGGCCGTCGTCGGCCCGCAGGTCGCGGGGGAGCACCGGGTGGCCAGGCAGCTCGAGCCCGGCCGGCACCAGGTCGTCGTTGATCTCGGCGTCGGCGGCGCGGATCCAGTCGGCGGCCTCGTCCGGTCGCACGCCCGTGCCCAGCGCCCGCTCGCCGTGGGTCCGCAGCAGGTGGCAGACGTGGTGGATCAGGACGGATCCTAGCTGCGCCGGGGTCCAGCCCGCGGTCAGCTCCGGGTCGGCGTGCATCCGCCAGTTCTCGTCCACCGACACGGTGCCGCTGCCCCGGTCGGCGATCACCTGCGCGCCGAACACCCCGGTGGCCAGGTAGGGGAACTTCGTCGCGGCCCACAGCCGCGCCGCCGCCAGGCCCTCGATGCCGTGCTCAGCCAATCCGGGTCACGCCTACAGCAGCCCCGCGTCGCGCAGGACGGGAGCGAACAGGTGGATCTCGGCCGGCGGATCCGCGTCGGGAGGGCGGCACTTGGCCAGCACCCGGGCGGCGACGGCGGCCACGTCCGGCGCGGTGTCGGCGGCCAGGCCGAGGACCTGCCAGCCGGCCGTCCAGCGGGCCGGGGTCGGGTCCGCGGCCACCGCGGCCGCGATCGCGGCCAGGGCGGCGTAGGCCCGGTCACCCCGCTCCGGGAGGCGGAACGAGGCCGGGTCCGCCAGCACCCGCTCCGGATCGGGCAGGTCCATCTCCACCAGCCAGGCGAGGAACTCCACCCCCGCCCCGTCGCCGACGGCCCCCCTGATCAGCGCGGACCTGGCCTCGTCGTCGGCGCCGGCGGCGCCCGCGGCGGCCATCAGCCGGGCCGCCATCTCCCAGGTCCGCGGCGACGGCCAGCCGCGCCCCGCGGCCGCCGCGTTGGACGGCGGCGCGCAGGCCAGCCCGGGCCGGACGTGCAGGAAGGCGGCGACCAGGCCGCGGGACAAGATCTCCTCCGCGTGCCACCCTTCGGGCAGCACCGGCACCACGGGAGCCGACCAGCCGCCCGCCAGCCCGTCCGCCACCGAACGCGGTTCGGTCTGCCAGGCCAGGTGGCAGAGCCGGTTGGCCAGCGGCGCGGACAGGTCCCAGCCGTCGGCGGCCTGCTCCGGCGGGTTGGCCGCGGCCACCACGGCCACCTCGTCGGGCAGCGTGAGGTCGCCGACCGCCCGCTCCAGCACCACCCGGAGCAGGGCGGCCTGGACGGCCGGCGGGGCGGTGGACAGCTCGTCGAGGAACAGCAGCCCGCGGCCGGCCTCGGCCAGCCGCCGGGCCCAGGCCGGCGGCGCGAACCGGACCTCGCCCCCGACCACGATGGGCAGCCCGGCGAAGTCGGAGGGTTCCCTGATCGAGGCGATCACCGTCTCGCACGGCAGCCCCATGGCCTCCGCCATCGCGCGGATAGCGGACGTCTTGCCGGTGCCTGGCGCACCCCAGAGCAGCACGGGCACCCGGGCCGCGACCGCGACCCCGAGCGCCTCTACCGCCGGATTCTGCGCGCTCATATCTCCCAGTGTGGCGCATCAGGGGTACCTGGCGGGCTGCCGGTGGCGTGCGCGCTGAGCGAAACCGGTTCGGCGCCCGGTGCGCGCAGGGCGAGCACCTGGGCGTCCGGCCAGCCCGCGCGTTCGACCGCGACGACCAGGTGGCGGCCGGTCAGCGCCAGCCCGCAGGCCCACACCCGGGCCAGCCACCAGGCCGGCAGGCTGACCTCGAGTCGCCGCTGCGGGCCGTGCCCGGTCAGCTCGACCGAACCCCACCCGGGGCTCTGCTGGTTCCGGGTGGGACGACCCCCCCGAGCCCCCCCGGGATCGGGATGCAGCGACACCTCTACCTGGTCCGGGTCGATGCCGAGCCACCGCTCGGCCACCGGTGCCAGCCGGCCGTCCAGCGCAGCGGTCAGCACTGGCCGGACGTTCCGCCCGTACTCGTCCGGCTCGTCCAGCCGGTCCGCGTACGCCGCGGCCACCTGCCCGCTCAGCCGGACCTGGAACTCTGTCCCCAGCGCGAGCAGCGACAGCATGTCCAGCCTGCGCTGGCTGTCCTGCCCGGCTTCCTGCTGATACTGCCTCCGCCTGATGGCGGCTCTGGCGATCGCCGCCGTCGGCGGGCTGGCCAGCTTCATCGCCCCGTGCACGGGGCCGGCCCAGCCACCGCCCTGGGCGGCCTGTCCGGCCGCGTCGACGTCATCCCAGCTGACCACGATCCTGTCGTCCGGGTCGCGCGGCCACACCGTGAGCACGGTCAGGTCGGCGGCGTGCCGGCCCCAGGCCGCGGCGATCTCGACGCAGCGGGCCTTCTCCCCGCCGAGGGCGGCCAGCACGAGCTCGGCCTCGGGGTCGGCGTGGCTCAGCAGCCGGAGTTCCCCGGCCTCCCAGCGGACGGCATGCTGGCCCTGGCCGCACGGCACCAGCGCCTCGCACGGCGGCAGGGACGTGAACCACGGCCCGTTCGGCCCTCCTGTCACCATGGGTACCTCCAGTGGAGCGGCAGCGTGGTGCGGACCTCGGCCGACCGGCCGCTGGCCAGCACCTCGACCCAGTCCGCGGGGCGGGTCAGCGGCGGCACCAGCCGGAGCCGGATCGCGTTCTCCCGGTCGGCCTGGTGGCAGCGATCCGGGCGCGCGGCGTGCCACCGGCTGCCGCTGTCCCTGAGCCAGAGCGACAGCGGGAAGTTCAGGTCGATGTCGAGCGGCCCGGGGCTGGGCTCCGGCGTCCGGCCCTGGGCCAGCACGTGCAGGGCCGAACTTCCCTCGGTGTGCTGCAGGCCGAGCAGGGTCAGCCGGATGCCGTCCAGCTCCGGCAGGCTGGCGACCAGGGCGGCGTAACCCTCGCGCATCTGGGTCGGCTCCGGCTTCCTGCGCTGGTAGTGCGCCAGCAGGCTCAGCCAGGGTTCCGGCATGTCGAGCGTTGGCGGCGCGGCGATGCCGTGCCCGGTCAGGTCCAGGCTGGCACACAGCGTGGCGAGCCGGGCGGGCACCGGGCTGAGCGGCGACAGCACGTCGGCCGCCTCGAGCGCCCCGATGATGTCGCCGAACCCGCCCGCCACGACCTGCCGCGGCCTGGTGGGCGGAGCGGCCAGCAGCCCGCGGCGCGGGAGCTCTGGCGTCCCGGTGAGCAGCCGCTCGGCCAGCATGACCAGCAAGTGCTCGCCCGGGCTGAGGTCGGTGTCGCAGACGCTGACCTGGGCGGCATCGCCTCCGGGGGGCGACCCCCCGGTGACCCCCCGCACGGGGGGGCTGCCCGCCCTCCCGTACCCCCCTGGGGGGCACAGGTCGACGCGGACCGCCTGCCGGTACGGCGGGGCGACGTCGAGCCAGCGGATGTTCCCCGGCGGTTCGGGGCTCAGCCTGATCATGTTCGGCCACGCCAGGTCGCTGCCGGGGGTGTGGTCGAGCCGGTACCGGGCGCCGCGGTCGTCGGTGACCGTGAACTCATCGAACGGGATCAGGCCGGGGTAGTGATGGCTCAGCTGGACCTCCAGCGACGGGGCGTGCACCTGCCACGCCGCGATGAACCGCGCGCCCGTGCCGGTCTGCGCGAACGACATGAGGCACAGCTCGCCGCTGACGGCTCCCGCGCGGAACGGGACCGTCAGCCCGACCGGGACGAACCGGTCGGCCCGGTCCCGGCCGGCGTCCTCCCTGGGCGTCCCTTCCCCGGGTGACCCTTCCCCGGGTGGCGCTGCTCCCGGCGGCTGGGCCGGGCGCGGCTTCGGGCGCAGGACGGCCCGGCCCTGGCCGAGCCACTGGGCCACGGTCACGGCCTGGCCGGGGCCCTGGCCAGGTTCGCTGTGCAGCTGGCGCACGCTCACGGCCAGCCTGAAGTCGGTCAGGATCTCCTCAGCGGTGACCGGATCGAGGGCTCCCACCGCGGTCAGGGCGTGCCCTACCACCAGGATCGTGCTCGCGTTCGGCGCCCGGGGCGCGGCAGGCGCCAGCGATCCGCGCATCACGGCCTCGGCCAGCAACCGCAGATAGGTTTCCGCGCCCTCGCGGTCCATGTCCTAAGTGTCCGCTATCGCCGCAGCACCCCGTTCGTCACCCAGACGCGGCTCCCCGCTGTTTGTCCCATCCAGTTGAAGGTTGCGAGCGCTTGGTGCGCCGACCTGCGACTCGCAGAGTAGGTCTGACCGACCACTTGGGATTTGGTCAGACTTACCTTGCGGATTCGGCGGCCACGACGGGGTCAGCTCGCCCTTTTGGTCCCGTGTCGGCCGAAACGGGCCTGTGGGCGTAGGGCATCGGTGCCCCTGGACTGGGGACGCGCGGCGCGCGCCGGTCCCGGCCGAAGCGGGCCACGGTGAGCCGCTCGGCCACCCGCTGCCCATCGGTGACGGGGTCCCGGTAGTACTGGCGGAAAAACCAACGGATATGCCTCTGACCTGCGGAGGCTCGGCGGGTTCTTGGCCCCGGCACCGGGTGCGGCCGTCCGGATAGCCCCCGCTCAGTGAGACGTTCACCGGACAGGTCATATGAGACGGCGCCTTCGCAAGCCGTTGTGGCCGCGCGGCCAACTGCCCGGTTGGGGAACGCGTCTTACGGACGCCACAGCGGTCCCCGGCTACGTACCGGCCGCGTCCTGGTCGGCGAGATGCCGCATGACGCGTCTGGCGCCGGCCTGGCCGACCTCGAACGCCTGATGGTCGGCCAGCCACTGCCAGGCGGTCACGACCGGATCGTCGCCGGAGTCGCTCGTGATGTTGTGGCCGAGCTCGGTCAACCACCCGCCCAGCGCGCGAGGAGTGCCATCGCCTAGAGGGGAGGGAGGTTGCGACCGCGACGTCGCGGCCTCCGGCATGAACTCCCCGGTTGCGGGCGAGGGGGCATTGCCGCTCTGCGGCATCCTGATCAGCCTTCCCTGCGCCGGACCGGCGGCGGGCTTGCGCGGGGGTGGCTGGCGGCGCCGGGCAGCAAGGCCTGCCGCCGGGTCGGTTGCTGGCGTGGCGGGCGGTCTGGGCCGGGCCCGGACGCTACTGGCCCGCGACCGGGCCAGGCGGGCCAGGCGGGCCAGGCTTCGGGGCCCAGCGCTGGCACGAAGGTGGCGCGGGATCGGCTGGGGGGCGGCGCGCTAGGGGATCAGGCCGAGCTGCCGCGCGCGGGCGACGGCCTCGGTGCGGTTAGCCGCGCCGAGCTTGCCAAGGAGGTGATGTGTTTCTTGACGGTGTCGAGGGTGACCACGAGCTGTTCGGCGATGCGCTGGTTCGGCGTGCCCGCGGCGACCAGCCGCAGGATTTCCAGCTCGCGGGCGGTCAGCTGCTCGACCAGGCCCGGCACCGCCGCGGTTTCTCGGCGGGCCCCCGGCGCGGCGTGGTTGTGGCCGAGCGCCTGCAGAACCCGGGCCAGGCAGCCGAGCGGGACGCCGCGGGCAGCGGCCTGCTCTGCCCGCTGGGCCGCGACGAGCCGGCCGAGCAGCACGCCCATCGGCGCGCCCGCGTCGGCGAAGACCCGGACGTAGCCCTGGGGGCAGGCGAGGGTGAGCGCCCCGGCCAGGGCGCCCGCCGCGGCGGTCTCGTCGCCGCTGGCCGCCAGCGCCAGCGCCCGCAGCACCTGGATCTCGATGACGCTGCCCGCCCGGCCCGGGGCGGCCGCCGCCGCGTGCAGCCGGTCCAGCAGCCCAAGCGCCGGGCCAGGGTGGTTTTGCGCGACCAGCACCCGGGCCAGCACCAGATACTCCGGCTCCTGGGTATAGCCCGGCTTGTCCTCCGCGGCCAGGCCGCGTTCCTTCGCCCAGCGAGCGGCCGCGGCGACGTCGCCCTGGGCGAGCAGCCGTGCCCGCTGCGCCGGGACGGGGTTGAGCAGGCCGGCCACGGCCGGGCCCGGCGCGGCCGGCCCGGCCTCGCCGATCGCCTCCATGTTCAGAGGACGGTGCGCTACCCCGATCCGGCGTCAGACGGACCATGGGCTCGCTCTGCTGTGGTGGTTGTTCGTCCTGCGAGGTTCACCCGACTGCCTCGCCGTTGAAGATCGTCTGCAGGACCTGCGTCTCGTGCAACGTCTCGACGTCGCACTCGACCGGATCGCGGTCGACGATCGTCAGGTCGGCGAAGTTGCCGGGGACGATCGAGCCGATCCCGGACCACTGCAGCACCTTGGCTGCGTCGCTCGTGAATATCGCCAGCGCCTCAAGGCGCGAGATGCGCTGGTTCGGGCCCTGGTTGCGGTACCCGGACTCCATCAGCTCGTGGGTGAGGGACAGCTGGACCTGCGCCCACGGCGACAGCGGTCCCCAGTCGGTGCCCGCGCCGACCGGCATCTCGACGTCGAGGAAGTGGCGCAGCGGGTGCAGGTTTTCGAGGACGTGGCGGCCCATCGTGCGGCACATCAGGTCGCCCTCGCCACAGCCGAACGCCATCGACGTCGTGTGCGCAAAGCCGAGGGCCTTGAAGCGGTCGATCTGCTCGTTCTCGATCGTGGTGGCGTGGCAGAGCACCCAGTTCCGGGCGGCTACGTCGATCTCGGGGTCGAGACGCTCGAGCAGCTCGAGGACCTCGTCGTGGGCTTTCAGCCCCATCGCCAGGATGTTCAGGCGCATCCCGCGCTCGGCGCAGAACCGCATTAGGTGCTCAGCGCGCTCGAGGGAGATATGGCGGTGCCCGTGGGTGAGCTTGCCGTAGACGTCGAGGTAAGGCTCGCGCATCATCATTGTTCCGCCGTAGCAGTAGCCGTCCCAGGCGACGGTTACCCCGTTGAAGCGCAGCAGGTCGTCGTCGAGCTCGAGCTTGCTCGCGGCCCGCTCGAGCCGCTCGCGAAAGTCCGCTTCCTCCCGCGGCTGGCTGGCCCACGCGAACCCATATGCCTCCGCCTCCTGCGAGGTGACGACCCGCATCGCCAGGCCGTCGTCGCGGCGCAGCTGACGGTAGACCTCGAGCATCTCGTCCTCGAGCATGTGGTTCTCATAGACGGCGGTGATCCCGAGCCGCTTGTAGCGCTCGATGCCGTCGCGGACCGAGGGCAGCAGCACGTCAAACTTGAAATGGGGCACCAGCCGGTTCATCAGCTCGTCGCCGTAGGCGTCATAGCCGTAGTAGGTGATCACCGAGCCGGTGAGCCGCCCTGTCGGCTCGCCTGCGGGATCCTTCTCGATCCACACGTTCTCGATGCGATCGGCGGAGTCAGCCGTCACGCCGAGCAGCTCCAGCCCACGCGAGTTGGCCGCCATCATCGCGGGGCGCACGGGCGCCCAGGCGGTGATCACTACCGGGTGCCGACTGGTCGCCTCGTCAAGGACATGGCGGTCGGGCAGGACGGCCTCCTCGAGATCGCGGTAGGAGCGCTTGTGGAAGAAGTGCGGCTCGCCGACCGGCGAGCAGAGGATGACCTCGCCGTCGGGCGTCTTGTCCGCCTCGGCCCTGATCGCGGCGACGATGTCTGCGTGGTTGCGGCAGTCCCACAGGGGGACCTGCATCGCCGTCGTCCACGACCAGTGCAGCATGTGCGGGTGGGTGTCGACCAGCCCCGGGGTCATGGTCGCGCCTTGCAGGTCGACGAGCTCGACGTCGGCGGCTGCCTGTGCCCGGACCTCGTCGAGACCGCCGACCGCGACGATGCGCTCGCCCGCGGTCAGGACGGCGTTGACGACTCGCCGGCCCTCGTCCATCGTGTAGATACGGCCCCCGTGGTACAGGCGCTGCTGCGGTCGGGCGTTCATCGCATCACCTCAAAGTCGAGCGGTCGCGGGTCCGGCGGCTCGAACCCTGGTTCTGCGAGAGACGGTATGAGCAGGTGCTGCTGTGGCAGCATGACCGGATCGGCGAGGAGCTGCAAGTGCTCGAGGATGCGTTCCGGCTCAGGCGGCCAGGCGAATATCAGGTGCAGGCGGCGATCACCGCCTTGCACATCCAGGGCACCGATGCCGGCGCGGCGGACTGGGCGCAGATCGCCGAGCTTTATGGCGTTCTCGCCATACTCAGCCCGTCGCCGGTGATCGAGCTCAACCGCGCCGCTGCGGTCGGGTTTGCTGCCGGGCCCGAGGCAGGGCTGGCGCTGCTTACCGGGATCGCGGGAACCCGTGGGGCTGGTCGAAAGCTCGCAGGAGCCGGGCGGAGGCCGAAGCAGCTTACTGTCGAGTCTTGTTGTTTTCTTCGTCCAGCAGCACCTGAATCCGGCTGCGGATGTAGGCCAGTTTCTGCCAGTTATGCCAGTCGCTGCGAGTGCCTCCCGGATGCTCTGCAGGATCTGTAGGCGCGTCTCGTGCATCTTGCTGTTTACCTCCAGGCGGGGTGGGTGATGTCAGCGACGGGGTGGCGGCGTCTCATCGCAGTAATGACGCAGGTTGCTGCGGCACCGACCGCCCAGTAGCCGAGCAGCCGGGAGATGACGGCTGCTACCGCTGCCGCCGCGAGCGGCGTGCCGGTGAGCGTCAGCGCGCCGAGCAGGCCGCCGTCGGCGCTGCCGAGGCCGCCGGGCAGCGGGATGAGGCTGCCGGCGAGCTGGCTGGCGGTGTAGGCGAGCAGCAGGCCGTGCCAGGGGACGGTCGTCCGGCGAGCTCGAACGCGGTGGCGAGTACGGCGGCTTCGGCAAGCCAGTTCATGCAGCTGAACAGCAGCACCGCGGTTCCTCGCCGGTATCCGGCCTGCAGCCGCGACAGGCTGGCCGCGGCGACTAGCGCGGGCGAGCGTTTTGGCCCGGACGACATCGGGGTCTCGTGGGTCGAGGGAAAGGACCTCGTGCCAGGGGCGCTCCCGCCGTGTCCTCTGCCTGTCGATGCGGATGCGCTTCACCGCCGCCTCCTCGATTGCTCGTCACGTGCCGGGCCCGGTTAAAGCGGCAGGCCGGCCGTGGCAATGGCTGGTTCTTCGAGAGACGGTACGAACGGGTGGTATGGCGGGGCGTCACCCGAAGGTGCCCATTCGGGTGGAATCTTCCGCAGCCGCCCCGGGGCACGGCGGTGCCCCTGCGCCGACCCCGGGGCGCCGTCGCACATGAGCAGCTGGACCAGCGCACCGCCGTGTCATTGCCCACGCGGGTGACGTCGTGCAGGTCGAGGCGGTCAACGAACTCGGCGGCCAGCCGGGCAATCCCGGGCAGCGACAGGTCCGCGCCGGGGTGTATCGGGTGGCGATGCGCGCCGAGCGGCAGCGTCGGCGCCACGCACCGGTGCCCGGCGGCCAGCTCGGCGATCGGCCCGTCCCACGGCGAGGCGTCCATCATCAGCCCGTGCAATAGCACCAGCACGGGCCCGCCGCCGCCGGTGTCGGAGTATTCGATCGTCCCGGCGGACAGCTCGATCTCCCTCATGCCCGTCCGCCTCGGTGCGGCGCGGAATCCGCGGCGGCCGGGGCGTGCTGGTCCGGGCGCGGACGATCGAGCAGGTGCCGGCGCAGGAAGGACAGCTCGGCTCCGGCGGCCCGCTCGTGTGCGCCCAGGAACGGCTCGTAGTGCCCGCCGGGCAGGCGAACCAGCTCCCCCCGGGGAGCGCGGTGCGCGGCGCGGACGGCGGGCCCGGCAAGCGCGGTCTGATCGTGGTCGCAGACCACGACCAGCAGCGGGCACGCCACGCGGGACGCGTCGCGGCCGGGCCGGTAGAACCCGAGCCGCAGCGCCGACCGGGCGGCGATCGTCTGCTGCCAGTCCGGGTAACTGTTGGCGGGGTTGAGCGCCCTGTCGCCGTCGAGGCTGTCCGGCGTCGTCAGCATCGCGACGGTCCCCGGCTCGCCGGCCAGCGGCACCAACAGGGGCTGTCGGCCGGCCAGACCGCCGAGCGCATCGGCGACCCCCCGGCCGGTGAGGCGCAGCAGCGCGAGCGGCTTTTGGTGGCGCGCCGCGTTGCGCGCGGCGGCCAGGCCATCGGCGTTCGGCGTTTGGGCGATCGCCGCCG
>WNGJ01012829.1_pt1 | contig 14122 bp, 15 predicted proteins | sample 5400611 | NCBI WGS metagenome assembly WNGJ01 (sample SAMN13153375, study PRJNA577476) | soil metagenome | isolation source: 40 cm soil or saprolite under Garry oak tree replicate 1 | place: USA:California | collected 2016-06-15 | reverse complement strand
TGCTGCTAGTACCACATCGTCATCATAGTCAATTATTATTGACAACCTAGACTTTGAGGACTCTAACAATGATATACAAGCAAATGGTATTGTTTTTCCGATATTCATTAAAATGTACTGATCATTGTTTCAATGTTGCTTTAGGGAACAAGAGGCGTGCTACCCTTGGTAATCCAACAGCGGTCAACATGGATGGCCTTCTTGTGGATGTGGATGTCCAGTCGATCGATGACAGTCCACCAACTCATGAAGACAAGCAAAAAGATACTAATCACTTCTTTCATATTGCTGTCACAAAAAATGTGAATGGGAAGTCAAAGAAGTATCATGCATGTAAATTATGCCTGTGAGTACTAAGTTAGCTCTTTAGTCGTCACTCATGTGAATTGACATGGCATTTCTAGGAGCAATAAGAGTCTTGTCGATGAAGTCACAATCCTGCATTGCCATCTCGAGGCAAACCATTCAGTATGTGATATGTCCGCCATTTTATGCTGTGACAGCTGTGCTGTAACATTTCCTTTATCAGGGAAAGTATCGCGCCTGGGCAAAGAGTGTCGATTTTTTATCAAAGCTACCTGATGATGTCAAGAAGCGTAAGGAGGCTATAGAGGAGGTTAACCATACTCTGGACTGTGATCTTCGAGAGAAGAATATCTCTGAGAGAGTTGTCCCTTACTTGGACAAGCTCTTCTGTTGAACTGCGATTGAGTGGCTTGCGGCCACTGACCAAGTATGCATTTTAATCCTGTAATTAATTTCCCTTTCATTACTGTTGTTCATAGCTGATCCAAGCCCTTGAACACCCCAAGTTCAAGGAGATGATTAATGTTGCTTCTTGTACAAAAAGCAGTATTAACATTCCAGGTCAGAAGGCAACCTAGGGCAAGATCAAATACCTGTTCAAGGACCATCTTATAAGATTGAAAGCCAAACTCAATGTAAGGTATTTGCTTTGGCTCTCATTCATTTCTCATCTTTCTGCAAGGTCCAACTGTCCAAGGCAAAGTTAGCCTAACATGTGATGCGTGGCAAGCAAGTAATGCAGATGGCTATTTTATGGTCACTACACACTGGATTGAGGAGCCAATGCCTGCAAAGTGGGAACTCAAGAGTGCTCTAATCAGTTTCACATGGCTCAACAATGCGCACAATGGGAAACAGCTTAGACAAGCTCTATTTAAGGTCATCAAACGAATGGGAATTGAATATAAGGTAAAGTATATCCTATATCATCGGCATCCTGCTTCACTTAATGTTCTGGCACCCAAAGGTTGGCCACATCACCTGCAACAATGCAAGTAACAATTCAACAATGATGAAGGAACTGGCCACACGTTTAAAGATCACTATGGACAAGGAATACCATTGGAGAAAATGGAAAATCAAGTCCATTAGTTCTCAAACTTGCTTGTTTCAGTTGCTCACAACCAGCAGCTGTCTCACACATATAATTAACCTGGCAATGCAAATGCTCATTTTGACTTACAGCAAGTCACCATATTTCGATCCAAAGGAACCTGACACACACGTACCTATGTATTGTGATGAGGTAGGGTTGGTTAGAGCGATTGTAATTAAGGTATGGGTTATGTCCGTGGCTTGAAAGTAACATCACTCACTGTTAGTATTCAGGAACGCTCGTCTTCAAAGCGAAAAGAAATGTGGAAAACTGTTCAAATTAGGGCAAATATTAGCCAGCCAGTTCAACTTATTCTCAATATGAAGGTGTGGTGGTCATCAATGTATTTTATGCTTGATCAGGCAGAAAGAAAAAAAGAAGTGCGTAACAAATTCTAATGAAAGTACTGTATTTCTTATTCATTTCACAGTGTGTTGATAGTTTTGTTGATGAGCTGCGATGGGAAGAACAAGACTTCACCAAACACGATGGCATCCATGGGCTTAAGCTCATAAGTGAGGAATGGAAGCGTGTCAACACCTTCCTCAGTTTGCTAGGTGTATGTTTACTTTTTGTCTACATATTGAAATCTAACATGCTTTAGCATGCCGATAATGCTCAATAGGCCTTTTCATCCAACACTGCCCCAACTCTTTACCTCACAATTCCAGCACTTGAAGCTCTTTACCAAGCATGGTCCAGTCGGGCCAACTGTCCAAAATGTCAGCTGTTTGCCCTTGCACTTCATGCCACATGTATAAAGATCGATGAGTACTATGAAAAGACTACCAAGTCTTCGGCATATATTATGTCAATGAGTATGGATCCTTACCCTTACCCTGAAGATTACTGACATATTTCCAGTTCTAAATCCGAAGGAGAAACTAAGGTATTTTAAGAAGAACTGGTCAGCGGAACTTCAAGACAACATTAACAAATGTGTTGAGGCTGTGGTACCATAATGAGCAAGTTCCCTTCTGATTTATAGGCTAACTCTGTAGGAAAAACCTCGGGCGCGTGCAGGAAACGAGTGGGATTCAAGTGGGTGTGGGCAAACACACAAGGTGCCCGAAAGTATTTACAGGTACTTTATACTAGGGAAATGTATGTATGTCTGAGGGGGAATGGAAGGGGGATTAGTATGACAGTACAAATGGTGCTAAGCTAGAAAGGGATGAGCCGCGCGTGCGAGCTCGATTTCAACAAACTCATGTATAGTTCAAAGAGCGATAGTCATCATTAAGTGATAGCCCCATAGTGAGGCCTTCTGCACAATTAAAGAAGCATCAGAGAGTGCACGCTCTGCTTCAAGAACTCAGCAATGAAGAAGATGGAACAGTGGGCATTGAATTGAATGTACCAAAAGACCCTCAACAGCCATAGCTTCATGATTACCATGCATATATGGATGTTCTCGAGCAAATGCCAGAGGGTTGGACTGCAATCCAGTGGTGGGGTGTATGTATTTTGGCTTAATATCCTAACAAAAAACTGACACAACTTGGATTTTGCAGTATAATTCACAGCACTATCATCCTGCATGGGCATCACTTGCACGAGACTACCTTGCAATTATGTCATTGTCTGTGTCAAGTGAGTGAGCATTCTCACAGGGCGGAATCACAATATCAAAATGCCGCAGTTGTCTCAAGGGTGACATTGTAGAGGCCCTGCAATGTATCAAGTGTGCAATTTGACATGATTTACTCTTTCGTAAACCAGCACCATCTTCAAAAATAGAAACAGAGGAAACTACTGACCAAGGGCTAAAGGATGAGGATGGTGTAAAGGAGTCTGGAGAGGGCAAAGACTTTTTATGGGATGAGATACTCATTGAAGATAAGGATTTGGAGTCGATGGATTACTCTGATTAATTTTATGGACATTAAGCAATAAATTTAATTTTTTTACATATAAAGCCGCAGCTTGGGCCGGGCTAAGCCAGGCCAAGCCCTAAATAATGGCTTTGTGATGGCTTTGGCCTAGCCTGAAGTTTGAGAAAGCCAAAGCTGCTTCAGGCCAAGCCAAAGCCAGGGCTTTGAGGCCAAGCCAGGCCGGAACAGCACTAGCAATGCAGCCTTTCATTTTGACAAACAACTAGTGTTGCTACGGCTTGAGCCAACATTTTTGCTATTTTAGGAAATAAAATAGCTAAAAATCTGAAAATAATTGTGAAGATAGATGAGAGTCAGGAGCCAAGGGCCCTCAGCCAACTCTAAGTGATCTGATTAGCTGTTTCTAAGTTATTTGACCGGCTCTAAAATCAGCTCAAGTGAGCCATTTAAGAGCCAGTCAAATAACTTAGGAATGGCTAATCAGATCACTTAGAGTTGGCTGAGGGCCCTCAGCTCCTGACTCTCATCTATCTCCACAATTATTTTCAGATTTTTAGCTATTTTATTTCCCAAAATAGCAAAAATGTTGGCTTGAGCTGCAGCAACATTACAAACAACCCACCAAAACCTATAAAACTGTTTGTGTAATGTTGGTTTCAAAGTATAAGACAAGAGATGAGACATGTGAACACTTACATGCAATCGGCTTTGCTAGATAGCATATTGATGACAAGTTGCTTGTCCTCCTTGTTCCATCTTCGCATTCTTAGATCTAAATAGACGATATAATTGATGCATTCAATGATATCATTCTTTTGCCCAATTTCATCATAAAGAGAGAGTTTGAGAGTCATCAACGGCTTGAGCACCAATCAGATATCCATCTTCAGCCTACTTGCCACATATAGATTAACATTTGAAAGTTTCAAATTAACAATTTCTTTAATACACTTCAAAACATACTTATAAGCAGACGGCATCTCTGGGAAATTGGGGCATTCATCGAGAGCATCGACAATGATATAAATTTGGCCTTGTCCTGGCAGACTTAGCATATCTGCCAAACATTTTTTCAGCATGTTGAAGTTGAGCTTCTGCATGCTGCAACCATTGTCAGAATATAACTTGAAAAGGGCATCATGATAAGAATCCAATTTGGCAAAAAGCTGAAAAATGAGGGAAGAGAGCAGACCATAGCAGTCTTGCTTGGTGATGTCCCAGAAGTCAAAGTAATAGTAGGCCATTATGACTCATTGGTAGTTCGAAAGACTTATGTTTACCATAAATCCATAGGAGTGACCCCTCTGCTTTCCAGTCTGATAAGGCACTGCTCTCGAAAAACCATGCTGCGGATCCTTTATGTTGTACTTTTAAAATGAAGATCTGATTTGTCAACAGATCAGAGGGAGACAGCCAGTGTTGAACGTCCTTTTGCAAGTGATCACCTACAGAATACCATCGGTCTCGGCAATGAAAGGTGTGGGGGAACAACAAATGTTTCATCTGGTTAATTTTGTTTAATGCTTGGTGAAGAGTGACAGCAGCCTCAAGTCAGTTAGGGTAATACCTATTTTACATGAGAAGCATACCCAAATTCTGTCTGATACCACCCATAGCTGCATTTCCATCTAATTAAACAGGTATAAAAACAAATGTCTGTGAGAAATCACAAAAATATGGTGCACCTCCCATGACCACCCTCATATCATCTGCAATACCATGGACAACACCCAGTGTCAGTGCAACAGCTGACAGTCCTTCATCCTTTGTTAACCGATTCAATCTCTCAAGGGCAGCCTATGTTATGTCCCTTATTTCGTCTCTATATTATGTGCTTACCTTCTCATCTCCTTCCTATTATGTGTACTACTGGCCCGCTTTTCCACTGTCTACTGGACTACTTCAGACTTACCCGCTATCTCGATACTTAGCAGTTATGTCCCATTATGCCATGTCACTGACACCTTCCTATTCTGTACAGACTTTCTCACGTGTACGTTTCATTCTATCTCATCTCTTACTTATGACTCCCTTCCTTGTACTACTTACACATCACTCTCTCCTTCCTCCACATCTCTGATACTTCGCATACTGACGTGTTACCTTACTGTGCACCTACATGTTCATTCCCAAATACCTACGTGTCCATATTACTTATGACGTGTCTCTTTTATCTTACTTGTATAAGTAGTATGCTTGTAAAGCCCAAGTCGCCTCAGACTTGGTCTCCTTTATGAATTCAGGACCCTAAACCATCTTTAGAGCTTTGCTCGCCCCTCTCGCTCAGCTTTCTCTCTCAAAGCCTTCACTACTTGTCTTTAGGTTCAAGTCCTAAGACTATTCCTTTGCACTTAGGTTCAAGTCCTAAGTCTGCTATCTGATCTAGCTCCAGTTCGAGTTAGCTTTACCTTGACATACTAAGGCGACTCTTATAAAGAGTAGACTCTATATCCGAAGCTCTAAGCATAGCTCACCTCAGGGAATAACTATGCACAATACGAGTTGTCCGCTTGTAACATTAGACCAAGTCTTATTCCCCACAAACCCATAGAGACCCTCGATGTACTGAAGGCCTCACCCCAACACCACCATGGCTTCCTTCATTGATCCAATCAACACAGAATCACAACGACTCATAAGAGTTACTAGAAGAACAGAAGACGACCTTCCTGACCGAGTCAAGGAACGAGTTCATTGACAAAGAGACCAATCATCAGGAGAAGGATACTACGTCCTCAACCCTCGAACAAACACATGTACTCCTCTAGAGTTTATTGATAACTACTGGTACAGACTTTGAGTCTACACAGGACAAGCATACACCTCCAGAGATGAACAAATCAGACCATACTATAACCACACAGGCTACTGGAACATCTCAGATTGGCAACACCCAGATCATAGGGTATTAGCACAACAAATCGCCACAGAAACCGTTGAAACACTCTATCAAAGAAACCCAGTATACTACGAAACCCTAAACAAAAACGCAGAAGAATGATACCAAAGACTCCCTAAGTTATCAACCCTTACAGTAAACACTGCCGAAACATCATCACTAGTGGGAGATTCTGCCATCTCTCCATTTATCACAGCACAATTACAAGCTACCAGCTCTCCATCATTTACCAAGCCACAAGCCACATCTGATCACAAAGAATCAGACAGTACAGAAGAACCTCCAAGCAGCACCACAGACGAACCATCACCAGAACAACTAGGACAAGAAGAACCAGTCCTAGAAGCCCAACTTGAACACACACTACACGTTCAAGAAGAAGAACCAGTCGTACCACCACCAATCGCTCGACCAGCACCCCAACTAAGAGTTCCAGTACAAATCATGACTGCCCCAGCAGCACAAACTGGACACCTCCGAGGCACAGAACCAGACATCTTCAATGGAGATCACAAGAAGGTCGACATCTGGAAACAACAATTCGAAACCTATTGGGTACTCAATGACAACCACGAAGTAATGACACTTCCATATTATCACACAGCCACTGCTCTGTCCCTTATCAGAGGACCCCTTATCAATGATTGGGTCTCTGACCAAATCCAAATACTATGAAACCGACATCACAGGACAGTAGACCCTGTTGGAAAAGATCAAGATGAACATTGGAACGAGTTTATAGCTGCCTTCGATGCCACATTCCTAGACAGTACCAAGGCTCAACAAGCTCATGTAGCACTCCAGCAGCTTAACATGAGAGGTGACAATCTTGATGCCTATGCCACTACATTCAAACATTTGGCTAAAGTGGCAGGATATGACTTAACCAACCTCAGAACAGTACACCTATTTGCAATGGGTCTCAAAGCAGGATTAAGAAATGCAATCCTACACTGAGATAACCAACCTACCACATTTAACAAATGGGTTACCACAGCCCAGAACAAAATGCAGAAGTTCACAAGAAGACAAGCCTTCGAAAGAAAGGACTATATGAAGTACTAATGGACCACACCTAAACACACCAGTACACGTCAAAACGGACGCCATCCTAATGACATTCCGACTCCAATGGATGTGGACCCATCTGTATTCACTAGAGTCCAACGTGCCTACACAGAAGACGACAAAAACTGCTACAAGAAAGAAGGCAGGTGCTTCAATTGTGATCAGCGAGGCCACATGGCACGCGAATGCCCAAAGAAGAAACAGCAATTTGGACGATCTAACCAATCTGGTTCCTATAAACCTCGATATGATCAATCGCATACCAAACCTAACCCCATGTTCAAAAAGAAGCCTTTTGGATCAAAGCCTATAGGACAAGGATTCTGAAAGAAGAATCAGTTCAGCTACAAGCCACAAATCTGAACTGCATATATTGAGGATGCCGAAGAACAGGAGGATGAAGATGAACAAGAATACATTGAATCTTTAGCCACACGCACCACTAAACTCTCGAATAACCAATGAGAACAATGGGTCGAAGAGATGCATAACATGGGAATAAATTTTCAATAGGCCCGCAGCAAGTGGCAATGCTTAGGGCCATATTTCCTGATGCCATTCTAATTCCCAAAGATTCCTCCATCCATACCTCTGTTAACCTCTGATCTGCGCAATTAATATCTGAAGTGGATGCCCTGATTGACAGTGGCACTATGGATAATTTCATATCCCCTGATGTCATCCAACAATTTGACATTCCAACACGCATTTTGGATAAACAACTAGCCATCCGAAATGTGGATGGAACCCCAAACAAACTCAGCAAGGTAGATCGCACTGCTGATCTCACCTTTTAATTCCAGAGGAAGTCCTACACCCAACCATTTTACATCGCAGATCTTGAAGAAGATCACATGCTATTAGGCATGCCATTCCTATCTGTCACAAGTCCTGATATCGACTGGACAAAAGGCAAAATCCAAGGCAAAGTGGAAGCAAGCACTGTCAATGCCTATCATAAACCACTTCCTAACCAAGTAATCAAACCAACAGAAATGAAGAAAGCACTAAAAGAATCACGCTATTGCACCATTCTAGCTAAATTCACCAATCATGAAGAAGAAGAACCATTAGTGGTTCGACATACCACCAAATCCACTACTCTTGCCGCAGATGCAATGAACAAAACTGAACGTACCTGGCAAGAACAAATTCCTGCTGAATACCACAAGTACGGCAAAGTTTTCAGCAAAGAAGCATTGCAAAGATTCCCAGACCAATGCCCCTGGGATCATGCGATAGATCTAGTACCAGACGCATCAGCAATGCTAGATTGCAAAACATACTCATTAACCGAAGGCCTACAACCACTCCTTGATGAGTTCATTGCAGAACATCTCAAAAAGGGGTATATTTGTCCATCCAAATCGCCCTATGCTTCACCCTTCTTCTTTGTTAAAAAGAAAGATGGCAAGCAACAACTGGTACAAGACTATCACAGGATCAATCAATACACCATATGAAACACCTACCCTATTCCCCTCATAAAAGAACTTATTTGTCAACTTGTTGGAAAGCAATGGTTCACCAAGTTTGACATATAATGGGGATACAACAATGTCCGAATAAAGGATGGGGATCAATGGAAGGCCGCATTCAAAACAAACAGAGGACTCTTTGAACCCACTGTTATGTTCTTTGGACAGAGAAGAAATTGCTTCTGGAAACGTTGTCATATACATGGATGACATCCTGATCACCACGAAAGGAAGTCTAGACCAACACTGCCGCCAAGTTGCCCAAATCCTTCAAAAACTCCATAATAATGACCTCTATCTAAGGCCAGAAAAATGCCAATTCCACCAAAATGAAGTGGACTACCTTGGTGTAATTGTAGGAAAAGGACATGTCAAAATGGATCCTATCAAAGTTCAAGGCATTGCGGACTGGCCAACCCCTACCAACCTCAGAGAACTACGATCCTTTTTAGGATTTGGAAACTATTACAAAGACTTCATATAAGGCTATTCGCAGATTACAAGACCCCTACATGACTTTACAAGAAAGAACATTCAATGGCAATGGAATTACCCGCAAAACAACGCATTCCAACTCCTTAAGGAACTGTTCACCTCCTACCCAGTTCTCCACAATCCAGACCCTGTCAAACGCTATGTCTTAGACACTAATGCATCGCAATATGCTGTAGGGGCAACCATCAGCCAAAATTATCCTGATGGTAACCATCCGATCGCCTTCTTTTCCCAATCACTATCAAGTGCTGAACGCAATTACAACATCTATGATTGGGAATTACTTGCCATCATTTACGCCCTAAAAGCCTTTAGGTATCTCCTTATAGGAGCACAACAAAAGTTCCTAATATGGACTGATCATCAAAACCTAAAGTATTTCAAATCCCTACAGAAGATCACATCTCAGCAGGCACGATGGCAAGAATTCTTACAAGATTATAACTTCGAAATCACGCACTTCCCTGGCAAAAGTAACACAATTGCTGACCTTCTTAGTCAAAGAAAGAACTTTGAAGGATGAGTAAATCCCAATGAACAGGTTACTTTACTGCCAGAATGTCTATTTGCATGCAAAATTTACCTCAAAAACAATGATGAAACACACAGAAAGATCCTTCAAGAGATCCATAATGTGCCCACTAGAGGACACCCTGGAATCTCAAACACATGAACACTAGTCAATTGCAACTATGAAGGACCCCAACTACACCAATTTGTCGAAAACTACATCAAGGGATGTGCAAAATGTCAAGAATCCAAGGTTATCACCCACATGAAACGCACCCCATTATATCATTTCAATACCCATGTGGAACAAGGACCATTCCAATATATCTCCATGGATCTCATCACCAATCTACCACCCTCAAACAAATATAATGCTATACTAACCATTGTGAATCAAGGATGCTCTAAGGCTGCAAAATTCCTGCCCTGTAAAAAGACCATAGATGGTCAGAGCATAGCGCAACTCTACTTTAGGCATCTCCTCCCTTGGTTTGGTATACCCAAATGGGTCATATCAGATTGAGACCCCCGATTTACATCCCACTTTACAAGAGCGATCTGCAAAGCTCTAAACATACAGCAGAACCTCAGCACCACATTTCACCCTCATACTGATGGACAATCAGAACGAATGAACCAATGGATAGAAGGTTACCTCTGACAATTCGTCACTGGATGACAGAACAATTGGAGCACCCTTCTACCAATTGCAGAGTTCGCTTACAACTCCTGAAAACACGAACACACCAAACACTCACCCCACGAGTTAATCACGGGAATGAACCCCAGCGCATCATTCAATGTTCCAGAAAGCCCTGTTCCTGCTGCGCAAGACTGCCTCAAGGAACTAATCAAAACAAGACAAAATGCACAGCAAGCATTACAAAACTGCATCAGGCCCATCAATATACCATGAACCCTTGTTTCAGGAGATATGGTATGGCTAGATGCATGCAATTTGAAGATCAAAACACCCTCCAAAAAGCTTAGCCCCCGGAGATATGGGCCTTACCCAGTTCTGGAACAAATATCTCCAGTAACATATCGCATCAAACTCCCATCATCACTTCGAATCAAGAATGTGTTTCACATAGATCTTTTGACCCCATTTCAAGAGACAAAAGAACACAGTGAAAACTACCCACAACCACTGCCCAAACTGATTAATGGAGAAGAAGAATTTGAAGTAGAAGAAATTATCAATGATCATACCTTCAGATGAAAGAAGCAATATCTCGTCAAGTGGCAAGGATACCCCATGACCGACAACACCTGGGTTAGTGCCCAAGACTTGAATGCCCCCAGACTTTTAGAGGAATATTGCCTCTCAAAGGCATAATCTTCCAACTATAAAAGAAACCCCACAAATCACCTCAACACTCTCCATTCCCCACTTCTACCAAACTTCTCTTTAAACGCCTCCTCATCTTTTACTTCACACTCCCATGTTTGCTTGCCTCACTACGATCAACAATAATCATGCCAATGAACCCTTGGTCATTTGCAACACCTTCGACAACGAATCACTTCAATATGCATCAAGTGTCGGAAGTAACTTCACAAACCCAATGGTACATGCCTCCGCTAATCCCACAATCAATACATCTTCTGATCTTCTCAGTATCCCACACCGAAGTCAGGCACCATCACCAGACACACATACTGACTTTGAATTCTCCACCTCTAAAAAGGTGGAAATTCAAATTACAGATGAGTCTATCATTCCGGGTCCACCTCTCACTTCCAAAGGCTTTCCAAAAGTGAAAGTTGAGGACAAAGCCACCTCCCTTGGATCCAATCATTCTGGTGACGCCCAACTTTGAACTGATGAAGACGCCGATGATGAGTCCGATGCAGGAGGACTGCCCGCCCTCCTACCATCTGCCACCATATACACCACCCCACCACACACCGTGTCCCACATTGCTAGGCAAAACCACCACCTCCTCAAAACCCTTGCCACCAAATACAACCCCAACTATGCCAAGGCTCAGAAGGAGCAAGAGGATAATGGCAGCAGCAATAGTGAAGACGACAAAGATGACTCAAGCTTAGGCGTTGGGTCTATTGCCAATCCAGAATCCCCCAGTTAGGGAGGTAGCAGTGAACACCCCAGATTGGGCTGGTATGCCAACAACTCCTTTACACCTAACTACTACCAGATGTACATCCCCGATCCCAGCACCCCCAACCACAAGCTCATTGTCACTCCCTATGTCTTGTACGCCATCCAGGCACATAAGGCCGAAGTATCCACCACTGTTGACTACCTCTGCATTCCCACTACACCTACCCAACTAGCTCTGCTTGTAGAGCACCCCTATGCACAAGCCGTCACTAAGGTCATTGAGGCCAACTTCCCCACACACCTCATTGCCACCCTCAAACAGTATCAACACTTCCAAGAGAAGAAGTACAATGCCCAGCAACATGTCACCCAGTACAAGGCATGATATGAGCAAGCCAGGGACCAGAAGCAGAAAGCACTAGAGGCAGCCATGTGCGTAATGTCTGAGATGGAGAACACCAATTTCATTGGCCAACTCCTTGGTGTGGAGGACAAAGTCCTTCATGAACTCGCTCAATACCCCATACAGGCTAATGCCTTCATCCACATTGCCCTTAATTTTCAGGGTATCATCACCCAGTCCCCTCTTAACCCCACACCCAACTGCTGACACACTGCCCCTGGCCACTGCCATCCCCATGCCGCCTTTCTGCAATGCCAGGCTGGTAATCACTGAGAGTGCAATCATGCACTCACCACCCAACAGTACCAAACCCTCCAAGCTGAAGCCATCACCCACCATACCTTCACCATCAAGATCGAGCAACAGCTTGCTGACAATGTCCAGCAGCATGGTCGTAAGACACATGCCCCCTCCAGCACTGTGTGCAGCACCAAAAAGCACTGCTTCAAGTGCAATCAGTACAGGCACATCTGCCCACAATGCCCTACTAATTGTCGCCCATGGCATGTACCCAAGTGAGATTGAGATTCCTCTCTCACTGGCTTCCTTACTTCCCATCTTTGGACTGTTTCAACTTGTGTACAATAGACTCCTCCTCACTTCCCCTTATGTATATTTCTTATTCCCTTCTGCCTTTGTATGTGATGTTTTGGTTCATACCTCTCTTGTGCAGACATTTATTGTTTCAGTCTGTACCCCTTATGCGGACTACCCCCTTTACTGTTGTCTTGCTAACACATTATGTGGCTGGGATGACGCCCCCCATCATTTGATCATCTCTCTCCAATTGTGTACCTTATGCATCTTACCCCTTTCCTTCTTCTGAATTTCAAAGCACAGCTTCTATTTCTATTAATGCATCAGCTTCTAATTGATGCTTCTTTTCTATTTCATATCACAGACTTCTTTTCTTCTTTTCTTCTTTACTTCTTTTGATTTACGTTTCAGCTTGAGTGCTACACATACGACACTGCTTTTTGATTGACACCTTCATTACTTATTCAGGATTTATGACCCTGAAATGGGAGTGATATTATGTCCCTTATTTCGTCTCTGTATTACATGCTTACCTTCTCGTCTCCTTCCTATTATGTGTACTACTGGCCCACTTTTCCGCTGTCTACCAGACTACTTCGGACTTACCCGCTATCTTGATACTTAGCAGTTATGTCCCATTATGCCACATCACTGACACCTTCCTATTCTGTACAGACTTTCTCACGTGTACGTTTCATTCTATCTTGTCTCTTACTTATGACTCCCTTCCTTGTACTACTTATGCATCACTCTCTCCTTCCTCCACATCTCTGATACTTCGCATACTGATGTGTTACCTTACTGTGCACCTACGTGTTCATTCCCAAATACCTACATGTCCATATTACTTATGACATGTCTCTTTTATCTTACTTGTATAAGTAGTATGCTTGTAAAGCCCAAGTTGCCTCAGACTTGGTCTCCTTTGTGAATTCAGGACCCTAAACCATCTTTAGAGCTTCGCTTGCCCCTCTCGCTCAGCTCTCTCTCTCAAAGCCTTCACTACTTGTCTTTAGGTTCAAGTCCTAAGACTATTCCTTTGTGCTTAGGTTCAAGTCCTAAGTCTGATATCTGATCTAGCTCCAGTTCGAGTTAGCTTTGCCTTGATGTACTAAGGCGACTCTTATAAAGAGTAGACTCTATATCCTGAAGGGCATCATAACTTGATGTGACACCACTGGCAGCCTAACAAACTCATATATCACAAGGGAACCAGTTTAAGAGTGTATTAAAGGGACGAACAGAGAGGACAACACCAATCTCAATAAACAACACCTTGGCTGGTGGGAAGGGGACCTGATGAGGACATGTTAAAAGGAGTAATCAGATGGGATGAGTGACTTACCAGATTGACTGACATGCCTAGAATGCCCGAGAATGCCTAAATATAAGAATGAGGGTAACTCACCTCAGCTGCTACAGTCCAA
>WNGJ01004797.1_pt1 | contig 14124 bp, 13 predicted proteins | sample 5400611 | NCBI WGS metagenome assembly WNGJ01 (sample SAMN13153375, study PRJNA577476) | soil metagenome | isolation source: 40 cm soil or saprolite under Garry oak tree replicate 1 | place: USA:California | collected 2016-06-15 | reverse complement strand
CAGCCGGCGTCATAAACTCCAGCGCCCGCGAGATATAAGACTTCAGTTCCTTGCGATGCACCACGGCATCGAGCATTCCATGCTCCAGCAAAAATTCGCTGCGCTGGAAACCAGGTGGAAGCTTCTGGCGAATCGTTTGCTCAATCACCCGGGGACCGGCAAATCCGATCAGCGCCCCCGGCTCCGCGATATTCAAGTCGCCTAGCATGGCGAATGAGGCAGTCACGCCGCCGGTTGTCGGATCGGTAAGCACGGAAATATAGGGCACACGTGCTTCGTCCAGCTTTGCCAACGCCGCAGAAATTTTTGCCAGCTGCATCAAGCTCAGCACGCCTTCCATCATGCGCGCCCCCCCGGATGCCGAAATAATAATGAGCGGCTGTTGCTTCTCCAGCGATTCTTCGATGGCCCGCGTGATCACCTCGCCGACCACCGCGCCCATGCTGCCACCGATAAAGCCATACTCCATGGCGCTCACGATTACCTCGCGTCCATTCAACCTGCCACGCGCATTGATCACGGCGTCCGTGAGCCCAGTCTCTTCCTGGGCGCGCTTCAGCCGCTCAGAATAGGGCTTCAAATCTATAAATTTAAGTGGATCGGTCGATGCCAGATTGTCGCTGAACGTCTCATACTCGCCATTGTCGAATAATTGCGCCAGCCGGGTGCGTGCATCAATCCGAAAATGTTTCCCGCACTTCGGACAAACATTCAGGTTCTCTTCCAGATCTTTTTTCCAGATGATCTGGCGGCAGTTCTCACACTTCACCCACAACCCTTCAGTGCGAATTTTTTTCTCGCCCGAAGGTTCCAGATCACCGGATTCGCGTTTGAACCAAGCCATAAGGAAATTGGGGAATTTTGTAATTTGGTAATTGGGAAATTCCGAACCTGTCGCTCTTGACGTTATCAATTACCCAATTACAAAATTACTCAATTACCAAATTCAATATTCAATCCCTCTCTGCGCCATCACACCCTTCTCATAGGCATGCTTCACCTGGCGCATCTCGGTCACCGTGTCGGCAAGCTCGACAATTGTCGGATGTGCATTGCGCCCCGTCAAGATCACATGCACCATCTCCGGCTTGTGCCTCAGTGCCGCGGCCACCTTGGCCGGATCAAGCATGCCATAGCTGATCGCATAATTGATCTCATCGAGGATTACCAAGTCCCACTCGCCCGACTGCATCGCGCGTTCGCCCTCAGCCCAGGCATCTTCCACCATGCGCACATCTTCTGGATCAGGCTTCTCCGCGCCGACTTTCACGAAACCACGCCCCATCTGCCTCATGATGAACTTGTCACCGAAAGCCTTCACGGCATCCAGTTCGCCGTAATGCCACGAGCCTTTCAGAAATTGCAGCATCAGGACGCGCATCCCATTTCCGACCGCGCGCAAAGCCGTCCCCATGGCGGCCGTAGTTTTACCCTTCCCAGGCCCGGTATTCACGATAATTAAACCCCGGCGCACATCTGCCATATGCGAAGCTTCGATTGTACGTAGCGCCTGAAGGTTTCACCAGCTTGACTAGGCACATCATGGAGCGACGGGCGTCTCGCCCGTCCAGCAGGCTCAAATAGAATCAATACATTGAACTTGGACGACACCATCGTCGCGATAGCCACTCCCCCAGGCCGCGGAGGGATCGGCGTGGTCCGGCTAGCCGGGCCGGAAGCACACTCCATCGCGCTACCGATGCTTCGCCTCAAGCACGACCTGGAGCCAGGCCACACCGTATTCGGCGAACTCATTGAACCTTGTGGGTCGGACATTTCTGTCCGACCAGGTAGTGAATGTGGCGCGGGCGCCCCCGCCCGCGAAGTGGGAACGGATGATTCAGGCCTGGAAGGTACTGCGGACCACAACATCACGCGGACAAGAATGTCTGCGCCACGCGGTTCGACGCTAGCCCAGCGCATTGACGAAGTCGTCGTCACCTACTTCGCCAAGCCGCATTCCTACACAACAGACGATATCGTCGAAATCTCGGCTCACGGTTCGCCGGTCGTCCTGCGCCACATTGTCGAGCTGGCCTTATCGCGCGGCGCCCGCCTGGCCGAGCCCGGTGAGTTCACCATGCGCGCCTTCCTCAACGGACGCATCGACCTCACCCAGGCCGAAGCCGTTCGCGACCTTATCGAGTCGCAGACTCTCTATCAGGCGAAAATCGCGGCCCAGCAACTCGAAGGCGTTCTCTCGCGCCGCTTGCAGCCGATCAAACAAAAACTCGTCGAACTGATTGCCCTGCTCGAAGCCGGCATCGATTTCGCAGAAGATGATGTTTCAATACTTCCTTCAGAAACAATTTTGCAGCACCTCTCAGAGATTCGCGTGCCGCTGGAGGAACTCGCCCGCTCTTTCGCCTATGGAAAAATCGTGCACGAAGGCCTGACCCTGGCAATCGTTGGCCGCCCCAACGTTGGCAAATCCAGCCTGTTTAATCGTTTGGTAGAGCGCGAGCGCGCCATCGTCACCGCCACTCCAGGCACCACACGCGACCTGGTCACAGAAACAGTTTCAATCGGTGGCATCCCGGTCAAGCTAGTGGACACCGCCGGCATCCGCCGCGCCCTCGATGAAGCCGAGAGCATCGGGGTCAAGAAATCGATGGAAGCCCTGGCGGACGCTGACCTGGTCTTGGTTGTACTCGACGCCTCTCAGCCGGCGAGTGACGAGGACCGAGGACTGTTTAATCAAATCGTTCAGCGAACCGCAATCATTGTCGAGAACAAGGCGGATCTATTGGTCAATGACGAGGCATTGGGTGCGCGTTCACGAGAACCTCGCGAAACCATATCGAATGTCCAACTGCAAGCACACAAGCTGCGTCACGCGAAAACCAGCCCCGCAGGGGCGGAATACGTTAGCCCAGGACGTCAGTCCTGGGTAGCTCACGCAGACGGCACGAGTCCCGGAGGGACGGCACACGGGCGAACCCGCGCACAAGCTGCGATCCGCACCTCTGCGTTGACGGGAGACGGCATCCTTAATCTCCGCGCCGCCATCCTCAGCCATGTGACCGGAGAAGCCGGCTCAAGCTCCGAATCCGGGTTCCTAACCAACGCCCGCCACCAGTCGCTCGTGAACGACACGCTGACCGCCCTCGCCAATGCCGAAACCGCGGTCCACAACCGCGTCCCGCATGAAATGCTCCTGCTTGATCTCTATAACGCCCTCCGTCCACTCGACGAAATCACCGGCGCGACCACCAACGATGACATCCTCAACCTGATCTTCAGCCGTTTCTGTATCGGAAAGTAAATGGTCTTGAGGGGCTTTAGGCAAACCGAAGAATTTATGTCGCACCGCACGAGATTTAAACAATCCAGGGAAACCCATCATCCACCTGGAGCGTCACACACGTTTGTCATTTCCGTGACCAATCCAGCTCTCGGATCGAAACCGCATGCTGCGTTTTATTCTCGGCGCTTCTCTGCTCCTAATAGTGACTGGAACTAGCGTCGCGCAATACGAATCGCCTTCGGGGTCCCACACACTCCAGTCGGAGACCCGCAACAACACCAGCGCCAGCGATTCCTTTCGCGGCATGTCAAACGGCAATGCTCCCGCATCACATGTGAGCAAGCTACCTCTGCGCTCGTTGCTGTATCCCGGCGCGACAGCCAAAATCTATGCGCGAGTAGTCCCGTTTTTTCTGAAGAGCCAGAAGCATGTAGACGTCGGATACAAGTCCGGCGATCCCCGCCAAGCGGCTCGCCAGGTTGAGGACATGATCAGCCGCGGAATCGACGGCGCTATTGTGGACTGGTATGGCACAGAGCACCCCGACCTCGGCCGCGCCTCCGACAACTTCCGCGATGCAGCCGAGGGCCACAGTGGTTTTACTTTTGCCATCAGCGAGGACAAAGGAGCGCTTAAGGACTGCGCCAGAAAGCCCGGCTGCGACCTGACTCGCCACCTAATTGACGACCTCAACTATGCCTACGATCACTTCGAGAAGAGCGCCGCTTATCTGCAATCCGACGGTCGTCCGGTTGTCTTCTTTTTCGACGTAAATCAGCTCCGGATAGACTGGTCACAAGTACGCCAAGCGGTGGATGGCAATCCGCTATTTGTGTTTCGCAATACAAAAGCGTTTTCACTGCCGCAGAGCGACGGAGGGTTCGCGTGGGTCGATCACACAGGTCATCGCGAGATGCCGTATTTCGACCACTTCTATAAAAAGTATCTTGACGTCGGACGTCCGCGCTCGGCACTAATGTTCGCCAGTGTCTACAAGGGCTTTGACGATCGCGCCGCTTCCTGGAGCGAGAATCGCGTGACCAACCAGGAGTGCGGCCAGATATGGCTCGATGCCTTTGCCAGGATCAACCGCCATTTCGAGCCAACCGGAGCCTCGATTTCGTTCAGGTCGTCACCTGGAATGATTATGAAGAGGGAACGGAGATCGAAACCGGTATCGACAATTGCGTTCAGATTCAAGCATCGATTTCTCTGCGACTTCTGGAGTGGCAGTTAAATGGAAACCAGGCCACCATAGACCACTTCACGATTTACGCATCGCCCGACGGCAAGAAACTCATTGAACTGACGCAGCTCCCCAGCGACGCGCGCAACTGGGAACTCGACGCCAAGGAACTACGCCCCCGGCGTTACCAAATCTTTGTGGAAGCAGTAGGTAAGCCCAGCATCACCGACAAGATGTCGCAGCCTGTGTCCTGGGCGGTGCAAGCGAAGTAATCGTTGGATTTGAATTGTCGCGCTGAGGGCAATAATTGCAGGCTATTTCGCCATGACCGCCAGCGCCGCCCGGAACATAGCATCAAATGCTCCGTTCTTCTCAACGGACCCTAACGCCTTTTCTGCCGTCGCTTTCTGATAACCCAGATTGACCAACGCGGATAATACATCCTCCTGCGTTGCACTCAACGAAGGGACCACATGCACCTGGTCGGTTCCAGCAGGTGGTAACTTGTCGCGCAACTCCAGCACCATGCGCTCGGCCGTTTTTCTGCCGACGCCCGGAATCTTGGTCAGTCGAACCAGATCGTTGCCCCGGATCGCGTTTGCCATCTCGTCCGCGGGCATTCCGCTCAGAATAGTGATAGCCAGCTTCGGCCCAATCCCGCTGACCGTGATCAACTTCTCAAAAAGTTGCTTCTCCTCAGGCCGCAGAAATCCATATAGCGCGATCTGATCTTCCCGGACGTGAGTATGAATGTGCAGCGCCACCTCGCTTCCTGCTGGCGGCAGTTCCGAAAACGTAGGCACCGAGATGGTTACGTCGTAACCGACACCCATGGTCTCGATAATCACGTCGTTTGGATGCCGCGATATTAGTTTGCCGCGCAGGTGGGCAATCATTGAATAGTCATTCTGGCCGGAAAATAACGGCCCGGTTTCAAGATGGCGGCTTCGTTGGCGTTAACAGTGCCTCTTGCATCGTTGAGTGTTCGAGGAAGCGCGCGAAATCTGCTTTACGGTTGCTAAAGCCGCATTCGCATCGTCTGCCGTGAAATTGTCGTAGTCGCCTAGCTTCGGCCCATTGAACCTTACCCAGACAAGTTCGTCGGAAGGATGATCCCGCGGTAATCCGTCATCTCCGGTCGGGAAGGTGGATTGAATCCTGAAAAACTCACCTTGCCAGATGCGGCAGCGAAAGTGACGTCTACTCTCCGTATTGCTGAGCACTTCAATGCGAATTGGCCAGGACTCATCCCCGAGCTGCAGGTCAAACTCAACAACCTTGGTGATCTCACACAAAGAGCTGGTAATTGCCGAATGAACTATCCGCATTTGTGCACCGCAGAGTTCCTACGATTTCTTAGCGTGTCCATTGGCGTTGTTCAATTTCTCTCAAGAAACAGCTCGACGGTTTCCTGGAGATTGTTGTGCGCTGACTCGACGGACTCTCCCTGACTCGCAACATCCAGCCCCGGACAAAGCGCAACGTACCCATCGCTTTCGCGCTCGATGATTGCAGTAATTTTTTGGATCCGCTTCATACGATCACCATTCTAGAACAACGAGCTTTGTCTCCGGCTTGGCGTGATCCCAAAATGCTCATACGCCAACTGAGTCGCCACTCGCCCCCGCGGAGTCCGGTTCAGAAATCCGATTTGAATCAGAAACGGCTCATAAATCTCTTCGATTGCGTCCGGTTCTTCCGCCAACGCGGCAGCCAGCGTATTCACGCCCACGGGGCCTCCTTGATACTTTTCGATAATTGCCAGCAGCAGCTTGCGGTCAACTTCATCAAACCCATACCGATCCACTTCCAGCATCTGCAGCGCGGCTTGCGCGGTCGGGAGGTCGATCTTTCCCGCACTCCGCACCTGCGCATAGTCGCGCACTCGCCGGAGCAAGCGGTTCGCGATTCGTGGCGTTCCCCGCGACCGGCTGGCAATTTCGAGTGCCCCTTCGCGATTTACTTCCACTCCCAGAATCTCAGCCGACCGCTCGACAATGACCCGCAAGTCTTCATGACCATAAAACTCCAGCCGTAGCACGATCCCAAACCGCGACCGCAAAGGCGCAGACAGCAGTCCCGCGCGCGTAGTTGCGCCTATAAAAGTAAACGGCTTCACATCCATGGTATGGGTGCGCGCCGCCGGACCCTGACCGATCAGAATGTCGAGCTTGTAGTCTTCCAGCGCTGAATAGAGGATTTCTTCCAGCGCCGGTTGCAGTCGGTGAACTTCGTCAATAAAGAAGACTTGCCTCTCGCGCAGATTTGTGAGAACAGCAGTCAAATCGCCCTTGATCTGCAGCGTCGGCCCCGAAGTCTGCTGGAACCCGACACCCATCTCATTCGCGATGATTGTTGCCAGTGTGGTCTTCCCCAGCCCGGGTGGCCCGTACAACAAAACATGGTCCAGCGCTTCGCCCCGCGACCGGGCAGCCTCAATCGCAATGGCCAGATTTTCTTTTACTTTGGCCTGCCCAATAAATTCCCCAAGCCGCCGCGGCCGTAACTTCAGCTCAAACGAGGGATCGTCCTCAACTGGCGCCGCCGACACCAGTCGGTCTTTGAGGTTCACTTCTTGCTTGCTGGAAGGCACTGGCCGGATAGTAGAACGAACCCGCCAGCTTGCGCAATCATCTCTTCAGAGACCTGAAGATCACTGTATTGCAGGAGGCACATCTTCGCGTCCTTAGAGCATCCTTTGCGACCTTCGCGGTTAAAGATTTTGACTTGGCTTCCGGTTGACGCGTCCCCGCCCGCAGGACTACCCTACCGCCACAACTCAGGAGGCAATCATGCTCAGCGGATTCAAGCAGTTCATCTTGCGCGGTAATGTCGTGGACATGGCCGTCGGCGTCGTGATCGGCGCAGCTTTCGCGACCGTCGTCTCAGCTTTCACCAAAGACCTGCTCACGCCGCTAATCGCCGCTATCGTCGGCACGCCCGATTTTTCTTATCTCGGCTTCGATATCCGCAGTACACATTTTCCTGTCGGAGACTTCATCAACGCGACGATTTCCTTCCTGCTGGTTGCCGCGGCGGTTTACTTCTTCGTCGTGACCCCGGTAAACATGCTGGTTGCCCGCATGCACCGTTCCGACGCCCCAGCCAGCCCGACAAGCAAGAAATGTTCCGAATGCCTGAGCGAGATTCCCATTGATGCTCGCCGCTGTGCCCACTGCGGCCAACCCCAGGTGGCCCAAGCCGCGTAACCCGGGACGATCACCAAATCGTGTCATCCCGAGCGAAGCCGAGGGAGGTTGGGTTTCGCTGACGGCGGCATTACCCGACAGTTCGCGTAACATTGAATCAATGCGGATTTTTCTCGCGTTTCTCCTATTCTCATTTCTCTCATCGGTGGCATGGGCGCAAACCCCGGCCCAAAGAAAATCCGTGACGGCTACCGCCAACCAATCCTGCGGGCCAATCTCCAACGATCTGCTGGAATGCCTGCGCTTCGGATTTACCTACAAAATTCCCTTCGGCTGGGTGGACCGCACCAATGACATGGAAGACGAGCCGGAATCTGGCCAACCGGCGAAAGATAAATCCCAAACGCTCCTCGCCGTTTTCGAACGCCCGCCCGCCGCTCCCGGAGATACCATCAACTCCGCCGTCGTAATCGCCGCCGAAAGCCTGGCGAATTATCACGGGATCAAAACCGCCGCCGACTATTTCGGCCCCATCACCGAACTCGCCGAGCAGCGCGGATTCGAAGTCGTCAACGAGCCCTACGAATTCGCCATCGGCGGCAAGCAACTAGTCCGCGGAGACTTCAACAAGCAAAGAGGCAAGCTGACAATGTGGCAAAGCTCTCTCGTAATGATCGATAAAGGTTTCATCGTCTCATTCACGTTCGTCGCTGGCAGCGAAGACGAACTGGACGAGTTGATTGAGCGCATCCATTTCTCTACCGCCGCACCTCGACAGCGCTAAATCGAACCCAAGCCAGCAACTCTTCGCGTCCTTAGCGTCTCTCCTTTGCGATCTTTGCAGTTTAAGATTTGCAGTTTTTGGGCGAATATGAAGGATGGTTTGTGGGTCTCGTACGCCCCAGCCGATATAATCAGCTAAGGAAACAGGCCATCCGCCCGTGTGGCGCGGGCGCCCCCGCCCGCGATTCGGCGAAGAGCACCCGAACGAAAATGACAACGCTGCGCGAACAAATCGCGACCAACGTTCTTACGGTGACGAAGTTCCGCGAACTGCTGCACCAGATGCGCGAGAACCGTCCTAACGACGATCTGGAACTCATCCGCAAAGCCTACGAGTTTTCGCAGAAGAACCACTCGGGCCAGCAACGGGCGTCAGGTGAGCCTTATCTGGTGCATCCCCTGGAAGTCGCCCTTGTGCTCGCTGAAATGAAAATGGACGCGGTCGCGGTCGCCGCGGGACTGCTGCACGATTCCGTTGAAGATACCTCAGTCACCATCGTCGACATCCGCAAGGAATTCGGAGAGCAGGTGGCGCACATTGTCGAAGGCGTCACCAAGATCAGCAAAATTGATTTCTCCACGCAGGAAGAGCAACAAGCCGAGAACCTCCGCAAGATGATGCTTGCCATGGTCGACGACATCCGCGTTGTGCTAATCAAACTCGCCGACCGCCTGCACAACATGCGCACACTCGAACACCTGCCGCCGGAGCGCCAGCAAAAGATCGCCCGCGAAACCCTGGACATCTACGGTCCCATCGCCCATCGCCTCGGAATGGGCAAAATTCGCGGAGAACTGGAAGACCTCGGCTTCCGTTATCTTGATCCATTCGGTTACGAGCAGGTCCGCGAAGCCGTCGAAGCCCGCCGAAAGAAAGGCGAGCACTTCCTGGCCGGAGTCGAGCGCGAGCTCAACGACAAGCTGAAGGAAGCCGGCATTTCGGCCAAAGTGGAAAGCCGCATCAAGCGCCTCTACAGCATTCACAAAAAACTCTTGAAGCAGCGCATCTCGGTCGACCAGGTGTACGACCTTTACGCCATGCGAGTGGTCACGCGTTCAGTGCAGGATTGCTACGGAGTGCTTGGCATCGTGCACAACATGTGGCGCCCAGTCCCGGGCCGAATCAAGGACTTCATCGCCATGCCTCGGCCAAACTTGTATCAATCGCTGCACACGTCAGTGATCACGGACGAAGGCACGAGTTTCGAGATCCAGATTCGCACCGAAGAAATGCACCGCATGGCAGAAGAGGGAATCGCGGCCCACTGGAAATACAAAGACGGCCCGGTTTCTGCACAAGACGAACAGCGGCTCGCATGGCTGCGGCAGGTAGTCGAGTGGCAGCGCGACGTCTCCGATCCCAACGAATTCCTATCCACGCTGAAAATCGACCTCTATCCCGAAGAGGTCTATACCTTCACGCCAAAGGGAAAGGTAGTAGTTCTCCCGCGCGATTCCACTCCGATCGACTTCGCCTACACCATTCACACTGAAGTTGGACACACGTGCGTGGGCGCAAAGGTAAACGGCCGCATGGTCCCGTTGCGCCACAAGGTGCATAGCGGCGACATTGTCGAAATCATTACGCAGCCAGGACACAAGCCTAGCCGCGACTGGCTGAGCGTCGTCCGTTCGTCACGCGCGCGCAACAAAATCAAGCATTGGCTCAATATTCATCAGCGCGAGCGTGCCATAGAAATTGGCCGCAAGCTGATTGATAAAGAGGCCCGCAAATACCGCATTTCTCTGAAGGACATTAAAGAAGAAGACTTCCAGCGCATCGCTTCCGACTACGGCCTCGGCCAGCCCGATGACCTGATGGCTGGCATCGGCTACGGAAAATATTCCGCGCGCCAGATCCTGGGAAAACTGGCGCCCGCGACCGAAGCCCCGGCTGCTCCTGCTGAAGACGAGTCCGCAATCGGCAGCGTCGTGCGCCGGGTCTTCGGCGGAGACCACAGCAACGCCATTCGCGTGAAGGGCCACGGCGACCTCCTCGTCTACCGCGCGCGCTGTTGTAATCCAATCCGTGGCGAGGCGGTCGTCGGCTACGTAACGCGCGGCAAGGGCGTGGCCGTGCATTCTATCAATTGCCCAAACGTACTCAATCTGATGTACGAACCAGAGCGCCGCATCGATGTCGAATGGGGCAAAGAAGAAGGCGCCCCTAGCGCCTTCCCCATAAAGCTGACTGTCTTCTGCGACGACCGTTTCGGCATGCTCAAGCAGATCACCGCCGTAATCAGCGACACCAAAACCAACATCCGAAATATCGGTGCTCGCACGGAAAACGGCCAGGCCAATGTTGATATCGTGATCGAGATCCAGGATTTGAAGCACCTCGAAAATATCATTCAGGGCGTGCGTAAGATTCCGGGCGTGCATGACGTCCAACGGCTGCAAAAAGTGTGAGAAGCAGTCGTTGATCGACGTCGGCCGCCTCGTTGGAAAAGTACAAGTACTGACTTCAGTCCTATACCATTGTCATTCCGAATGCCTTCAGGCATGAGGAACCTGCTTTCGCGGGCGGAGGATAAATGCGTGACGTCATCTCAACTCCCGGAGCACCCAAAGCCATCGGCCCTTATTCCCAGGCGATCCGCGCCAATGGTTTTGTCTTCATCTCCGGACAAGTCGCGATTGATCCCGCAACCCAGCAGGTAATCGAGGGAGATGCCACGGCGCAGACGGAGCGCGTGATGAAGAATCTTTCCGCAATCCTAAAAGCTGCAGGCAGTGGTCTCGACATGGTGGTCCGCTCAACCGTGTTTCTAAAAAGCATGGGCGACTTCGCCGCCATGAATGAGGTCTATGGAAGGTACTTCACCGCAGCTCCGCCGGCGCGATCCACAGTCGAAGTCTCTCGCCTGCCGAAAGATGTGCTTGTGGAAATTGACGTGATCGCTTTGACTGACAAATCGGAAATAGAAAATTCGGAAAGGAACCAACGATGATGAGGCAATCATCTCTGATTATGATTCTGGCGCTAGCCACGACTACCTGTCTCGCGCAGACCCAGCCGAGTCACACTACGACCAAAAAGCCGGCCATCGCCACTCGTCCAAACACAAACGCGCCCACAAAAGTCACCGGCGCTCCCACGAAAACCGCCTCTGGCCTCGAGTACTGGGACATCAAGGTCGGCACCGGCCCCACCGCCGCCTCAGGCCAAAAAGTAAAAGTCCACTACACTGGATGGCTCACAACCGGCAAGAAATTCGACAGCTCGGTCGGCGGTAATCCGTTCTCATTCACCATCGGCGCCGGCGAAGTAATCAAAGGCTGGGACGAAGGCGTAGCCGGAATGAAAGTCGGTGGCAAACGCCAGTTGCGCATCCCGCCGGCGCTAGCCTACGGCGAGCGCGGCTATCCCGGAGCGATCCCGCCAAATGCAACCCTGATTTTTGATGTGCAGCTAGTAGGCGTGCAGTAAAACAATTTGGTAATCGGGTAATTTTGTAATTGAGTAATTTACGATCTGCCCCCAGCGATTTCAAATTACCCGATTACAAAATTACCCAATTACTCAATCAGGCCTTTACGACTTTTCCGCTGCGCAGGCAAGAAGTGCAAACGCGGATGCGCTTGGTAGCGCCTTTCACCTTGGCGTGAACCGGACGCAAATTGACGTTCCAGCGCCGCTTGGTGACATTGTGGGCGTGGCTGATGTTATTCCCAAATTGCGGCCCCTTGCCGCATATTTCGCAAACTTGTGCCATGACCGCTCCGGATAGAATCAGAACTTGATGCGTGAAACATAGATTTTACCGGATTGCGCCGACTTCCGCCACTGGAGGAGGAACGGTCGGAACGGTCGTTGGTCGTTCGCCATTAGTCATTGGCCGAACCTGATCGAGCAGATTCACACAAACTGCAACTGAAACTTCGTCATAGGATTTAGTGCCAACTGCCGCTCCGGCCGAATCTTGGCCAACGACCAACGGCGAATGGACCAACGACGCCGTTCCATCTGCGATACTGAACGCAATGCCCCCCGCCGACCCTCAATCCGTAAAAGTCCACTTGACCACCGGCACCGGCCTAGATATCGAATGGAAAGAAGGACACCTCTCCCACTACACATTCCCCTTCCTGCGCGACGCCTGCCCTTGCGCGCTCTGCAACGAAGAACGCACAAAGGCCGGCCGCCAACCCGGATCGCCAATCCAACCCAACCCCGGCGAACTACCCATGTTCAAGCCCGCGCCAAAGCCGGTTTCCGCGGAACCCGTCGGCAAATACGCGCTCAAATTCAAGTGGAACGACGGCCACGAGCTAGGAATTTATTCCTGGCAGTGGCTCCGACAAATCTGCCCCTGTGAGCAATGCCGCCAGGCAAAAACAAAGGCCGGCTAGTTGCCGATCTCCCGCCAACCGCAAATCCTTGTCAATACCCCAAACCTGCCCAAATCCCTCCCCTCCAAACAAAACAACTATCCCGGATCGGGAGAGCAGTGGAAATTTGTGATGCGTGTCACAGCATTTTTCCCTTGCCACGTCCCATAATCCTGTCATCCCGAGCGAAGCATGATTCGTAGCGCAGCGAAGAATCATGCACAGTCGAGAGCCTGCCCTGAGCGGGTCCGAAGGGGACCTTGCGCTTCAGCACGAAAGTGGTGAACACAAGGTCTCTCGACTACGCAGCCCGTCCGCCCCGCGGACGCGCCGCTCCCCTCGAGATGACACTGTTGTGGTTGAATTGCAAAAACCCACGCACCCACCCCAACTCTGTCATCCCGAGCGAAGCCGAGGGACCTTGCGTTCGAGGGCACCACAACATGGTGGTCAGAGTCCAAGCGGCAATGAGTCGAAGCTCTGATGCGAGGCGTGTTCTGAAACCGGAACAACGCCGAACTGCCCCGCCGGCCGTGAAAAAACTGATATCATCCGCCTTGTTGAAGGGGAACATGAAACCGGACGTATTTTCAAACATTGTTGAGTCGCTCAGGCAGTACAGGCGAGCCGACCTTTCGGGATTCGAGCAGTATGTTGCGAACCCGATCGAACAGCTTTACGTTGATCCGTTGCCGGGCGATGCGTTTTGCAAACGACCCTTTCGGCGAATACCACATACCTAGTGGGATGTAAGGGGACCGGGAAGAGTACGGTCTTTGCCCGGGCGCAAACGGAATACGGCGACGCAAAGAGCTCGTGTCGATCTATATCGACGTAAAGGCGCTCTACGATCTGATCAACGCCGACGAGGTCCCTGTCAATCTTGTAGCAGAGAGCGAGATTTCAGAACCGGTGCTTCGGTCGCATCTCCTGCGCAAACGTATCTCTTAATGATTTTTCGGCGTTAGGGTGGGTCGACCAGCGACTTTTCGTCGATGTGGTTCTCGCGCCTCTTAACAATTCGAGCCTAGACCTCATAAAGCTAAAGATTGCTGCGTATCCGGGTCGCATCTACTACGGGCGCATAGACCCAAGCAAGGTCGATACACTTCATCTGGACTTCTCAACCCTCTACAAGGCTGCCGATATCCAGGCAGCGGAGCAAAGCGCCGTCGACTATACCTGGAGACTCCTCCAAAGGCGATTCGAGTCGTTCGGCAGAAGCTCGAAACCTATTTCGGTGCGCCAGGGCAAGCCCGGCGCTTTCAGCGGGTGAGATTCCCGTCCCGGAAAGGGAATGAGCCGTCCCACCGGGAATCGAGTCTTGGACTCATGAAGGTGACGACATGAGTTAAGCGTAGACAGAGCGATGTCCAGGCCGTAACGCAAGTGAAGCGATTGAGCCTCGTGACACATCCGGAGGC
>WNGJ01006803.1_pt1 | contig 14126 bp, 11 predicted proteins | sample 5400611 | NCBI WGS metagenome assembly WNGJ01 (sample SAMN13153375, study PRJNA577476) | soil metagenome | isolation source: 40 cm soil or saprolite under Garry oak tree replicate 1 | place: USA:California | collected 2016-06-15 | reverse complement strand
CCGGGGTGGCGACGCGCCGGGCGTCGATGAACACGGCCGCGTTGTGAATGACCGCGTCGAGACGACCGAGAGCATTGACGTGGCTGGCAATGGCGCGGGTATCGGCTGCGCTGCTGAGGTCGCCGGTGACGACCCCTGCTGCCCGTTCAGATAGATCTCGCAGGGCGCGCTCGCGGTCTTTGTTCCGCGCGTGCAGCACTACCTTATGGCCGTCGCTGAGGAGAGCCTCTGCCGCTGCGCGGCCGAGTCCTTCGGTGGACCCGGTGACCAAGATGCGTGCCATCTTCTGCCTTCTTTGTCTCCAGGCTGGTTCCCGCGAAATCTATGGATCCGTGGCCGAGCGTCGATCTTGGTGGAAGCCCGGCGAACCGCGCACCTTCCTGCAGCCGCTCGCCGCGGCGCGGTTGGCCCGCGCGCTGACCGGACCGGCATCCGAGGTGCGTCGCCACGGCGCAGTCTCATTTCCGGTCTCATACACGCCCGTGCGCGCTGGTCGACCGCGGCCGCCGGCGGGCGCTGAGCAGGCAGGAACGCGGGCAAGTCCGGCCCTTGAGAGCGCTCCGTGCTCGTTGTAAGGGGTCGACTTTACCCCAGAATGCGCGTCTGGGTGGGTGCCTGACAAGAGAGGCCAGCGCGGCTGCCCGAACGGTGCCCCGGTTGTTGCTGGCCGGGCCGTCAATCCACCACGATCATGAGCTGGGAGGGGCGCGGAGGCGGGGGGTGGCTTAACATGAGTGCTTGGCGGCGGGCAGAGGGAGTGACCGAATGACCACGGCTCAGTCGGTGCCTGAGGTGCCGGCATCCGACGTTCCCGACCGGGGGTGGCTGCTCGACGTGCGGGAGCCGTACGAGTGGGCCGCCGGCCACGTGCCTGACGCGACGCACATCCCGCTCGCCCAGCTCGGCCACCGCAGTGCCGAGATTCCGCGCGACGGCACCGTCTACGTGATCTGCCGGTCAGGTGCGCGCTCGGCGCGGGTCGTGCTCGCCCTGAACGAGGCCGGCTGGCAGGCGGTCAACGTGGGCGGCGGCATGCAGGACTGGGCAGCGGCGGCCCGCCCGATGGTCAGCGACACCGGAGCAGCGCCGACCGTGGCATGACCGGTGCCGGCCATGGGATGACCGGTGCCGGCCGTGGGATGACCGGCGCGGGCCGTGGGATGACCGGGGTGCGGGCTTGTGCTACCTGGCGCCGAGGCCGAGCAGCAGGCCGTCCGCCTCGACGGCGGGCGAGGTCGTGACGAACATGGGCACCCCCGCCACCGGCGCGGTGATGGACTGCAGTTCCTGCGCGCCGTCGATGCTGGTGACGGTCCCGAGAAGCTGGCCTTGCGCGACCTGCTCGCCGGGCCGCACGGTCGGCTGCCACCAGCCGGCCTCGTCGCAGCGCAGCCAGATGAACTTCGTCAGCCTGACCGGGGCAGCGGGCTCTTGTCCGTCCTGTCCGGCCGTGTCCGCCATGGCGAGCGCGGCGAGCACCCGGTCGAGCCCCCTGACATGCTGGTCGACCGCGGACCGCTCGACCAGCCCGCACCCGCCGGCCTCCGCCGTGATCGCCGGGATGCCGGCGGCGGCCGCCGCGGCGCTCGTCGTTCCGCCGACGGCGCGGTCGGGGCCGGGCTCCTGCCTGATGACGTATCCCAGGCCGTAGGCGACGGCCAGGGCCAGCGCCCGGTCCTCGCTCGGCCCGGCCTCGTACAGCGAGAACGGCTCGAGCGCCTCGGGCAGGTCGCCGCAGTGCGCGTCGATCAGCGCGTCGCTGCCCGCGATGAGCTGGGTGAACGTGGCATGGGCCAGCCGGTCGGCGAGCGTGCCCGCCGGGTCGCCAGGGAAGCACCTGTTCAGGTTCTTGCCGTCCTCGGGTATCACGAACGGGCTGCGGGCCCGGAACGCGGGCAGGTTGAGCACGGGCACCGCGAGGACGCTGCCGCGCAGCTCGCGGCCGGCCAGACCGGCCGACCACTGGCGCACCGCCGCCATTGAGGCGTACTCGCAGCCGTGCACCCCGGCGATGACCGTGAGCCTGGGCCCGTCCTGCGCTCCGGTCGCTTCCACGACAGGAACGTCGATGCCGGCCAGATCCAGCGTGCGCCGGTGCATCGTGGTAGCCATCCGGTCAGTCCTTCCTGTGCGGTCGGTTGCGGTCGGTTGCGGTCCGCTTGCGGGTGGTCGCGGCAGCCGCGGTCCGCTTGCGGGCGGCGCGCTGGCTCGCCGTGGCCGGCCTCACGAGAGCGCCGCCGCGAGCACGCGCTCGGCCGCCGCCGCGGCGCGGAGCAGCGCGAGATCCCCGCCCCGGCGCCCGGCGAGCTGGAGGCCGACGGGCAGACCGGCGGCCGGCACGGGCAGCGACAGCGCCGGGTGGCCGGTCAGGTTGTACGGGCCGGTGAACCGGCCCTCGGCGTTGTCGTCGCCGACGCCGAACGGCGGGTCCTGCTCGGGCGCCTGGTAGCCGACCGAGGGGCCGGCCAGCACGTCGACCCCGGCCAGGCTCGACTCGACCGCCGCGGTCAGCTCCGCCTGCTCGGCCAGGGCGCGCGCGAACTGCTCGTCCGTCACCGACGCCCCGTAGTCCAGCAGCGCGCGGGTGCCGTCGCCGTAGCGGGTGGTGTCCCGGCCGGCATGCACCAGGTGCGCCTCCCGCGCCACGATCACCGCCAGCGTCCGCTCCCACCGGGCCAGTTGGTCCAGCCACGGCGCGGTCAGCTCCCTGACCTGCCAGCCCGCATCCGCCAGCGCGGCGATCACCGCGTTCAGGACCGCGCCGACCTCCGGCGTCACGCTGGGATCGGCGAGCTGAGCGGCCAGCACGCCGACCGCCGGCGAGCCCGCCCCGGCCCGCCCGGCCGCCCCGGCCCGCCCGGCCGCCCCGGCTGCCCCGGCCCGCCCGGCTGTCCCTGTCCCGGCCAGGTCCGCCAGGTCGGGCCGGTCCGCCAGCACCGCCAGCAACTCGGCGGTGCCCGCCACCGTCGCGGTGAGCGTCCCCGCGTGGTCGCACCGCGGCGAGAGCGGGAACACCCCGTCGGCCGGGATCAGGCCGAAGGTCGGCTTCAGCCCGACGATCCCGCAGTACGCGGCGGGAATCCTGATCGACCCGCCGGTGTCGGTTCCGACGGCCAGGTCGCACACGCCGGCGGCCACCAGCGCCGCCGACCCGCCCGATGACCCGCCCGAGGTGCGGGACGGGTCGGCCGGGTTGCGGGTATCGCCGATCTCGGGGTGCGCGAACCCGGCGGCGTACTCCAGGCACTGGGACGCGGCGAACACCTCGGCGCCTGCCGCGCGGAGCCGGCCGACCAGCGTGGCGTCGGCCGTGGCCGGAGCCTGGTCGCTCGCCGGGCTGCCGCACCTGGTCGGAACGCCGGCGATCGCGATGATGTCCTTGACCGCGACCGGCCGCCCGGCCAGCGCGCCTGACGCCGCACGGGCGGGGGCGCCGATCACCGCCGCGACCGCGTTCAGCGGGCGGCCCAGCCGATCCAGGCGCTCGTAGCTGGCGAGCAGGTCCAGGTTCGCGCGCGTGCAGGTGCGCTCGCCGCGCTCGATCGCCGCGATCAGCTCGAGCACCCGCGCCACCAGCGGGGCGTCGGCGGCGAGGCCGCCGAGGATCGCGGCGACCTCGGTCGGCCGGTGCAGCACCGCCAGGTCGCGGTGGATGCCGGAGTGAGTCTTCGCCGACCCCCGGTTGAACTCCGCGAGCCGTCCGAGCGAGCCGTCCAGGTCGGCCGGGTCGAACCCGTCGAGCGGCTCGGGCCGCACCGGCGCCTGCGCGAGCACCTGCCTGGCCAGCGCGGTCAGCAGCGGACGGTAGGCAGGGTGGTCGAGGGCGTCGGCGATCGGCAGGTCGCTCACCGCGGTCGCGGCGAGCATCGCGCCGTAGGCCTCCTTCGCCCACAGGTAGCCCAGGATGTTCGCGGTGACCTGCGCGTCGGCGATGTCGGCGGCCAGCGCCCTGACCCGCTCGGTGATCGCCCCGTGCACCTCGCCGACCATCAACGTGGCCCGGTTCCCGCGCAGGATCACGCCGGGCTCGATCGCGTCGGCGCCGAAGTTCACGCACGCCTCGACCACCCGGCCGGCGCTGACGGCATCGGCCATGACCGACGTGTTCAGCCCGTTCTGCATCGAGACGGCGAACCCGCCGCCGGTCAGCCGGCCGCCGATCAGGGCGGCCGCGGCCCCGGTGTGGTGCGCTTTGACCGCGATCAGCACCGGGCCGTCCAGCCGCTGCGGCAGGTTCTCGGGTGCCACCGCCGCGACGGGCACGGTGAAGTTCTCGACCGGTCCCTTGATCGTGATCCCGCGCGCCCGGACCGCACGGACAACGTCCGGGCTGGCGTCGGTGACCAGCACGTCGTGCCCGTCCCGAGCCAGTCCGGCCGCGATCGTGCCGCCGATCGCACCGCATCCAACCACCACGTAACGCACGGCTCGGAACGTTACAACACGATAACTACGTCGGTCCAGGTATCGCCTGCTATTTACAACTCGCCGGATCCTCGCCACATTAGTGCGGAACAAAGGTTTGTCCTGCTTGGTCAGGGTCGGCACGGGCGTGGCGAGCAGCGCGGCTTGCCGTTGGATCGGCCGACACACCGCCCGACACCCCCGGCCGCCGGCACCTAGGGAGCTTTCCGTGACACATAGATACTTCGTGAGGAAGGCGCTGATCTCGGTCGGCGCCCTCATCGTTTTGGCCGGCTGCGGCTCGGGCGGGTCCGGCGGGAGCACCGGCGCGACGAGCGGGCCCGTCCGCGGCGGCAACCTCGTCTTCGCGGCCGTGCAGGACGCGCAGTCGATGAACAACACGACGGTGTTCGACAACAACTCGATCTGGATCTTCGAGCAGATCTTCCAGACGCTGTACACGGTGACCAACGACGGCAAGGGCGTGCGGCCGCAGCTCGCGACCAGCTACACGATCTCGCCGGACAAGAAGACCTACACGTTCAAGCTCCGCCCCGGCGTCAAGTTCTCCGACGGCAAGCTGATGACCTCGGCCGACGTGAAGTTCTCGATCGACCAGAACCGCAAGGCCGCCCAGGGCTGGGCGTACCTGGACTCGGCGATCAAGTCGGTCGACGACCCGTCGCCGGACACCGTCGTCATCCACCTGAAGTTCCCGTGGGCGCCGCTGCTCGCCGACCTGTCGATCTTCGCCAACGGGATCGTGCCGGACAACTACGAGGGCCAGACCGAGACCCAGTTCTACACCCACCCGATCGGGACCGGCCCGTTCAAGTGGGGCTTCTGGCACAAGGGCCAGGCGCTCAAGCTGGTGCGGAACACCAACTACTGGCAGAAGGGCCTGCCGTACCTGAACAGCATCACCTGGACCGACGTGGCGAACGACAACACCAGGCAACTCCAGCTCAAGGCCGGCCAGGCGCAGATCGACCAGTTCCCCGCCTGGTCCACGGTGTCCTCGCTGAAGTCGACCAGCGGCGTGAACATGCACCTGTTCAACTCGACGCAGACCAACTACCTGGCGTTCAACGAGCTGCGCAAGCCGTTCGCCGACGTCCACGTACGCCGCGCGATCTCGCTCGCGATCGACAGGAACGCCCTGGTCAAGGCCGTCCTGTTCGGCAACGGCAAGCCCGCGAACTCGCTGTTCCCGCCGCAGGTGCCGTTCTACCAGGCGAGTACTCCCGGCCTGCAGTTCAACCTCACGCAGGCCAAGGCCGAGATGGCCAAGTCCACCGTCCCGCACGGCTTCACGACGACGATCATCGTCCCGGCCGGCAACTCGGACTACGTGACCATCGCCACGATCCTGCAGTCCGAGCTCAAGCCGCTCGGGATCAAGCTGAAGATCACCCAGCTCGACCCGAACGTCGCCAACAACGACGAGCAGACGCTCAAGTACGACATGGTGCTGACGCTGTGGACGATGGACATCCCCGACCCTGACGAGCTGGCGACCTTCGCGGTCGACCCAAGTTCGGGCGCCAAGTCCTTCTTCACCGACTACAAGAACCCGACGGTGATCAAGGACACGCACCTGGCCGAGACCACGACCGCCCCGGCCAAGCGCCAGCAGTACTACAACGTCCTCCAGGCCGACGCGGCCAAGGACGCATTCATGGCGTACCTGTACTACTCGCCGTACCCGTACGCCACCACGAGCAAGGTGCACGGCTTCTTCGTGACGCCGCTCGGCAACATGCACATGGAAGACGTCTGGCTGAGCAAGTGAGGATTTTGCTCAACGCGGCTCGCCCGGGGCCGGCGGCGCGCGCTCGCGCGCGCACCGCCGGGCCGCGGCGGGAAGGGTTCTAGCCGGTGGGACGGATGGCCTTCGTCGTCCGCCGGCTGCTGATGCTGGTGCCGGTCGCCATCGGCGTGACGATCGTGGTGTTCTTCATGATCCACCTGATCCCCGGCGACCCGGCGCGGACCATCCTCGGCATCCACGCCACGCCGAAGCGGATCGCGATCCTGCACCGGCAGTGGGGCCTGAACCGGCCCCTGGTCAGCCAGTACTGGCTGTTCATGGACCGCCTCCTGCACGGCAACCTGGGCCAGAGCCTGTACTACGGCGTGCCGGCGGCCGGGCTGATCATCAGCCGGCTGCCGCCCACGCTCTGGCTGATCGTTTACGCCGCCGTGATCGCCGTCGCGGTCAGCGTGCCGCTGGCGATGATCGCGGCGACCCGCAAGGACGCGGTCCGCGACCACGTGGTGCGCGCGGTGCCGCTGCTCGGGCTCGGGATGCCGCCGTTCTGGGTGGGCATCCTGCTGGTCTACGCGCTCGCGATCAAGGTGCACGCGTTCCCCGTCAGCGGCTACGGCACGGGCTTCGGCGGTCACCTGCACGCGATGTTCCTGCCCGCCCTGACGGTGGCCATCGCGCTCGCGCCTGTGGTGATCCGCAGCCTGCGGGCCAGCATGCTCAACGTGCTCGGCGCCGAGTACATCACCACGGCCAGGTCCAAGGGGGTGCCGGGCTCGCGCCTGTTCCTGCGGCACGTGCTGCGCAACGCGGTGATCCCCGCGGTCACCGTGCTCGGCATCAACATCGGCTACCTGATCGGCGGAACGGTGATCATCGAGAGCATCTTCGCGATCCCCGGCATCGGCCAGCTCATGATCAACTCGATCTTCCAGCGCGACTTCCCCGTCGTGCAGGGAGTGACGCTCGTCTTCGGAGTGCTCGTCGTGCTGGTCAACCTGCTCGCCGACCTGTCCTACGCGGCACTCGACCCGAGAGTCAGGTTCGACCGGTGAGCGAGCTGAGCCTCAGGACGCGAGCGGGAGATACCGCATGAGCGCGATCTCCTTCCCCGAGCCTGCCCTGGCCGCGCAGGCCGAGGAGCACGCCCAGCCGCGCGCCCGACGCTGGTACCGCCAGCCTGCGCTGGCGTCCGGGGCGATCCTGCTCGCGCTCATCGTGGCCGCGGCGATCGCCGCCCCGCTGCTCACGCCGTACAACCCGATCAAGCAGAACCTCGGCGCCAGCCTGCTCGGGCCCAGCGCGCACCACCTGCTCGGCACCGACCAGACCGGCCGCGACACATTCGCCCGGCTGCTGTACGGGCTGCGGACCGACCTGCGGATCGCGTTCATCGCGGTGCTGCTGCCGTTCTGCATCGGCACGATCCTGGGCAGCATCGCCGGCTACTTCGGCGGCTGGGTCGACGCCGTGCTGATGCGCCTGGTCGACATCGTGGTGGCGTTCCCGTTCTACGTGCTGATCATCGCGCTGGTGTTCGTGCTCGGGCCCGGGCAGCGCAGCATCTACATCGCGATCACGCTGGTCGGCTGGGTCTCCTACGCGCGCATCGTCCGCGGCGAGATCCTGGTGGCCAAACGGCAGGACTACGTGCTCGCCGCGCGATCCGGCGGCCTGTCCGCGGTCCGCATCATCGGCCGGCACCTGCTGCCGAACGTCATCACCCAGGCGATCATCTACGCGATGTCCGACATCGTGCAGGACATCCTGGCGATCGTGACGCTCGGCTACTTCGGGCTCGGCGTCCCGGCGCCGACCCCCGACCTGGGATCGATGATCAACGACGGCCAGAACTTCCTGACCACGCACTGGCAGCTCACCACCTTCCCCGGGCTGGCCGTGGTGGTCGTCGGCCTGTCTCTGTCGCTGATCGGCGACGGGCTCGCCGACCTGATCAGGCCGGGGCAGTCATGAGCGAGCCGGCCTCCCGGAGGCGAGCGGAGAACACTGCCGCCGGTGGGGTGAAGGGCCCGATGCTCGACGTCCGCGACCTGCACGTACAGATCGCGAGCCGGCACGGCACCGTGCGGGCGGTCGACGGGGTCTCCCTCGAGGTGGCCGGCGGCGAGGCGCTCGGCCTGGTCGGCGAGTCGGGGTCGGGCAAGAGCATGACGCTGCGCACGATCCTCGGCGTGCTGCCGCCCGAGGCGAAGGTGACCGCTGGCCAGATTCTGCTCGACGGCGTCGACCTGGTGCCGCTCTCGCGCTCCGACCTCAACCGGATCCGCGGGCCGAAGATCTCGATGATCTTCCAGGAGCCGATGAGCGCACTCAACCCGGTGATGCGGGTCGGATACCAGATCGCCGAGGGGCCCCGGGTGCACCTCGGCTACGGCAAGGCCAAGGCGGCGCAGCGCGCGCTCGAGTTGATGCAGCGGGTCGGCATTCCCGACCCGGAGCGGCGGTTCCGCGCCTACCCGCACGAGTTCTCCGGCGGCATGCGGCAGCGGGTCATGATCGCGATCGCGCTGTCCTGCGATCCCGAGATCATCCTGTGCGACGAGCCGACCACGGCGCTCGACGTCACGATCCAGGACCAGATCCTGCGGCTGCTCGCCAAGCTGTGCGCCGAGTCGGGCGTCAGCCTCCTCTTCGTCACGCACGACCTGCCGATCGTCGCCCAGCTCTGCCAGCGGGTCGCGGTCATGTACGGCGGCCAGCTCGTCGAGACCGGCAACGTGCGCGAGGTGCTGCTCGACCCCCGGCACCCGTACACGCTCGGCCTGGTCAGGTCGGCGCCCGACGTGGAGTACGTGCGCGAGTCCCTCGTGCCGATCCCGGGGTCTCCGCCGAGCCTGGTCAGCCCGCCGTCCGGCTGCCGGTTCCATCCCCGCTGCGCGTTCGCCGAGGAGGACTGCAGGGTGCTGCCCACGCCGCTGCGCGTGCTGCCTGGCGGGCGGTCGACCGCCTGCCTGCACTACGAGCGCGCCGCCGAAGCCGCCGCCGCCGACCGGGTCGGGCCGTGACCGGGACCGCGGGTGGTTCCGGGGCCGCGCTGCCGGTCTCGCCCGATGCCGGCGGCGGCGCGGCGAGCGCCGCGCCACTGCTGTCCGCCCGGGACATGGCCGTGCACTTCCACGTCGGCTCCCGGCTCGCCGCGCGGGTCAGGCACGAGCAGCGGCTGCTGCGCGCCGTCGACGGCGTCGACCTTGAGCTGGCCAGGGGCGAGGCGCTCGCGCTGGTCGGCGAGTCCGGGTCGGGCAAGTCCACGCTCGCGCTGGCGCTGGCCGGTATGCGCCCCGTGGACGCCGGCGAGGTCAGGTTCGACGGCAGGGTGCTGCCGACCCGCCGGTCCCGCGCCGACCAGCGCCGGATCCAGATGGTGTTCCAGGACCCGTACTCCTCGCTGAACCCGAGGCTCACGGTCGGCGGGATGCTGGGCGAGCTGCTGCGGGTCCATCACGTGGTGCCCGGCGGCGAGGTGGCGAGCTACAGCCAGGAACTGCTGAGGCTGGTCGGCCTCGACGGGGACGCGCTGCGCGCCTACCCGAGGCAGTTCTCCGGCGGCCAGCGGCAGCGGGTCGCGATCGCCAGGGCGCTGGCGCTGCGCCCGGACATCCTGGTCGCCGACGAGCCGGTGTCGGCGCTGGACGTGAGCGTCCAGGCGACGATCCTGAACCTGCTCCGCGACCTGCGCGGCGAGCTCGGGCTCACGCTGCTGCTGATCTCGCACAACCTCGCGGTGGTCAGGCACCTGTGCGACCGCGTCGCGGTCATGTACCTGGGCCGGATCGTCGAGGTCGCGCCGACCGAGCGACTGTTCAGCGATCCCAGGCATCCGTACACCAGGGGGCTGCTCGCCGCGATTCCGCGGCTCGCCGACAGCGCGGCGGCGCGGGACGGGACCTCGCCCCTGGCGGACAGCGGCCCGGCCGTGGCCGGTGACATGCCGAGCGCGCTGCGGATCCCGGCCGGCTGCCGGTTCCGTACCCGGTGCCCGATCGCGCAGGACATCTGCGCGACCGTGGACCCGGCCCTGACCCACGCCACCGGTGACCTGGCCCACGAGGCCGCGTGCCACTTCGCGTTCTCGGCCGCGCCGTCGGCGGAGTCGCGCTGGAAAAGGGAGTAGCCATCAATCCCGTCAGCACACCCGTCATCGTGGCCAGCGAGCGCGGCGAGGTCGGCCTGGCCGCCGGCATGGAACTGCTGCGCGCCGGAGCCAGCGCCCTGGACGCGGTCGAGGCCGCACTGCGCGTCGCCGAGGCCAACGAGGCCGACCACTACGTCGGCGTCGGCGGCCTGCCGAACCTGCTCGGCGAGGTCGAGCTGGACGCCTCGATCATGGACGGGGCGACCCGCCGGGCTGGTGCGGTCGGCGCGGTCACCGGGTTCCCGCACCCGATCTCGATCGCCAGGGCGGTCTGCGACCGGCTGCCGCAGCACCTGCTGCTGGTCGGCGCCGGCGCCGAGCGGTTCGCCGACGAGGTCGGGATCGAACGCGGCCCGACGCTGACCGACGAGGCCAGGCAGATGTGGCGGGACGGCCTTGAGCCCGCCGGGCTCGAGGCCGTCGCCGAGCGGCACGGCGAAGGTGAGGTGGCCTACCGGCGCCAGGTCATCGAGCGGATCGCGGCGATGGCGCCGCCGGCCGGGCCGTGGGGAACCACGAACGTGCTCGCGCTGGACGCGGCGGGCAACCTGGCGGCCGGGGTGAGCACCAGCGGCTACCCGTGGAAGTACCCGGGCCGGGTCGGCGACTCGGCGCTGATCGGCTCGGGGAACTACTGCGACAACCGGGTCGGCGCGGCCGCGTGCACGGGCCGGGGCGAGCTGGCGATCAGGGCGGGCACCGCGCGCGCCGTGCTGCTCGCGCTCGAGGCCGGCCACGGCCCGGCCGAGGCCTGCGCCGCCGCGCTGGCGCAGACGCTCGACCTGCCCGACGAGTACCGCGCGCCGCTCCAGGCGCTGTGCCTGACTCCGGACGGCAGGCACGGCGGCGCGTCGACCAGGCCGGGCTCGACCTACAGCGTGCTGACGGCCCGCGACGACAGCTACCGGATCGAGGAGAGACGGCAGATATGAAGGTATTCCTGTCCACCGACATGGAGGGAACCGCCGGCGTCGTCGACTGGGAGCAGTGCGTCGGCGACGGCCCAGAGGCGGCGGCCGGGCGCCGGCTCCTGCTCGCCGAGGTGAACGCCGCGATCGAGGGCGCGCTGACCGGCGGGGCGACCGAGGTCGTGGTCAACGACTCGCACGCGACGATGCGCAACCTGCCGGCCGGCGAGCTGGCCGGCGGCGCGTCCTATATCTCGGGCAGCCATAAGCCGCTGTACATGATGCAGGGTCTGGACGGCAGCTTCGACGCGGTCTTGTTCATCTCCTATCACGGCTCGGTGGGCGCGCCGGCCGGCCTGTCGCACACCTACAACCCGCGCGCGGTGACTGAGGCCAGGCTGGACGGGACGGTCACCGGCGAGGCGGGCCTGAACGCCCTGGTCGCGGCGCACTACGGCGTGCCGGTCGTGCTGGTGACCGGGGACCGGTGCGCGTGCGAGGAGACCGCCGCGCTGATCCCGGGCGTGCACGGCGCCGTCGTGAAGGAGCACGTCAGCAGGCTGGCCGCGCACAGCATGCACCCGGACCGCGCGTGCGCGCTGATCCGCGAGACGGCGCAGCGCGCGGTCGCCGGGGCCGCCGAGGCGCAGCCGCCGCCGCTCGGTTCGGCCGTGCTGGAGATCTCGGTCCGGACCACCGACATCGCCGAGGCCGCGACCTGGGTGCGCGGCGTCGAGCGGACCGGCCCCCGCGAGCTGCGGTTCACCGGCGACGACCCGCTCGCCGTCTACTGAAAACGTCGTGCTGGAGGCGCGCCGACGAATACGGTGCCGGAGGCGCGCCGACGAATACGGTGCCGGAGGCGCGCCGACGAATACGGTGCCGGAGGCGCGCCGATGAGCCCCGTGCCGGAGGCGCGCAGATGAGCACCTCGGCTGGGCCCGCCGCGGCCGCGGGGTCACGGGTCGCCGTCGTGACGGGGGCAGCGGGCGGGATCGGCGCGGCGATCTGCCGTCGGCTGGCCGCCGACGGCTTCGTCGTCGCCTGCCTTGACCTGCGCGAGGCCGACCTGGCCGGGCTGACCGCCGAACTGGCGACGTCGGCCGGCCCGGCCGATCCCGGCGCCCGGCCGGTGCGGGCTCGCGGCTACGCCGCGGACGTGCGCGACCCGGCGTCGGTGCACCGGGCCGCGTCGCGGGTCAGGCGGGAACTCGGCGAGCCATGGCTGCTCGTCAACGCGGCCGGCGTGTTCAGCATCGGGCTGCTGCCCGACACCGACGAGCAGGAGTGGGACCGGATCGTCGACACCAACCTGAAGGGACCGTTCCTGACCTGCCGGGAGTTCCTGCCCGCGATGATCGAGGCGCACGACGGCTGCATCATCAACGTCGCCTCGACCGCGGGGGTGCGCGGCGGGCGCCGGCGTGCGGCCTACTGCGCGTCCAAGGGCGGTCTCGTGCTGCTGACTAGAAGCCTGGCCATCGACCATGGGCCGGACGGGGTGCGGGTTAACTGCCTGTGCCCGGGCCTGATCGACACCGAGATGGCCGACTGGATCCGGCACGACACCGCCGCGATGGCCCAGTTCAGCGCCGGCGCGCCGGCCGGCCGGATCGGCTCGCCGGCCGAGATAGCCGCCGCCGTCGCCTTCCTCGCCTCGGCCGATGCGAGCTACCTGCACGGTGCGGTGGTCATGGCCGATGGCGGCGTCACCGCGTTAGCTAGCCGCAGGTGAGCAGTAAGGTGCCGAAGGATCAGAAGGTGCCGAAGGATCATGGCACAAGCGGCGGCACGGGCCCGGCCACCACGGGCCCGGCCACCACGGGCCCGGCCACCACGGGCCCGGCCGCGGCAAGCGTACGGCCGGCCGACAAGCCGGCCTCGCCTGGCCGGCGCCGGGCCTCCCGGCTGGTCGACATCGCCGAGGCGGTCGGCGTCCACACCTCAACCGTGTCGCGCGTCCTCAACGGCGATCCCGCGCAGTCCGTCCGGCCGGAGATCTACGAGCAGATCCTGATGACGGCGCGGCAGCAGGGTTACCGCCCGAACGCGCTCGCCAGGGCGCTGAAGCGGCGCAGGACGGGTGCGTTCGCGTTCGTGATCCCGCTGCTGCGCAACCCGATCTGGGTCAGCCTCCAGCGGGGCGCGCTGCAGCGGGCGGCCGAGCGCGGCTACGTCGTCATGATCATGGAGGAGCCGACCGACGACCAGAAGCCGCCGGAGTCCTACCGGTACCTGGTCGACGAGAGCCGGGCCGACGGCCTGCTAATCGCGACCTCGCTGCGGATCGGCGACCACGCGGGCGGCGTCCCGGTCGCCCCGCACGTCTATGTCAACCGGAGGGGGCCGCACCGCGGCAACAACGTGGTGATGGACGAGCCGGGAGCGGTCCGGCTGTTCATCGACCACGTCGCCGGTCTCGGCCACCGCAGCGTCTGCCTAATCGACGGCTCGGCTGAGGTCGACACCGTGCACCGCAGGGTCCTCGCGGCCAAGCGGATCTGCGCTGGGCGCGGGATCAGGCTCACCGTGCTGCACGCGGCCGCCACCGAGGAGGGCGGCTGGGACGCGGCCGGCAAGCTGCTGCGCGCGGCCGATCGCCCGACCGCCTGCGGCGTGGGCAGCCTGAACCAGTTGTTCGGGGTCATGGCCGCGCTGCGCGCGGAAGGCGTGCCGGTGCCCGAGGCGATGTCGCTGGTGAGCTTCGACGAGGACGAGTGCCTGGCCTTCCTCGATGTCCCGGTCACCAGCGTTGCGATGCCGCTCGCCGAGCTGGGCAGCGCGGCCGTGGACGCGCTGATCGCACGGGTCGAGGGAGATCCTGAGCGCGACGTGCTGGTCCGCGAGCCGATGCGCCTCGTCCACCGCGACTCGGTCGCCTCCCGCCCCGCCT
>WNGJ01006985.1_pt1 | contig 14128 bp, 19 predicted proteins | sample 5400611 | NCBI WGS metagenome assembly WNGJ01 (sample SAMN13153375, study PRJNA577476) | soil metagenome | isolation source: 40 cm soil or saprolite under Garry oak tree replicate 1 | place: USA:California | collected 2016-06-15 | reverse complement strand
CGGCATCAAGAATTGCGACACGATGAAGAAGGCGCGCGCGTGGCTCGACGCGCACGCGGTCGCGTATCAGTTCCACGACTACAAGAGCGCCGGCATCGCGCGCGGCGCGCTTGAAGGCTGGGCCCGCGCCGTCGGCTGGGAGACCTTGCTCAACCGCTCCGGCCGTACCTTCCGCGCCCTGCCGGCGAAGGACCAGGACGGGCTGAGCGAGAAGAAGGCGCTCTCGTTGATGGCCGCGCAGCCCGCGATGATCAAACGGCCGGTGCTCGACATCGACGGCAAGCTGCTCGTCGGCTTCAAGCCCGAGCAATACGCCAAGGCCTTCGGCAAGGCGCGGTGACTGCGGCACGGCCTCTGGGTTCCCCTCCCCCCGCGAGCGAAGCGAGCGGCGGGGAGGGGTCACGGGTGGGGGCTCGAAGCGCGCCGGCGCACTGACCCGCACCCTTGCCATCGCCGTCTCGAACCTCTAGCTATCGACCGCGCGCGCCCGTAGCTCAGCTGGATAGAGCACCAGACTACGAATCTGGGGGTCAGGAGTTCGAATCTCTTCGGGCGCGCCAATTTACGAGACATCCCGTGCGAATCGCACGGCATTCACACGGCTGGCACCTTGGAAACCGGCGGGCCGCGCCAACCACCCAGCCAGCAAGCGATGTTGAGCTGTTGAGCTTGACCAAATCGGCCTCAGTTGGCTGGAATCGGATGCCCGCCGACAACATGCGCCGGTCGTTATAGCCATCCGCGCTCGCTGAATGCGGCGAGATCGACTCCAGGTGGCGCATACCATCCCCCCGAGCGATAGCGGGCGCCAAGCTTCAGAGCGACCTCCTTGTTGCCATAAGGAATCCGTAGCGGCGTAGCTGTTACGGAATTTGGCTGGGCGGGAGTCGGTATAGCATCAGCCTTGCGTTTCCGAGACTTCTTCGTCGGCACCGTTGGTTGAGGCGCAATTGACCCCGCCGGCTTGTTGGCAGTCTTGCGACCGCGCTTGCGGCGCTGCGCGCTTCGGTTCGAGTCTATCCACGCGGACATGGCAGCCGAGTTGGCCTTGGCCTCGTCGGGAATGAGGACGCCTTTCCCCTGGGCGATCTTCTTGGCGTACAACATCTGTGCCGGGCTGACCGGTTTGGGGGCGACCTTCCCTGGCGTTTCACCCTCGGTTTTCTTGGGCGCGTGTTCGTTGAGAAATTTGCGGCAGATCGATATCGATGTCCTGTAGCCGGGCAGAGGCTTGATGCCCTTCTGCCGGGCAAGGCTGTCTGCAAAGCGCTTCATCGCAGGCGTCGGCGGAAATGTTCCGGGGCCGACGCCGACCGCAGCGTCAAGCAAGGGAGATCCGCCGCCGACGGCGGGGCCTTCCTTGAGGACAGAGCATCGTAGCGCCTTGTACCGCCACAACGGAAGGGTGCGACCTGGCGGCATCGTTCGGCCACGTCCGGTCTAGCCCCAAGACCGGACATTGGTCGGGGCCGCTAGCATGTCCGAGTCGGCCGAGTAGGCCCGGGGAATTTCACCCCGAGCCTCTCACAGATCCGGACTTGACACTCTCGCGTCATCCGGCTCGTGTCACCCACTGAAGGCTGCCGCCTTCCGCTGAAGACCAGCGAGTTCCTCCGGTTGCCCGTTGACTCGCCAATCTCAGCGCGAGTGACCCACCCCCTTCGCTCCACGGGCATTACCCCGCTTCAGCACTACTACGGGGCAGTCCGCCCCTCTCCGGCGCATCGGTACTTTCAGCCTCGCGGTTGGAGCCGCTTGTGCCTTTTCCCTTGGCATCGCCGGCCAGGTTCTCACGTTCCGTACAGGAGCCAGATTGAGCTTCGCGCCGCCTCCATGCCGGATGCCGCTTGGGCAGTCTCAGGACATCCCCCAAGCTGATCCCGGGGGAATGGCAACCCCCCGGTTTTGGCATCGCCTAATCCGCTTTCGACACGTCATCAGCGGTTCGCTTGCGCTCGCCTCTCTCAATCATGCCTGCCGGAGTCTTGTTCCGACTTTTCCGCAACGTTCACCACCATCGCTTTTTACGACAGCAGCTTGCGGTGGCTTGAGATCAACACCTGATTGCCGAACTCGAAGGGCCCTCCTTCATCTCTCGTACAGTTGCGTACTGCCGTGTGGACCGGCGATACTCCTATCGTGCCGGTGGAGGAGCCGTCCACAGCATCAGAAGCGGACTTTCATTCGCCGCCCGAGAGGACGCTCACGTCCCGGGCCGTGCCGGGGAGCCCCGCATTCAACTGCAGCGACATCTATGCCACTCCTTCCGCCCTTGCTGCGCGTTTCCTGTCGATATAGCGTCGAGGAATACCAGGGACTTGCCCGGACGACAAAGACAGTGCCGGGAAATCGGAAAACGGAGCGCGTTCTGTCAAGCCGGCGGAATCGAGATTAAGAACGGTTATTGGGGCTGCCGGTCACGCTCCGCTATTTGGCCCTAGGCTCCATGCAACTGACACGAACATTGGCGGGGAAGGGTCCCACGCGCACTATACTGTTAGTTTTCTTGGCCTTGATTCCAGTGCACGTGAAGGCCGCCGACCCAGTGCTGGCAGCAAATGGTACGTTGCGCGCCGCCTATATCGTCGCGAACGTAGCCCAAGCGCGCGTGGATCCTGCCACCGGCACGATTTTAGGCGTGATCGCCGACATCTCGCGTGAGCTGGGCCGTCGGGCTGACGTGGGGGTTAACATCATCCCGCTGCCGACGGCCGCCGCCGTGCTTGATGCCGTCCGAACCGGCCAGGCCGAGATCGGATTTGTGGCGCCCAACCCAGAGCGCACCGGCGTCGTTCTCTACTCGCAGACTTACATGCTGGTGCAGCAGAGCGCCTTGGTGCGTGCCGATTCCCTGCTCCGCTCCGTCAAGGAGTTGGATCGACCGGGTCAGGTGATTGGCATCAACAGCGACGACAGCGTCGGCGTCTGGCTTAGGCAGCGACTGACCGCAGCGAAGGTGCGGGAGACAGCCGATTATTCGCTGCGGGATGCGGTTCAGTGGCTACAAAACGGGGATGTGATTGCCTTCGCAGGGGGGCGGCAGCGGCTTTACAGCGGCACACGCGACGTTCAGGGTCTGCGAATGCTTGACGATAATTTCTACGGTGTGCCGCAAGCCGTGGCCGTTCCGCTCAATCGCCAAGACCGGCTTCAGTTGATCGATGCGACCCTGGCCGAAATGCGCTCAAGCGGATTTCTAGCGGCATCGATCGCGCAGAGCGGAATTGAGGGGCTTACCGTGGCACCAGCCGATCCGCAGCAACCGTGACCTAGGTGGGAGTCAAACCAGGTAAAGCTCAAAGCGAGCAAATGTTGTCCGCCTTACCTCCGATAGCGGACTTAGATGCGGACGTGGTTGAACGGCAGCGAAGTGCCAGGAGCAGACATTCAGCCCTGGTCCGAACGGCGTGACGCGGTCATCCACGACTTTCGAGCGCGTCCAGGCGCTAGGATCGGACGGCATCAGCGCCTCGGATTCCCTTGTCCCTGGGGCTGCGCGTTCGATTCTTTGAGGGTCACGATGGCGACGGGCAGCCGATTGCCCAAATCCGTGGACACCCTTCCGCCATGTCGCTGAAGTGCCAATAAGCTACATCGCATCTGTGGTTCGAAATTACGAAAGAGGCCGCCAACTGAGGCGGCCTCAGTGTACGAGTGTGTGTCAAAGTTTTGATCCCGGCGTTCTGGATCATGATCCCCCCGACTCCGCGCGCTCGGCTCGACAATCCTGCCGCCGAATGCCTGAACAAACATTCATTCGGCTCGCGCCCGAGCCATCGTCGGTACCCGCGCGGATTTCGCAGGAACTCAAACGGTAGAGCCGAGTTGAGGCGCTAGGGAGAGAACGATCCAGGAGGAGCACATGCGTGCCACTTCACTGGTGCTCGCGGCTGTCGCGGGTATCGCCGTGGGTGCTTTCGCCACCCAGGCCGGTGCGATCACCGGCACCTCGTCCACCGGTGTCCGCGTGGCGGTCGCAACAATCGACACGGCGGAGACCGTGCACTGCCGTCCGTACCGGCATCGCCATCCCTGGGGATGGGGGCGCGGCTGCGGCCGAGGTGAGGTCGAGATCGGCGTCGGCGTCCGCCGCCACGGCGTTGTCGAGGAGCGCCGGGGCCGCAGCGAGACGAGAACCGGCACCGGCAACACGACCTCGGGCAGCGAAAAGAGGGGCGGCTCAAAGGGAGGCCAAGGATCGACTGGGCAAAGCCCGACCGGCCAGCCTTCCGGCGGCGGGCAGCCGTCGCGCTGAGGGACACGGACTGTCTTGCGATATCGGATCGCCTGATCCGATAAATGCCGAAATGAGGCGCGCCAGGCCCGAAACGCCTGGCGCTCCTTGCATCTAGCTGTGAGCTTTCAAATGGGGTTCTCCACTCGGTCCTGACCGGGGAAGCTGAGGTTGCCTGAAGCTCCAGATTCGCCAGGGGCCGAACGGAGATGCACCAGAAGATGTGCGTACGATTTAACCAGCACCTGGATGTGATGACAAAGAGCCGCAGCCAAGAACTCGCAGAAAAAGCTGACCGCGAACGGCGTCGATGTCGTGATTGGTTGCTGGCGGGGAGGATCTATCGGGCCGGGCTTGTTCACGCGAACGTTTCCTTGGAGCGGATAAAAGGCGGCATTTCCATCGAGAAGAAGTAGCTCGGCAATTCCCGGATGGCGCCCTCGACAGCGCATCATCCGGAAAATGCCGATCACGGTCGGAGTGCGAAGAGGCTCGATAGTCGGTCAGGCGCGGCAACGGGAGATAGATCATGTCGATCGGACTTATACTCGTCATCATCCTCGTCATCTTCTTGCTCGGCGGCTTCAGCGGCCGCTTCGGCGGCTACGGCTACGGCTATGGCCACGGCGGCATTGGCGTCATCGGCATCATCCTGATCGTCCTCGTCGTACTGCTTCTCATGGGTCGGCTTTGATCCGACAGGCATGATCTTTTCCGACCTGCCTTGGCCCGCCCAAGCACCAAGCCCAAATGACGAACCGTACGAGGGCTTCGCGCAGGCGGGAAACCGGTAGCCACCCCGGATCGTGTCCGGGGCAGACTTCTTCGGGATCGTGCCCTGGAAAGTATTGATCGGCGTATGTTCTTATCGGCGAACCGGTACCCACTTCGCCGGAACATGCGCTAGAATCGTCGCCCGAGCACCCAGCCGATGAGCGCTGCCACGGCGATCGTAGTGGCGATCTGCTGGCGCGAGCCGTTGCGCATGGTGTCGGCTGCTGCGTTCACGGCCTCGTCGGCGGCCCGCGCCATAGCCGCGGCCGATGCCTCCATCGAATCGGCCGCCGCCCGCACGGCCTCTTCGGCGCGGGCGCGCGGCTTGCGCCGTGCTCGCAGGAAGACGATGGCGAAGAGGACAATGGCAAGCACTGCCGCCATACCGCCGACGATGCCGAGCGCCGCGAAGGTGCCGAGCTTGAGCTCGAGCCAGAAATAGAGTGCGGCGAGACCGCATGCGAGCGCCAGCGTCGCAGCGAACACGCCGAGCATGGCGAGCACGATGGTGATCGCGGTTTCCCGGGCCAGACGTTTGAGGTCGATGCCGACGAGCCGCAGCAGCGTCGCGACCATCAACGGCGGCCTTTCATCAAGCCGATGAGCAAGCCGATTCCGAATGCGCCGATGAGGATGCCTAGCGGATTGCGCCGTGCGAGAGCCTCGACTTCGGACAGCAGGGTCTTTGCCTGGTCCTTGGCGGCCGATGCGATGTCCTCGCCGATGTCGGTCGCCGCTTCACCGACCTCCGCCGCCATGGTCTTGGCGAGCTCGGCGACGGTGTCCTTCAGGCTGGCGACGTCAGCGCTCAGCCGCCGCAGATCGGCGGCGATGTCCTCACGCCCGGAGGCGGCGGCGTCGGAGATGTTCTCCTTCGCCCGTTGTACGTGATCGCCGATGCGACCAGCCGCGGCTTCCGCTTGGCGCTTGCTCGACCCCGCAGGGTCTTTATCGTCCGCAGCCGTCATGGGCACGCCTCCTTTGCACCGACATTCCCCGAGACGACTCCCGACCGGCGTGGACGATAGGAGCCGCCCAGAAAATGTGGGCCAAAAGCGCAAGGTGTCAAGCACTCAGCCGCTGCGCCTATCTCCCTTTGAGCGTATCTTTGAGGCCGCCGATGGCGTTCTGAACTTTTCCCTCAAGCTTGTCGGCGTTGCCCTCCGACTCCAGCTTGGCGTCGCCGACCGCCTTGCCGACCGCCTGCTTGACTTTGCCTTTGATTTCCTTCGCCGATCCGACGATCCGGTCCTTGTCCATGATTTCTTCCTCGAACGGGGAGAGATGGGTTGCGGCGCATCCGGTTCCCGTTCTTTGCAAAGTTTGCCGCACGCGCCGACAGTCGTCATTGATCTAGATCAACCGACCGAGGTCTCCTCAGGTCCACGCCATTTGAAGTACATGCCAACGATTCAAGAGCGTCGTTTGCGAGTCGATGGCAGGTGATCTTATTGTCGCGGAGCCTCCGTCCGCATTTGCTGTGGTACCGCGACAATGGGCTCGTGGCCTATGCGTTCGTACTCGGCGATCACTTGAGCGCCGAGGAGGAAAACCAGGGCGCCAATCTCTACACTGAGCAGCACCGCGATCGAGGTCGTAAGCGACCCGTAAACCACCTGAATTTGCGACATGGACGTGTAGTACCAGACGAGAATGTGTCGGGTGATTTCCCATAGTACTGCGGCAGTCGCACCTCCGATCAGCGCATGGCGCAGCGACAAGCGCCCAACCGGCATCACTAGATAAATTGAAGAGAGCAGCAGAATCTCGCCCGTTACCCCCGTGAGGTAGATCAACAGCCCGGCGAGCGGGCCGAGCGAGCGCGGCTGGCCAAAGAATGTTATGTTTTGAGTGCCGATAAACTGGAAAATGCCGGAGACCACTGTCGTTACGAGCAAGCCCAAACCGAGGAACACGATGAACACGTAAGGCATCACCGCAGATACGAGGAAATGCCGCCGTTTAATCTTTACGCGGTGGAAGAAAATAACCGACATGGCGTTCTCCAGAACTGTAAACGCCAGTGCACTGAAGAAAAACATGGTCAGGAGCAGAACGCTGCCCACCACTTCCCGGTGGGTGAAAAAATTGCGCAGCTCTCCCACCAGGGCATCCGCCTGGCCCGGCACAACAAACTCGAGCGATGCACGAAGGGTTACCAGGAGTCGTTCCTCATCGACGACATGCGACAACGCCAGTAGGATGAGAATGAGTAATGGAACCAGCGAGAGCAGGGTGTAATAGGCCACTGCGCCCGCGAGCAGGATGCCCTGGTTCGCGCGGAACTGTTTGATAACTGCGATGGCGAACGGACCTGGCTGCTTGAACAGGCGTTTCGCGCTCTGACTTGAAAGTTCCATCGCCATGCCCCGAGGCTAGGACGCCTGGGAATATAGGTTCGACTTGCTTGGCTTCACCCCTCAAGAAAGTGACCAAATGCAGCCAGCGGCCGAACGCGGTCGCAGATGATCTTGGCAATCGCCAGCATGGGCACGGAAAGGATCGCGCCCGGAATACCCCACATCCAGAACCAGAAGACGAGCGAGATGATGACGAGAACGGGATTGAGGGTGAACCGTCGGGCCAGAAGCATCGGCGTTAAAGTCTGGCCCTCGATCACATGAAGTCCAAGGTAAAGCCCCGCGGGAAGCAACGCTTGCCAGACCGTATCGATGGTCAACAGGCCGGCGAGAAGAAAGATCAACGCGCCCACGGCAGTGCCGAGGATCGGGACATAGTTGAGCAGAAAGGCCACCGTCCCCCACAGGATCGGGTCGCCCACCCCCGTGAGCCACATCGCCAATGCCATGGCGATGCCCACTGCCGCGTTCATGACCGTGATCGTAACCAGATACACGGAGATGTCGCTTTCGATTTGCTGCGAGATCTCGACGACCTGGCGCTTGCCGCTGAAGCGCGGCAGTATCTCGACGAGGCGGTGCAGGAAGACATCGCCGGACACGAGCAGGAAAAAAAGAAACAGCACCGTCGTGAAGAAACCGCTGGCAAAGTTCCGGGTCTCGGTGAACAGCCTGGTCAGAAGAGTTGGGCCCCGCGCCGAGGCGGCCGCATTGGGCGATGGTCCCGTTCCGCCAAAATTCTCCACCTGCTGCAAAAACCGTTGCAACGTATCGATGGGTTCTCGCATGAAGCTCAGCCGCTCCTGAAGCCGGGGAATGCCCTCCGGAAGCTTGGCTGCCCAGGTGCCGGCGGGGCCCGAAATGGCCGTTCCCAGACCGACGATCGTTCCGAACAGCGCAAGGATCAAAAGCAGCGCCGCGAGTATCCGCGGTACGCGCAGCCGTTCCAATATGCGCATGGCCGGCTGAAGCAGGAGATTGAGGACGATAGCAAAGACCAACGGCAACACGATCTCGCTTGCGACATAGGCTGTCGCCAGCAGCGCGAGGACGAATAGACCACCAAGGAATACGACCTTCGGGTCCGAGGGCAGCGGCATTCCCTCCGGCACTTCTGCCGATTGCACGACTTCGGTCTCCTGGTCGATCGGCGCCATGTTCAACGCTTCATCTATGCTTTGTGCTCACTACACCTTTGCTATCATAACGCATCGCGATCCGCCTGAAATCCTTCAATCGACAGAAGCAACGCTCGCACGTCACGGATCCGATCCGCAGCACATCAAATCTTGACGAGTTCGTCGCCAAGGCTGATCGCCGTGCGGGGGCATCTCGACTTCGGCCCATCATGTTCAACAATGTGCAACGTGCGAACCGTCAATTGATCAACCTCTAGCGCGCTAAACCGTGCCTTCTTGATCACTAGACGACCGACCGCAAGGCGGCCAATCGCCAGCGCACCGATGGCAACCGCACCGAACGCTGCCGCGCCCAGCGCAAGCGCCAACAGGCGAGCTGCAGGAATGGCTTTGGATCGGCCCGTTACTTCGCGCGCCATTGGCGACCCCCCCATCATGTCAGCCAGCTTCGGTAGTCTAAGTGCGCAGTCGTACTGCGCGCTTAAATATGGCAGCCTCCTCGCCCCGGCACATCCAAATTCGAACGAACCCGCAGGATTCTCGGAGCGGAAGATGATCGCCAAAGGGATGATCGAGCACCTGAAGCTTTGGACAAGCGTTCGCCTAAGAGTGTAAATCTCCCACTCCTCGTCTGGCGCCGAAACCATCACTGGCGACGCGAACAACCGGTCCATCAAGAAAGAGCTTGAAGTGGAAAAAATAGCCCAAGCGGGGTCGGGTGGCGCGCAGGTTGGACCCCGTAAATGTGAACATCCTGGCTTTAAAAACCTGCTCCCTGGGAGGACGGCACGACACGCTTGGCAACGGTCGGAAATCGGACGACACTACGCCCCCCGAAGGTTGCCCGCACGGCGCATGGTGCTCGTATGGCGGATTCTGAAGAAGAACCGGTAATGCTGCCCTTCCGAGACAAGATGGTACGGGTTGGCATGTTGTTATAAGGTATCACAAGGGCCACGAGCGGCGTATCGAAGGCTTCACCACCGAAAAAGAGGCTTTGAAATGGATAATTGCCAACTCAAAGCAGGTTGATGAGTAGAGAGCCATTTTCCCCGTGCCGTAGGAATCCGAACGTGGCAAAGCCAGAACTCGGCACTAAGCGTGTATGCGACAACTGCACTAGAAAGTTTTACGATCTCAACAATGACCCGATCGTCTGTCCGACCTGTGCGACTGTGTTCACCCCGCCGAAACCCGCTCCCGCACGACCAGGACGAGTGATGTATCCTCAGCCTGCGGTTAAGACGGCGATCCCGAATGTGCCAGCAGAGTTTGCTCCCCTCGCGACAACGGATGAGGATACAGAGGACGTTAAGTCACCAGCGGCGGAGGAGGATCTCGACGACAAGAAAGCCGACGCGAGTTTTATTGTGCTGGAGGCGGATGACGAAGAAGATGCGGCGGACATCATCGGCGACGGTGTGAAGAAAGACGAGGATACCTGAGATTATAGTCTGCCTCCCGATCGGCTATATTTTCTTAATCGCCGCCTCGATGCTCGGCCCCTCTTCGCCAGATCGCGCAGAAACTAATAGGAAAGCCAGCGGTTCGACTATAGTCCTTTCATCTAAAGATTCGCGTCACCTGTAACGTCCTGCCGAACTGTCCAATTGGAGCATTGAATGAAACCTCCCTTCCAACTGCGGTGTCTTCCAACACGAGCCGAGCGGTTGCGTTCCGAGATTGCGCAGTTGGAGGCTCGATATGACTCCGGTGCCATGCCTCGGAGCATCTATGAGATTCTGAAGCGAATGCGGGCCGAGCTGGCAAGAAGAACGGCAGAAGAGAGATAAAGTCGCGGGGTGCATTATATCAACGTTTGGCCTCCGGTGGGTTTCTAATACAAGCAACAGAGGACTCACTTCGAGAGGGCTAAGATTCCTAGGGAACGCGGGGTGGGTAGTGGCGTTCACCGCATTGTGCACAGTTCGGACATCTGAGGTAATACGCGCATCACATCAATCCCCCAAAGCCATCGACAATGGGAGTATTTGGATCTGCCCCATCGCAGGCAAGTGCGGACCTTCAGGGACACCAGGGCTCGGCAGATGGTAGATCGGCTGCCCTGGGTCAAACTCGGTCATCGCACTCGGATCATGTCCGGTCTTCCACCGTAAGCGGAAGTCCGGGCGCTATCTCGTCACGTCCGAAAAGTGCCAAAAACCGACATTGCAGGAAATAACGAGGCTGCCAATTAAGGCGGCCCTTAGAAAAGCCGAAAGCGAGCGGCTTCGAGCCTTCGAGAAGTGGCTTCAGTCGGTCATGTAGCCTCGCTGTATCTCCGTAATCTACGCCCTTCGCCGCGGTCCGCTGAATGTCCGGGTTACCCACGATAGCGGACATGGCGCGGACATTCCGGGAGGTCCGCGTTGTGCCAGAAGCGGACCTAGATCACACGTTAGCGAAATTGCCAGATCGCGATCGCATTTACCCGGCTGATCAGCGCTCGGCACGGATGGTGTGGACTTCGTGCCCTGCGCCGGCCAGCGTGCTTACCCCATGATAGACTTCCAGGTGCTTGCGGGCCACGCCTTCTGCCGTCGGCGGTGGCACGATGTTGCAACAAAGGTGCTCCCACAACCCATCTTCGCTCATCGCGCGTTCCATGATCTCAGCAAGCGAACGACTGCTGCGTACAACAAAGTGTAGTCCATCAACATTATCACGCACACGCTCGGCAAGTCCTCCGATCTTGCTGCAGATCACCGGCTTTCCGTACAAAAACGCCTCTGAAACGACCATCCCGAAAATTTCCCACCACGTCGAAGGAACGACAACCCAGTCGATCTCTCGCATTAGGCGCTGGAGGTCGACCATCTCATACGCGCCGTTAAACCGTACCATCGGGGTTCGGTGCGAAGTGGATCTCTGCTCCTGTTTGATGAAAGCGTTGAATGCATTTCGAAACTGTTCGGTGGCTTCATGCTTTAGATTTGCGCCAAATATGTCGACCGTAAAGTCGAGGCCGCGGTTTCGCAGCAATTTTATCGCATCGAACAAAACCAACAGGCCTTTATTTTCGATAAGCCGGCCAAAAAAGGCAAATCGATTCCGCGGCCGCCGGGGGTGGCGCGGTGGACAAGTCGGTACCTCCAGTCGGCGATTCATGCCCATTGGGAATCACCACGATCCGCTCCGGAGAAATACCCCAGTCGATATATCTCTGGCGCAGGAATTCACTGGGCGAGACGAACGTGTCGACATAATCGAGGTGATGCTTGACCCACATCGCCCGTATGCTGAAATGCTCAGGAGGATGATCCGGGAAGCATTGATGACAACGAAATGACGAGGCGTACTCACACAAAGTTTTGTCAAACGTACGCACCATCTGTGCCTCTGCTTGACAAATTGCCAGAAAATCGTGAACAGTAAAGATAAGACGGCCACCATTTTTGTCGAGGTAACGCCGAGCGGTCGCAAAATATTCCAACCCAAAAGTAACGAAGCAGTGAAAATGGATGACGTTTGGTCGAATGACGCGCAAAAAATCCTCGAACTCATCCAAGTTTCTTGGGTCTTTATTCCGGTGGAACGTATGGTCATAGCCTTGGCTAAGAAATAGAAACTCGTTCTCATGTTTGTCGAACTCCGTTATGGTAGCGCCGGATTTAAACAAAGCAGGCCACATGTGGCGCTCCACCGAAGCCAACAAAATCGGTTCGTACTTCGCCTTCTGAAGGCCTTTGAAAAGATTGTAGCAGGCTTGCTGCGCGCCGCCGGGGCTGATCGCTGGGTGAAAGAGGCTGACCAGCAGCACACGCATTAAAGTTTCCTACCTAGTTTGTTCCACGCGGCTCCACAGAGGGCCACATTTGTTCGCAAGTGATGGCAGCCATTTTCTGCTAAATAGCCACTGGTTGACGTATGATGCGCCCCGAGCGTCCGGCCCTCGCGCGCCGCCTTGTGCTTCCAGGTGCATTAGCCGAACGTTTGCACAATACCAGACGCGTTGGCCGGCGGCAGCGCTGCGTAGACACAGATCAAAGTCTTCGTAACCCGCCAGTACGAAGTTCTCGTCGAAGCCCTTCAGAGATTCAAAATGTTCACGTTCAATGGATATAAAAGCTCCGGTTATCGCTGGAACCACTCGGGTTTTGGCGGCGTCGGGAACACAGTCGGGAACTCCCTTGGCGTAGTGTCGGATGCGCAACAGATCCATGCATTTGGATGTTTCATAGCGGATGGTTTCGCGCTCCAAATACATCCCGGCGTGCATGACCGAGCCGTCGTCATAGTAAAGACAAGCGCCAAAAATCCGCCCGTCAGCGGTTGCAGAGAACTCGTTGTGCTTGGCTAGCCAGTTATGATCTCTAGGAAAAACGTCAGGGTGCATGAATACCAGCCGGCTGCTTGTTGCATGCCGCGCCGCCAGATTGTTGCCTGCGGCCAATCCTATGTTCTCGTTGACGTTGATCAGCGTGACCGGAATTTCATAGAGGCGCGCCGCCTGTTTCGCGTCGCGCAATAGAAATTCACCGTGTTCGGCACTATTGTTGAGAAAAATGAATTCGACCGGGGCGAGCCGACAGCCGGTGGAAAATAAGGCAAGCTGCAGGGAGAGGAACTGCGGGTGACCGTAAAGACAAATGATAACGCTTATCTCGGGTCTGCGAGCGTCGTAATTGAACCTGGTAACTAGAGGATCCGCCTTGGCGGTTCGCACGACGCGGCGGTTGAGTTTCAGGATCCGGTCACCCGTACCTGCAGCAATATCGAGCAGGAGAGGATAGAGATGTTCCCGGCCTGCCCGCGCCGCGATCTCGGCGAGGATTGCGCTCCTCTCCTGCGAGCGCCGTCGACGACGGCTGGCAACGCGGTAGGGTACCCGCGGGTCCACTTTACGGGTCGGGCTTCTACCCTCCGCGCAGCCAAAACGAATATAATGGCCACGGGCAGATGCTTCCTGACCCGCCCTGATCGCAGCTGCGACGTCTGGATTTTGGTCAAGATATGCTTCTTCGTCGAATTCATGTAAGCGCATGACCTTATAGAACGTGTGGAATACGGCCAGCTCGCGCGCTAACGCGACGGGGTTCCTGGCTATCTTCAGGCCGTGGCGAATTACTGACGACAATGTCGGTATGGATGGAGGGTTCATCTTTTCTTTTTTCGGCTTCTATTAGTGATGAGCAGGTAGAGTTTGGCAAGTCGCCATGCGAGGCGTCCCTCCCGCCAGGGGCCGCCGGGTTTCCAACGCCCGTGGCACTTTGGTTTCCAGCGTGCGCTTCGTCAACCCATTCGCCCGACAAATGATGGAATCCGCAGGCCTGCCGTATCCCCTAAGCTATCCTGACCGCGTGGCCGACGGATTCGAAAGCGCTGGCATGCGCTGACCCACTTTTTCATACCTTCAGTGTTTTAACTCGCTTCTCCGCGGCAGTAACCTTGACGTCCGCTAATGGGATGGCCCGGCCGTGCTCCTCCACCGCCAGCGATCAAGCTGGCTTCGGATACCGGTGAGGGTGCGATGTCTCACATGGGTCAAAAGCGGTAAAACTCAGAACGAGCAAATGTTGTCGGCTTAGCCCCCAATAGCCGACATGGGGATGCAGCAAAACATGCTCCGCGACGAGGCTCTTTCCCGGTTTGACAGTAGCGAGAAAGTCCTTTGGCGCCCG
>WNGJ01006937.1_pt1 | contig 14129 bp, 12 predicted proteins | sample 5400611 | NCBI WGS metagenome assembly WNGJ01 (sample SAMN13153375, study PRJNA577476) | soil metagenome | isolation source: 40 cm soil or saprolite under Garry oak tree replicate 1 | place: USA:California | collected 2016-06-15 | reverse complement strand
TCCACAGGCTGCTGAGGATGTTGACGCAGCGCCGCTCGAGCTCGGCCGTCTGCGGGTACTCGTCCTTGTCGATCATGTTCTTGGCCGCGCACTCGGCCATCAGCAGCTCGGCCTCCGGCTCCATCCAGGTGGTGACGAATGTGGCCAGGTTGAGCCGGGCGTTGCCGTCGAGGATGAGCTCGTCGCGGACCACCTGCAGCGCGGTGCGCGGCAACATGCCGTGCTCGGGCAGCCGGTAGCGCGGGGTCTCGGCGCCCAGCTCTTGCACGTAGACCGGGTTGACCTCGATCGCATCGTCCTGGCTGGACTCGTCTACCTGGGTGTGCAGTGGCATGAACCCTTCACCCCTTTACTCCGTCTCCCAGGCCTCACGGGCAGTTCGTGACTGGGCTTCTCCACTGGCCAGGCTAGCCGTCGGCCGCGACAAGCGCTGGCCCGGCCCGGCGCTGGGCGCTCGCGCCGGCGCTGTCCGGCTCGCCCGGTTCCTCCCTGAGCCAGACGAGCATGGCCAGCCCGGCGACCACGTACCCGCCGCCCTGGGCGGCCAGTACCGGGATGATGCCGGCGAGCCGGCTCAGGTAGCCCGAGCCCAGCGTGCCGGCCAGTACGGTGAAGCCCTCCAGGGCGCTCACCGCTCCGAACACCCGGCCCCGGTAGGCGTCCTCGCTGCTGCGCTGGAACAGCGTGATCAGCCCGGCCAGGGTCAGCGCCCCGGGCAGGCCGACGACGATCATCCCGGCGACGGCGGGCCATACGGCCACGTACCCGAGCGGGTACAGAAAGATGGCCAGGTCCACCAGGCCGAAGGCGACCGCGCCGTAGCACATCAGGCGGCCGGCCCGGAACCGGTGGCCGGAGGCGGCGGCGACCATCCCGCCGGCGATGCCGCCGACCGCCTGGGCCGCCACGATGAGCCCGAGATCCTGCGGGGAGCCATGCAGCACGCGCTCCACGAAGGGCGTGAACAGCGTGCTCATGGTGCCCTCGCCCACGCTGGTGACCAGCGCGAAGATCATCAGGGCGCGCAGCACGCGATGGCGCGTGGCCAGCCGGAGCCCGTCTCGTAGCTCCGCGCCGACCTGAGCCAGCCGGGCCCGGACCGGGCCGCGCTGGCGGGCGGCGGTGCGCCCGCTCGCCTGGACCAGGCCGAGCAGGGCGGCGGAGGCGAGGAAGCTGGCCGCGTCGACCAGCGTGACGGCGAGGATGCCGCCGGATGCCGCGAGGATGCCGCCGAGCGCCGAACCGGCCAGCCGGGACACGTTGGCCACCTGGCCGCTCGCCGCGTTGGCCGTCATGAGCTCGTCGTCGGGTACCAGCCGGGGCACCATGGCCTGCTCGGCGGGGGAGAAGAACTGCTGGACAGCGCCCTCCCAGAACATCACCGCGAAGACAATCCAGACCTGCGCCGCGCCATGCACCAGCAGCAGCGGCAGCAGCCCGGCCGCGAGCAGCAGGTTCGCGGCGATCATGGTGCGCTTGCGGTCCCAGCGGTCCGCGAACACCCCGGCGACCGCGCCGAGCAGCACCTGCGGGGCGAACGCGGACGCCATCGCCAGCGCGGACGCCACCGTGGAACCGGTCGTCGCGTAGACCTTGTAGATCAGCCCGATGGTCAGGATCCAGTCTCCGGTCATGGAGATGATCCCGGCCGACAGCACCAGCCTCAGGTCGCGCCGTCCGGCCAGCATCCGCCACGTCGCACGCACGTCAGGCCTCCGCCGCCGTCCCGGGCCCTGCCGCCGTCCCGGGCCCTGCCGCCGTCCCGGGCCCTGCCGCCGTCCCGGGCCCTGCCGCCGTCCCGGGCGCCGTCCCGGGTCCCGGCGGCGGGCCGCCCGGCACCGCGAACAGGGTGAACGTCACCGGCACCGAACCCTCCGGCCGGGAGGCCACGTCGTCGATCGGCCGCTCGTCGATGTACCGCACCAGCAAGGCGTCCATGGCTTCGACGATCCCGGCCAGCTCGGCCTGGGTGAGGTAGACGGACGACTCGCCGATGCCGGTGTGATCCCGCCACCGCTGCGGCCAGCCCTGGCGCCGCTGCTGCCAGTCGAGGAACTCCCCGACGGTCCGTTCGGCGGTCATCTGCTTGCCCTTGACCTGCTCGAGGAAGCCGTACTTGGCCAGCTGCCGCAGGTGGTGCGAGGCCAGCCCGTGGCTGATGCCCATCTCCCGTGCCGCGTCCGCGGTGGTGGCCCGGCCCAGCCGGGCGATGATCGTCATCAGGTCGACCCGCAGCGGATGCGCGAGAGCCCGGATCGCCACCGGGTCGTCCAGCAGCCGCCAGCGCTGCCGCGACTGCCTGCCCCCGGCCTTCGGCGTCCCAGTGTCCGCGGTCCCGGCTTCCCGTGCCCCGGCTTCCGCGCTCTCGGTATCCACGGTCCCGAGGGTCTTAGCCTCGTCAGGCACATCAGTCTCGTTCGCCACGTCAGTCCACTGCCTCGAGGCGCTGACGGGTCGAGCCAACCGGCACGATGTGACATCGAGCCGGTCCTATGCGGCTCGATGTCACATCGTGCCGCATGCGCAGGGGCGCTGACCCGTATTCCAAAGACATGCTTGGAATCATGCATCCGCGTCACCCGAGATGTCAAGCACATGCTTGGAATATCAGATGCCGGTGGGAAGCCTGCTGCCCCCGTCCGCCGCTTCGTACTGCATGGATGCCTCGTTCATGCAGCTCCAACGACTTGGCTGCGGCATCCATGCAGTACGGGGGGGCGATCCGGGGGTCCACCGAACGGTTGATGCCAGACGCCCAGATGGCCGGCCGCCCGGCGGCTGCCCGGCTCGGCAAACATGGCCGCGCAGGCGATCCGCCGCGGGGGTGCGCCGGGCGAAGCTGGTTATCGCGCCAACGAGGCGACCTAACGAAAGCGAGGCGCATGATGACGGCAGTCATCGAGGTGACCGGGCTCACCAAGCGTTACGGGGGTCGAAGGGGTCAGGCGGTCGTGGACGACATCTCCTTCCACGTCGACAAAGGTGAGATCTTCGGCATCCTGGGCCCGAACGGCGCGGGCAAGACCACCGCGGTCGAGTGCATGGAGGGGCTGCGCCGGCGGGACGGTGGCGAGGTGCGGATCCTCGGCCTGGACCCGCGCAACGACCGGCACCGCCTGCACCAGCGGATCGGCGTGCAACTGCAGGAAACCCAGCTCCAGGAGAAGCTGAGGGTGCGCGAGGCGCTCGAGCTGTACGCCTCGTTCTACCCGAACCCGGCCGACTGGCACGAGCTGCTCGAGCGCTGGGGGCTGACCGGGAAGGCGGACACCAGGTTCGCCAGGCTCTCCGGCGGCCAGAAGCAGCGCCTGTTCATCGCGCTGGCCCTGGTCGGGAACCCCGAGGTGGTGTTCCTCGACGAGCTGACCTCGGGCCTGGACCCGGGTGCGCGCCACGCCACCTGGGACCTGATCAGCCAGGTCCGGGCGCAGGGCGTCACCGTCGTGCTGGTCAGCCACTTCATGGACGAGGTGGAGGAACTATGCGACCGCGTCGCGATCCTCGAACGGGGGCGGATCGCGGCGCTGGACACCCCGGCCGGGCTGGTGGACCGGGCCGGGGGCGAGTACCGGGTGCGGTTCCGGCCGATGGCCCAGCCAGACAAACCAGGGCTCGACGAGCAGTCGCTGACCGTGCTGCCCGGCGTCGCCACGGTCAGCCGCCACAACGCGCAGGTCACCGTCACCGGTACCGGCGACTTCGCCAGCGCCGTCACCGCCGAACTGGCCCGCAGGCAGGTCCTGGTGGCCGACCTGCGGATCGAGGGGCGCAGCCTGGACAGCGCCTACGTGGCGCTGACCGGCCGGAGCATGGAAAGCTGAGGGAGAAGGAGCTATGAACGGCTTCAGCAGGCTCGCCTTTGTCGAGACCAAGCTGTTCCTGCGGGAGACGGGCGCGGCCATCGGGGTGTTCGGGCTGCCGGTGGCGCTGGTCATCGGGTTCGGGCTGATCCCGGGGTTCGGCGACCCGCAGAAGGGGCTGTCCGGCCAGATCGGCACCGAGTACATCGCGTCCATCAGCGTCGCGATCGTGCTGGCGGTCCTCGGCCTGACCGGGGTGCCGATGGTCATCGGCCAGTACCGGGAGCGCGGCATCCTGCGCCGCCTGGGCGTCACGCCGGTGCGCCCGCTGACCCTGCTGCTGGCCGACCTGATGGTCTGGGCGGCCTCGGCGATCCTGTCCGTGGCGGTGGTCATCGGGGTGGCCCGGCTGGCCTATCACGTGCCGGCGCCGCACCTGGCGGGCTGGTTCATCCTGTCGCTCCTCCTCGGCATCGCCGCGCTGTTCTCGCTCGGCATGCTGGTGGCCGCGGCGGCGCCGACCGCCCGGAGTTCGGCCGGGCTCGGCTGGCTGCTGTTCTTCCCGAACATGTTCTTCGCCGGCGTCTACTTCCCGACCGAGGAGATGTCGCCGGTGATGCGCCAGATCGGGAACTTCACCCCGCTCGGCTCGGCCCTGCACGCGGTGAGGGACAGCTGGATGGGCGTGACTCCGCGGCTCGAATACCTGGGCATAATGGCAGCGTATGCCGTGATCGCGGCGGCGCTGTCGGCGCGGTTCTTCCGCTGGGAACAAGCGTAGGAGAGGGTGAGCGCGGTGGCGGTGCGCACGCCGGACAGCGGCTTCGAGGCGCTGGAGCAGCGGTACGAGACCCTGTCGCGGATCGTCCCGTACCTGCTGCTCGCCGTCCCGCTGGTCCCGTACGTGTTGTCGCAGCGCCCGACCGCGGGCGCGTTCGGCATCACTGTGGGCGTGGTCGTGGCCGCCGGGGCCTGGGTTACCTGGATGGTCGTCTTGCATCCTGGCGAGATCCGGCGCCCGTGGCAGGGGTACGCCTACTTCGCCGGGCTGCTGGTGTTCGTCGCCGTGCTCACCTTCCGCAGCCCGTGGTTCGCGTTCTTCACCTGGCTCGGCTTCCTGCACGCCGGACAGTATCTGACCGGCGCGTGGCGGTGGGCCGGTTGCGCGGGCGTGGCCATCTTCTTCGCGATGGCCCAGGCGGGGGGATTCCATCGGCCGACATTCTCGCTGGTAGCGATCTGGGTGCTGCTGGCCTGCGTCGACGTCGTTCTTGTCGGAGTCTTCACGCTGCTGGGCGTGAGGGTCGGGGAGCAGAACGAGGCCCGCAAGCACATGATCGCCGAACTCGCCGAGGCTAACCACCGGCTGGAGGAGATGATCGCGGAGAACACCGGGCTGCAGGCTCAGTTGCTCACCCAGGCCCGGGAGGCGGGCGCGGGAGATGAGCGGCAGCGGATGGCCCGGGAGATCCACGACACCATCGCCCAGGGCCTGACCGGGATCGTCACCCAGCTCGAGGCGGTCCAGCAGACCAGCCATGACGCCGAACGCGAGCGGCGGATCGACAACGCCAAACGGCTCGCCCGGCACAGCCTGGCCGAGGCCCGCCGCTCGGTCCAGGCGCTGCGGCCGCAGGCGCTGGAGGACAGCAGGCTCCCGGAGGCGCTGGCCGACGAGGTGGCCCGCTGGTCGGTCACCAGCGGCGTGACCGGGGAGGTCGAGACCACCGGCGAGACGCGGGCGCTGCACCCGGAGGTCGAGGTGACGCTGCTGCGAGTCGCGCAGGAGGCGCTGGCCAACGTGGCCAAGCACGCCGGCGCCTCCCGGGCCGGGGTCACGCTGTCCTACATGGAGGACGTGGTCAGCCTGGACGTGCGCGACGACGGAACCGGGTTCGCCGCGGCCGAGCGCAACGGGCACCTGGCTGGCGAGACCCCGGTCTCCGGCGGCTTCGGCCTGATCGCGATGCGGCAGCGGGTCACCAGGCTGGCCGGGCAGCTGGAAATCGAATCGGAACCCGGGGCGGGCACCGCCGTGTCGGCCAGCCTGCCCGCCATCCCGCTGGGGGAATCCACGTGAGTAACACGATCCGGCTGCTGATCGCCGACGACCACCCGGTGGTGCGGGACGGGCTGCGCGGCATCTTCGAGGCGAGCGGCGAGTTCGAGGTGGCGGGGGAGGCCGCCAACGGCCGGGAGGCGGTCGACCGGGCCACGGCGCTGCGCCCCGACGTGGTGCTCATGGACCTGCGGATGCCGGTCCTCGACGGGGTCAGCGCGATCAAGGCGCTGGCGGAGAAGGGCATCGGCGCGAGGGTGCTGGTGCTCACCACCTTCGACACCGACACCGACGTGGTGCCCGCGATCGAGGCCGGCGCCACCGGCTACCTGCTGAAGGATTCCCCGCCCGACGAACTGCTGCGCGGCGTCCGCGCCGCGGCCCGCGGCGAGGCCGTGCTCTCGCCCTCGGTCGCCACCCGGCTGCTCGGCCAGGTCAGGCAGCCGGCCAGGGAACCGCTCAGCCAGCGCGAGCTCGACATCCTGGGGCTGATCGCACAGGGCTGCTCGAACCGCGAGGCGGCCGCCCGCCTGTTCATCAGCGAGGCCACGGTCAAGACCCACGTGCTGCACATCTACGCCAAGCTGGGCGTCAACGACCGCGCCGCCGCGGTGGCGACCGGGTTCGAGCGGGGCCTGCTGCCCCGACCCTGATCACAGGGCCGTGAACTCCCCGGGCGGTTCCTGCGGATAGCAGGTGAAGCCGTTCGTAAGGAGTGCCGATGATACGACAAGACGCCGCGTGAACCGGCTGGGCCTGGACGACGCGGCCGTGATCGAGGCGTCCCGCGCCGAACCCGACCGGTTCGCGTCGCTCTTCGACCGCCACGCACCGTACATTCACCGCTATCTGGCCCGCCGGGTCGGCCGCCAGGCCGCCGACGACCTGGTGGCCGAGACGTTCCTGGTGGCGTTCGGAAAACGGGCAAGGTACGACCCTCGCCACCACGACGCCCGCCCCTGGCTCTACGGCATCGCCACCAACCTGATCGCCCAGCACCGCCGCGAAGAGGCCCGCCAGTTCCGCCTGCGCCAGGCTGCCGGTCCCGATCCGGTGCAACACGATTGGGCCGAACGGTCGGCGCTCGACGTCACCGCACAGTCCCTTCGCGCCCCGCTAACTCAGGCGCTGGCCCGGCTAGCCCGCCCCGACCGAGACGTCCTGCTCCTGATCGCCTGGGAACAGCTCACCTACGACGAGGTTGCCCGTGCCCTCAGCATCCCGGTGGGCACCGTCAGGTCCCGCCTGCACCGCGCCCGGACGAAGATCCGCGAGGCCCTGGCAGGAACCCCGGCCGCCGCCACGTACGAGGAGATCCTCACTAATGAATGACCTAGACGTGCTCAGGGAATGCGTTCCTGACGCTCCGCTCCTGACGCTCTCCGAACTATCCGCGCCTCGTGAGCGTTTTCTGGCCGAGGCTACGCAGGGCCGACACGCATTTCGCCCAGCGGCGGCCGAACGCCGCTGGGCGAAACGGCACGGCCCTGCCCGGCGGATCGTGATCGGTGGCGTTACGGTGGCCGCCGCCGCGGCGATTACGGTCGGAGTGCTTGTCGGAACGAAGGGGACAACGCCTGCTGTGGTGACCGTCCCGGCCAAGCTGACGGCTCGGGAGGTGCTGGAACATGCGGCCTCAGCGGCACTCAAGGAGCCTGCCGTGGCGCCGCGACATGACCAGTTCGTTTACACCAAGCTAGTGGCGCCCGGGGGAGTGGCCGAGCTGTCGTGGCTGTCGGTGGACGGGACGCGGAACGGGCTGACCGAGTCGCCCATGAACGGGAAGCTGCAGAAGACCGTGCAGCTCGGGTGCGTGAACGGGGCGCGTAAGATCCGGACGCCCGGGCGGGACGGCAAGCCGCTGAAGGGCGGGCACGGGCACAAGCCCATTCCGCTCAAGTCGCCCGTGCCGATGGACGGGCCGGTGGTCACGGTGCCGTGCACGCCGGAGCGCGCGTTCTTCCCGGACATGCCGACGACGGCGGCCGCGATGGGACCGTACCTGCAGCGGACCCAGGGGATCCGGCCGAATGACCTGAACGACCTGTCGAAGACGGTCGGGTTCATCCTGGAGAGTGACTACATCCTGCCGGCTCAGCGGGCCGCGCTCTACCAGTACCTGGCCGCCACACCCGGGCTCACCGTCGAGCGTCACGTGCGCGACGTCAGCGGCCGCCCCGGCATCGGCGTGGTCTGGCACTTTTATGGCAGCAAGGCGATGAACATCTTCGACCCGCACACGTTCGCCTACCTGGGCATGACTACCTGGGGTGAGCAAGGCCAGATGGGCGGCGCCGCCCTGGTCCGGACGGCTATCGTCGACCGGGCCGGCGAGCTGCCGTGAGCCGGGGCACGCGCCCGGCCCGTTCGGATCAATTGTCTTTCCTGGTGTACCGGCAGAGCAGGAAGCCCTGGTCCTCGAGGACGTGAGCCAGGGTCAGCGGCAGCGGCGTGGCCGGGGTCCCCGGGCCGGGGACCCCGGCCACGATCCTGGTCGCGCCCGGGCCGGCCATCAGCGGCCCGATGGTCAGGCACAGCTCGTCAACCAGGCCGGCCTCGGCCAGCTGGGCGAGCAGGTGCGGGCCTCCCTCGGCGAGCATCCGCCGGTGGCCGCGTTTGCCCAGCTCGTCCACTGCGGTGGTGAGATCGACGGTGTCCTGGCCCGCGATGATGACTTCCGCGTGCCGGGCCACCTGGTCCCGCCGGGCGTCCGGGGCGCTGGCCGTGGTGATGACGATCGTGCGGGCGTCCGCCGGGGCAGCGGTGATGAGCGGGCTGTCCGGGTCGAGATCGAGCCGCCCGGTGACCACCGCGATCGGCGGCGTCGGCGGGCGGCCCTCCCGGAGGTGACTCCACAGCTCCTGTGGCCGGGCCGGCTTGTACTTCTCCGCGCGGACCGTGGACGCGCCGACCAGGATGACGTCGCACAGCGTGCGGAGCAGCGCAAACACCCGCCGGTCGGTACTAGAGGAGATGCCCTGCGTGACGCCGTTCAGCGACGCGGCACCGTCCGCGGTCGCGACCATGTTCGCCCGCAGCCAGCGACCGTCCGGGTAGGCGTAGAGCCTGGGCAGATCCGGTTCCCCGTCGAGGAAAATCTGGCGCGCGGTCACTCGGTGGACCGTAGCACGACCACGGCGTGGTCGCGGACCTCGATCTCCTCCTTCGGCGGGTGGATCGCGCCGGGGACGCCGGACGCGGTGTCGATGACGATCTCCCAGCCCGCCGCGTAGCCGGCCTCGGGCAGGGTGAACGTGAGCGGCTTGCTGTGCGCGTTGAACAGCAGCAGGAAGCTGGCGTCGGTGATCTTCCCGCCGCGGGGGTCGGGCTCGCTGATCGCGTCGCCATTGAGGAACGCCGCGAGCGACTTGGCGTAGCTGGCGCCCCAGTCCGCATCCGTCATCACCTCCCCGGCCGGGGTGAGCCAGACGATGTCGCCCTTCTCCGCCCCGGGAACCTGGCCGCGGAAGAACCGGCGCCTGCGGAACACCGGGTGGTCGCGGCGCAGGCCGGCCAGCGTCTCGGTGAACTGCAGCAGGTCTTGCTCGGCGGCGGCCAGCCCCCAGTCCAGCCAGGACATCTGGGTGTCCTGGCAGTAGGCGTTGTTGTTGCCCTGCTGGGTACGGCCCACCTCGTCGCCGGCCAGCAGCATCGGCACGCCCTGCGACAGGAACAGGGTGACCAGGAGGTTCCGCTTCTGCCTGGCCCGCAGCTCGCTGATCGCGGGATCGCCGGCAGGTCCTTCGGCGCCGCAGTTCCAGGAACGGTTATCGTCCGTGCCGTCCCGGTTATCCTCGCCGTTGGCCTCGTTGTGCTTGTGGTTGTACGAGACCAGGTCGGTCAGGGTGAACCCGTCGTGGCAGGTGACGAAGTTGATCGAGGCGACCGGGCGGCGCCCGCTCGTGGCGTACAGGTCGCTGGACCCGGTGAGCCGGGACGCGAAGTCCGGCACGGTGGACGGGCGCCCGCGCCAGAAGTCGCGGACGGCGTCGCGGTACTTGCCGTTCCACTCGGTCCACAGCGGCGGGAACCTGCCGACCTGGTAGCCGCCCTCGCCCACGTCCCACGGCTCCGCGATCAGCTTCACCTGGGACACCACGGGGTCCTGCTGGACTAGGTCGAAGAAGGTAGACAGCCGGTCGACGTCGTGCAGTTCCCTGGCCAGCGCGGCGGCCAGGTCGAACCGGAACCCGTCGACGTGCATCTCCAGGATCCAGTACCGCAGCGAGTCCATGACCAGCTGGAGCGCATGCGGGTGGCGGGCGTTCAGGCTGTTCCCGCAGCCGGTGTAGTCCAGGTAGCGCCCGCGCTCGGAGTCGGACAGCCGGTAGTAGGCGGCGTTGTCGATGCCGCGGAAGGACAGCGTGGGCCCCATGTGGTCGCCCTCGGCGGTGTGGTTGTAGACCACGTCGAGGATGACCTCGATGCCGGCCTCGTGCAGCGCCTTCACCATGGACTTGAACTCGCCGACCTGCTCACCGCGCTGGCCGGCCGAGGAATACCTGTTGTGCGGGGCCAGGAAGCCGATCGTGTTGTAGCCCCAGTAGTTGGTCAGGCCCCGGGCGACCAGGAACTGCTCGGCGACGAACTGGTGCACCGGCATGAGCTCCACCGCGGTGACCCCGAGCCGCTGCAGGTGCGCGATCACCGCCGGGTGAGCGAGCCCGGCGTAGGTGCCGCGCTGCGCCGCCGGGACCTCCGGATGGCACAGGGTCAGCCCGCGCACGTGCGCCTCGTAGATGATGGTCTCGTGGTAGGGGATCTGCGGGGCCCGGTCGTTGCCCCAGTCGAAGAACGGGTTGATGACCCCGTTCTTCGGCATGTACGCCGCGCTGTCCGCGGTGTTCCGCTTCTTGGGGTTGGCGAACTGGTAGTCGAACAGCGACTCGTCCCACCGGACGTCACCCTCGACCGCCTTGCCGTACGGGTCGAGCAGCAGCTTGGAGCCGTCGCAGCGCAGCCCGCGCGGGGGGTCGTGCGGCCCGTGCACCCGGTAGCCGTACCGCTGCCCGGGCGCGATGCCGGGCAGGTAGCCGTGCCACACGAATCCGTCGACCTCGGTCAGCTCGACCCTGGTCTCGGCCAGCGTGCCGCTGCCGTCGTCGGTCTCGTCGAAAAGGCAGAGCTCTACGCGTTCAGCGACCTCGGAGAAGAGGGTGAAGTTCGTGCCCCATCCGTCCCATGTCGCACCGAGCGGGTATGGCGTTCCCGGCCAGATACGCATTCGCCCCCTTCGGCGGCCAGTCGGGTCGCGTTCGGCCAGCGGCCGACTCTACCGGGTTAGCGTATGCCCGGAGGGACGTACGATACCGGATCGTGACCAGCGGGTCGGGGTTCCTCGGTTATCTCGAGGGCCATCCGGTGTTCTACCCAGATTTACCCGCCCGATTTATGCTGCGCTGCGCCTGGTTGATCTGGCTTGGGCGAATCGGTCGAGCAAAACGTCGGCCACTTCGGGGCAGGCGCCGAGCGCGGGGGAGACGGCGGCCGCCCCCGCGGCCAGGGCGGTGTCGCGGATCCGGTCGGCGAAAAGGCCCGGTGCGAGCAGGTAGGTGGCGACCACGACACGGGGCGCTCCGTCCCGCAGCAGGCCGGCCACGGCCGCCGCGGGGGAGGGTTCGGCGGCCGAGGCGTAGGCCGGTCGGACGGCGAGCCACCCCGTCCTGGCCTGCCATTGTGCCGCTATCCGGGCGATAGTGGCGTTCGCCCCGGGGTCGCTCGACCCGGCCGCCGCGAGCACCACCGCGGTGCGGGACGGGTCCCGGTAAGCGCCGGAGTCCGCCTCGGCCAGCCGGCGGTCGAGCGCGTCCAGCAGCAGCGGGTGCGGCCCCAAGGTCGCGCCGTAGCTCACCCGCGGCCCCCGCGTCCTGGCCAGCACGCGGGGGATGTCGGCCTTGCTGTGATACGCCGCGGTCAGCAGCAGCGGCAGCACGGTCACCTCGCGGTCCGCCTCGATCGTGCCCAGGACCTGCGGCAGTGACGGCGGGGCGTGACCCAGGAAGGCGGTGCGCAGGTCGAGACCTGGCTCGCGCTCCCTGGCCACCGCCGCCAGCTCGGCGATGGTGGCCGAGGCCCGCGGGTCCGCGCTGCCGTGCGCCACGCCAACGAGAACCCTGCTGGTTCCGGGGGGGACGACCCGCCCGAGCCCTCCCGAGAAGGCGGAGTCAGACATGGATGCCGCACTCCGTCTTGCCGGTTCCCGCCCACCGGCCGCTGCGCGGGTCGGCACCGGCCTCGACGCGGAGCGTGCAGGTGGCGCAGCCGATCGACGGGTACCCGTCGTAGACCAGCGGGTTCACCAGCACGCCCTGCTCGGTGATGAAGTCGTCCACCTGCTTCTGCGACCAGCTGACGATCGGGTTGACCTTCACCATCTCCCGCCGGTCATCCCACTCCACGACCTTGGTCTGGCGGCGGTTGCTGGTCTCGTCCCGCCGCACCCCGGTGATCCAGGCGTCGTAGTTGGTCAGCGCCCGCTCCAGCGGCTCGACCTTGCGCAGGTAGCAGCACAGGTCGGGGTTGCGTCCGTAGAGCCTGGGGCCCAGCTCGGCGTCCTGCTCCTTCACGGTGCGCGACGGGGTGACGTTGATCAGCTTGATCGGGTACACGGCCTCCACCGCGTCCCTGGTCCCGATGGTCTCGGCGAAGTGGTAGCCGGTGTCGAGGAAGACCACGTCGATGCCTGGCTGGACGGCCGCGGCGATACTGATGATCACCGCGTCGGTCATGGACGAGGTGACGCAGATTCGCTCGCCGAACGTGTCCACCGCCCAGCGAATTACCTCTTCGGCCGGCGCGTCGGCGAGTTCCTCCGCGGCTTGTTCGGCGAGGGTTCGCATCTGCTCGGGGTCCTCCAGGGTGTTCCGCTGCGCCAGGCCGCGCGTTACGACGGGGCTCACAGTGTGACTCCTATTCCGGCAAAGCGTAGCTGGAAAGATCGTGTGCAACTGCGGCAATGCCATTCACCGTCGGCCGCTCCCTGTGGTTCGAGGTCCTCCTCGCCGCAGTAAGGGCAGTAGAAGGGGACGGCCCTGGTGCTACTCATGAGAGTTCCTCGTCGCTGGCCCGGACGGTCCAGGCGGCGAAGCTCTCGCCTGGTTCGCGGGCCGCGTCGAACCGGCGCAGGACCCGCTCCACGTAGTCAGGCAGTTCCTCGGCCGTGGTCTTGAGCCCGCGTACCTTGCGCCCGAAGCCCGAGCCGGAGCCGTCACCGCCGCTCAGGCTGCCGCCCAGGTGCACCTGGAAGCCCTCGACCTGGCGGCCGTCCGGCCCGGCGACCAGCGAGCCCTTCAGGCCGATGTCGGCGGTCTGGATCCTGGCGCACGAGTTCGGGCAGCCGTTGACGTTGATCGTCACCGGGGTGTCGAAGCCGGGCAGACGCCGCTCCAGCTCGCTGATCAGGTCGGCGGCCCGGGCCTTGGTCTCGACGATCGCGAGCTTGCAGAACTCGATGCCGGTGCAGGCCATCGTGTGCCTGCGGAACGCGCTGGGGCGGGCAGGCAGCCCGGCCGCGTCCAGCTCGGCCACCAGCTCCTCGGTGCGCTCGGGCGGCACGTCGAGGATGACCATCTTTTGCTCGGTGGTGGTGTGGACCCGGCCGCTGCCGTACCTGGCCGCCAGGTCAGCGATCACGTCGAGCGTGTCGGCCGACAGGCGGCCCACGACGGGCGCGAAGCCGACGTAGTAGTTCCCGTCGCGCTGCCGGTGCACGCCCACGTGATCACGGATCCCGTCGCGCGGCGCGTCCGGGGCCGGGCCGTCCGGCAGGGCGTAGCCGAGGTAGTCCTTCTCCAGCACCTCGCGGAACTTCTCCGGGCCCCAGTCCGCGACCAGGAACTTGATCCGGGCCCGGTGCCGCAGGCGCCGGTAGCCGTAGTCCCTGAACAGTCCCGTCACGCCCGCCCAGACCTCGGGGACCTGACCCGGCCGGACGAACGCGCCCAGCCGCTTGCCGAGCATCGGGTTGGTCGACAGTCCGCCGCCGACCCACAGGTCGTAGCCGGCCTCACCCTGCTCGTTCAGCACGCCGACGAACGCGATGTCGTTGATCTCGTGGATGGCGCACTGCGCCGTGCAGCCGCTGATCGTGGACTTGAACTTGCGCGGCAGGTTGGAGAACGCCGAGTCGCCGATGTACTTCTCGCCGATGGCGGCGATCTCCGGCGTGCCGTCGATGATCTCGTCCGCGTCGATGCCGGCCAGCGGGCAGCCGAGGATCACCCGCGGGGTGTCGCCGCAGGCCTCGGTGGTGGACAGGCCGACCGACTCGA
>WNGJ01005607.1_pt1 | contig 14129 bp, 16 predicted proteins | sample 5400611 | NCBI WGS metagenome assembly WNGJ01 (sample SAMN13153375, study PRJNA577476) | soil metagenome | isolation source: 40 cm soil or saprolite under Garry oak tree replicate 1 | place: USA:California | collected 2016-06-15 | reverse complement strand
TTGACCTGGAATTCCATGAAGAGGACGTACGAGTGGCCAGAAGCAATGTGCCCGAGCGTGAGCTCCAGCTTGCCGTTCTTGCTCGCCTCGTTGACCGGGCTCGGCTCGATCGTGTTCACCTGCATCTCCTCGACCAGCCCGGATCGAGAACGAGGGTCGCGTTCTTCAGGTCGCGGTGGGCGGTGATGTGGAAGCGAGGCTGGTAGAGGAGTCCGCCGCGCAGCCTCGATGGAACGGAGACGCTGAGGGAAGCCGCTGGCGTGCTCGCCTTCAACGTATCCGGGCGCTGGCCGAATAGGTTGAGACGAGCCAGGACCGGCACTAACCCGACGACCGCGAGGAGCGAGCGGCGAATCCAAACGTCGTACTTGCGCCCTCGAGATCGCGGTCGCGCCGCAGCACGATCCCTTCAGGAATGTCAGCCACCGCGCGGGGTTCGTGGCGGTCGCGGGCGGTCCTGCCGCTTTTAGGTCAGAAACCCCCTCCAACACGCAATCTCACGACAGAGCCGAACCTGACGCGAGTCGCTGGAAAGAGTCATTCCCAAGGGCTAAGCGCAAGCTATTGGCTCCTTTGTTGATCCGCCGCAGCAGCCGACCTGTGCGGCTGCTGCCCGCGAAGGCCGTGGGTTAGGACGATTCCGGCGAAGTCGTCATGGCCACGAACGTGGCCGGACTTCGCCGGAGAGTGCGCCCGGCATGATTCGAACATGCGACCTCTGCCTCCGCAGGGCAGCGCTCTATCCCCTGAGCTACGGGCGCGAGGCGCCTAGTGTAGCCGCGCTGGGCGGCCCGCTACCTCGAGCTCCGCATCGTCGGGGACCTCTGCGCGGACGTAGCCGAGGGCGAGTCCTTGCACGGCGCTCGTCACGCGTCCGACGGCCTTCTCTTCGAGTCGAATCTCGTCACCCTCGGTTGCGCAATCGACCTCGAGCACGCGGAGACTGCGGTTGACGTGGCCGCGGTAATGGAGCCGCGCGATCGGCTCCTGGCCGGGATAGCAACCCTTTGTGAAGCTGACCGCACGCTCCGTGAGCCCGGCTTCCGCGGGCAGAACGCGGTCGTCGATCTCCTTGCCCCAGGCCGGAGTGCCGGCCTCGATTCTCAGCCGCTCGAGCTCGTCGTCTCCGAGGGTCGCCTCGAGCTCGAGATCGAGTACCTCGCGTGCAGGTGAGCCGTAATCGTCGTTCGGAATGCCTTCGGCCTCGCCGAAGACGATCGTCGAGGTGTGCTCTTCCAGCTCGACCTCGCACCTCGCGGCAAACCGCATCCGCACCAACTCGCCGCGCACCCGCTCACCGAGCTCGGGCTCCGTCAGGAGCAGAAAGTCCTCTGCTCCCCGGCGCAAGATCCGCAGAGGCGCGATCACGCGCGCCTTGGGTGTCAGCAGCAGCGCCTCGCAACTCGCGCCCGGCGTCACGGCCGCGACGTCGTTCGAGACCATTCGCTGGAGGTAGTCCTCTGCATCGGGCCCGACGACCCGCACAAAGGCGCGCGGGCGACGAGCGGAGACCTGGGAAGTCCGCGTAACCACCGTCGTTAGTGTAGGCATCGTGTTCCGCTCCAAAGCCGAGCAGAAAGTCGCAGACGCCGGGTACGACCCGGCCCGCCTCCCGCCCGGGCAGTACCTGACCGAGAAATGGCCTGTCCTCCACGCGGGCTCGGTGCCCGAGACCGACCTCGCGACGTGGGACCTCACGGTCGGCGGCGAAATCGAGGAGCCGCTCAGCCTGACCTGGGGCGAGTTCCAGGAGCTGCCGACCGTCGAGGTGACGATGGACATCCACTGCGTCACCCGGTGGAGCCGCTTCGACACGAGCTTCCGCGGCGTCCATTGGCGTGAGCTGGCGAAGCTCGTCGAGCCAAAGCCGAGCGCCCGCTTCGTCCTCGCCCACGCGGAGGCGGGGTTCACCTCGAACGTCCCGCTCGCCGCGATCGAGGACGAGAACGCCGTTCTGGCCTACGAAGCCGATGGCGAGCCGCTCATGCCGGAGCACGGCTGGCCACTACGTCTCGTCGTTCCGAGCCGCTACTTCTGGAAAAGCGCGAAATGGCTGAGAGGCCTGGAGCTACGCGCCGCGGACGAGCCGGGCTTCTGGGAGCGCTACGGCTACCACAACGACGCCGACTACTGGAAAGAAGAGCGTTACACCTTCTAGCGGCTTTCAATAGAGCGTCCGCCGACGGCGGTACTGCACGCGATCTGGTGGGACAGCCGTCTCGACACGGCTACAGGGTCACCCGGCCGATCGGGAACTGCGCCGACAAGACGACGACCCAGTCGGTCGACGTCTTCGGCGCGCAGTCGGGCGACCAGGGCGACCAGGGCGACACGTGGACGCAGAAGACCCGCGTCACGAACTACAAGTCGAACCCGAACTACGAGCAGTTCGACAACCGCGCGGTGCCGTTCGCGGGCGACTACCTCTGGGTGACCTCGCTGGGGGACCTTCGCCTACACCACCTGGACGGACTGGCGGAACACCGTCGCGGGCTCCGATCCACGCGAGGTGACGCCCGATCCGGACCAGGGCAACAAGTCCTCCAGTGCCGCGTGCTCCTGAGCTCGACGGACAAGAAGGGCAACACCACTTCCTCGTGGAGCGGTGACCGCTGCCTGTACGCAGGTGGAATCGACCAGAACATCTACGGAGACACGACGCCGTAACGGCACCGTCTCCAGGTAACCCGAAGGGCGGCCAGGAGGCCGCCCTTCGGGTTTCTAGCGGCGCTCGGGCAAGAAGATGAACGCCCAGCTCGGCGACGAGACGGCCGCCGACATAGCAACGCGGGTGCCTCGAAAAGGGGATAAGGGTCGGATTCTCTCGAGTCGATAGAAACAGCGACCCACCTCCCCATCCCCCCTCGACGAAACGGCCCCCTGGGCCGTTTCGTCTTTTCTGAAGCGGGACTTGTTCTCTAAAAACGAAAAGAGACGGGCCGGCTAAGCCGGCCCGTCTCTGTGCACCCCAAGGAGGGGACTCGTGGGGGAAACCCGGTTTCCCCCACGGCTTTACATCATGCCCTCCATACCACCGCCGGGCATCCCGGCCATTGCTGGGGTCTTCTCCGGCGGCTCGGCCACGATGGCCTCGATCGTGAGGATGTTCTTCGCGATCGACGCCGCGTTCTGCAGCGCCGAGCGGGTGACCATGGTCGGATCGATGATCCCGGCCTTCACCAGGTCCTCGACCTCGCCTGTCTCGACGTTCAGACCCTGGCCCTTCGGCGCCGAGCGGATCTTGTCGACGACGACAGAACCCTCGAGGCCGGCGTTCTCGGCGAGCTGCCGAACCGGCTCCTGGAGCGCCCGGACGATGATCGAGGCACCAGTGCGCTCGTCACCTTCGAGCTTGTCGGCCTTGATCGCGACGACCGCATTCAGAAGCGCGACGCCGCCGCCCGGGACGATGCCCTCCTCGAGGGCAGCCCGAGTGGCCTGCAACGCGTCCTCGACGCGGTGCTTCTTCTCCTTCATCTCGGTCTCGGTCGCGGCACCGACCTTGACGACCGCAACGCCGCCGGCGAGCTTCGCCAGCCGCTCCTGCAGCTTCTCGCGGTCGAAGTCGGAGTCGGTGTTCTCGATCTCGGCCTTCAGCTGCTTGATCCGACCCTTGATCGCGTCCGACTCGCCGGCCCCGTCGATGATCGTGGTCGAGTCCTTGTCGACGACGAGACGGCGGGCCTTGCCGAGCTGGCTGATCTTCGTGTTCTCCAGCTTGAGGCCCATCTCCTCGGTGATCACCTCGGCGCCCGAGAGGATCGCGATGTCCTCGAGCATGCGCTTGCGGCGGTCACCGAAGCCCGGCGCCTTGACGGCGACGGCGGTGAAGGTGCCTCGGAGCTTGTTGACGATGATCGTCGCGAGCGCTTCGCCCTCGACGTCCTCGGCAACGATCAGCAGCGGACGACCGGCCTGGATCACCTGCTCGAGCACGGGCAGGAGGTCCTTCACGGCGCCGATCTTCTGGTTCGCGACCAGAATGTACGGCTCCTCGAGCACGGCCTCCATGCGCTCGGCGTCGGTGATCATGTACGGCGACAGGTAGCCCTTGTCGAACTGCATGCCTTCCGTGAACTCGAGCTCGAGGCCGAAGGTCTGGCCCTCCTCGACGTTCACGACGCCGTCTTTCCCGACCTTCTCGATCGCGTCGGAGATGACGTCGCCGATCTCGCGCTCGCGCGCCGAGATGGTGGCGACCCGGGCGATGTCTTCCTTGCCCGAGATCTCCTTCGACTGGCCTTTCAGGTCTTCGACCACCTGGTCGACGGCCGTCTCGATCCCGCGCCTGAGTGCCATCGGATTCGCGCCGGCGGCGACGTTCTTCAGGCCCTCGCGGACGATCGCCTGAGCGAGCAGCGTCGCAGTCGTCGTTCCGTCGCCGGCGACGTCGTTCGTAGCCGTCGCGACTTCGCGGACGAGCTGTGCGCCCTGGTTCTCGAAGACGTCCTCGATCTCGATCTCACGGGCGATGGTGACGCCGTCGTTCGTGATCGTAGGGGCGCCGAACTTCTTGTCCAGCACCACGTAGCGGCCCTTGGGGCCGAGTGTGACTTTCACTGCGTCAGCGAGGATGTTCACGCCGCGCTCGAGTGAGCGCCGCGCCTCCTCGTTGAACTTCAGCTCTTTATGAGCCATCGAATACCTCCGTTTTTACGTTTCGAACTTCAGCGTGCAGGCCTCGGCCGAAGGCCGAGGGTTTGCGCGGGTTTCATTAAGCGGCGGCGCCCGCGAGCTCTTTTTTCTTCGAGCTCTTGGTGCCCTTGGACACAACCTTCGCGAGCACGTCTGACTCGCGCAGAATCAGAACCTCGTCGGCGCCGAGCTTGATCTCGGTTCCTCCGTACTTGGAAAAGATGACCTCGTCGCCTTCACCGAGCTCCATCGGGATGATGTCGCCCTTCTCGTTGCGCCCACCGGGCCCCACGGCGAGGACGCGGCCGCGCTGCGGCTTCTCCTTCGCTGTGTCCGGCAGCACGATCCCGCTGGTCGTCGTTTCCTCCTCTTCGAGGACCTCGACGATCAGGCGGTCTCCGAGCGGCTGCAGATCCATAGAAACCTCCCTCCTACTACTCTTTTGACTTTGTGACACTCGTTGGCACTCTAAGCACCGGAGTGACAGGGCAGTTTACCGCATCATCAAGGGGCCCGGCAAGAAGTGTGGATGCGCTGGGTTCAGACGTGTTACAAACGGTGAGGTGAGACGGGAGTTCTCTGCGGGCGGGGTGCTCGTGCGACGGCTGCGAGGCCGCTGGCACGTGGCCGCGATCCGGCCGGCGGGCAAGAAGGCAGGCGTCTGGGCGCTTCCGAAGGGCCTCGTCGGGGCGAACGAAACGCCCCAGGTGGCAGCTCTGCGCGAGGTCGCGGAGGAGACCGGCGTGCAGGCGAGACTCGTCGAGAAGCTCGGCGACGTCCGTTACGTCTACACCTGGGCCGGCGAGCGCGTGTTCAAGATCGTCAGCTTCTACCTCCTGCGCTACTCGCGCGGGCGACTCGGCGAGCTTCCGCCGGAGCACGCGCACGAAGTCGACGAGGCGCGCTGGCTTCCGCTCGAGGAAGCGCCTCGGCTGCTCGCGTACAAGGGCGAACGGGAAATGGCCGAAAAAGCGCTAGCCGCGCTCGGCGGTGACGGAATATGATCTCGCAGCCTCGTGGGAGCTGAGGAAGAACCTATGTATGCGCTCAACTTCTACTCGCCGATCGTCGCGGACCAGCTGCGGAGCCATCGCAAGACGGCCACCATCCGCCTGGGCGACAAGTCGCGTAAGTACCGGAAGGGCATGGTCGTCTCCGTGCTCGTCGGTGCCCGCTACAGCCCACGCGACAAGATTTTCGATGCGGTAATCGACAAGGTCGAGGTGAAGACGCTCGCCGAGCTCTCCCCGCGCGAGATCGAGCATGACAACCCGGAGATCCGCCGCGCCGAGGACATGGCGACTTTCCTCGGCCAGCTCTACAACCGGGAAGTCGTACCGGAAGACACGATCACCGTGATCCGGTTCTCACAGATCCGCTCGCACTAGTAATAGGCCTAGGTCAAGAGCTCGACGAGCGGGAGGGCTCGGCGCGAGCGAGGCGGGACGAGGAAGTTCTGGCGGTGCGTCGTTTTCAGGACCGAGTTGAAGCCCTGGCCGCGGTCGCGCGGCGCGAACGCGAGCTTCGTGCCGTCCGGCAGCACACCGTCCATGGCGAGCCGGTTGCGGTGGAAGTCGTCACTCGTCGGGTTGAAGACGACGAAGTGGATCCCGGCCGCGGGGTCGTTGGAGTGCTTGTCGAGCGTCGGCTGCGCAGACCAGAAGAACGGGTTGTCGAGGGTGTTGAAGTCGGCGCGCTGCGGGATGGCCGTTCCTTTGGGGTAAACGTTTCCGTCGGCGCCGACGACGTCGTGGTTGAGGCGCGAGCTCGTCTGGATCGCCGTCGAGTGGCCGATCGCCCCGTGGCGGTGGAAGTCGCGCTTGACGAGCCGCTGGCTGGCGACGTCCTGCCGGGACTGCCTCACCGTCTGTGTTCCCTCCTTCACGTAGAGCTGCGGCTTGAACATCGTCGTCACACGCTCGGTGAAGTCGAAGTTGAGGTACCAGGCCTCGAGGTCCTCGAAGATGTGCGAGACGTGCATCGACGTGCCGTGGCTGAAGTAGCCGCCGTGCGTGTAGCCGAGCGTCTCCAGGTTCGCGATCCGCAGCGGGCCGAGCGCCTCCTTCTGGGTCGAGGTGAAGCCGAGGAAGAGCTCGGCGCCCTCGGGGATCAGGTCGGCGCCGGGGACGTTCGCCGCGACAGCCATCTCCTGCGGCAGTGACTTCCCGCCGCCAATCCGCCCGCCGCCGGCGAAGCCCTTCCGGATGCTGGTCACCTCGAAGAGGTCGAGGTCCTTCAGCAGCGCCCTCGAGCCCTCCGCGATGTGATCGAGGTGGTCGCTCCGAAAGAAGATTGCAACGTCGTTCTGCTCCAGGACAACGTCGTGCGGGTCACTCGGAAAGCGAATCGCGTCGAGCACGGCCGGCGTCGACCGGCCTCGGGTCTTCGAGGCCCGCAGGTCAAGCGGGATGTGCTCTTCCGCGAACTTCGGAACGTAGCGGCGAAAGTAGGGCAGGCCCCAGCCCACGGTGGCGCCGAGACCCGCAGGGGAGCTCTCGTAGCGCTGCTCGAGCCCGTGCAGCGCCTCCCGCAGCTCGGCCTGCGCCTTGCGAAGCGGGCCACGCCTCTCGTCCACGCGAAGGCGGGCGGTCACGAGCTGGTTGTGGAGTGGCGGTACGACCACCTCGATGCCGTTGTCTTCGACGACCGCCAGGTTGCTCAGGTGATGCTGCTCCTCGAGGAGCGGCGCCGCTCCTGTCCGGTGGGGCGAGCCGGTGACATTGTCGACGAGCTCGTAGATCCCGGCTGCCCCGAGTGCTGTGGCCGCGGCGCCGCCCACGAATTCCCGTCTTGTCAGCCGCATCTCAGGCGGGTTGAACGAGCGCGAGGCCGCGCAGGACGCGGTTGAGGTCCTTGCGAACCTGGCGGTACGTGAGCGGCGCCGTCACGTGCTGGCTGACGGTGTAGAGGGTGCCGTCGTGCCGCCAGGCGTAGAGGACGTGCCACTGGTCGGCGTCCTGGTTCACGGTGTAGAAGGTCGCGTCGATCGAGCCGATCTTCGTCCGCCCATTGGGATCCGCAAAGCAGGGCAGATGCCGTGTCTGCGACCTGCCCATGACGAACTCGATCTCGCGGCAGCGTGGGATCTTCGTCTGGCCGGGATAGGCGCGGAAGTTCACGTGGACGTCCCCGGTCTGCGACTCGTGGTAGAGGAAGCTGACGAGGAAGCTCTTGTCCCTGCCGATCGAGTAGATGTCCTCCCAGGTGCCGCCGATCTTGCCGTCGAGCGGCGCCGGCATCCAGGTCGGGCAGTAGACGGGCACCTTGACCTTCGCGGCGAGCTTCTGCCAGCCCGCCTTCCACCCCTTGGGGCACGACGCGCCGCTGGCCGCCTTCGTGTCGGCTTTGGCGCTACCGGAGCCGGCCATGCAGCCAGTCCCGGCAAACGCCAGGACGAAACCGGCCGATAGCACGCAGATCGCGGCCCTCACGACCTAGAGGGTACCCCCACTTAACGCTTTCGGATTGCCGTTCCGAAGAGCTCGGGGGGCCGCAGCTCACCGCCACAGGCCTCGCACTCGACGGCGAAGGCGGAGGAGAAGCGCTCTCCGCATTCGGGGCACTGCGAGCGCAGCTCACCGCCGCAGCTGGGGCACGCCGTCGCGAGCTGATCCTTCCACTCCTCGAAGTAGCGCTGAGTGAACCCGCACGCGATGCAGAAGGCGACCCAGTCCCCGAGCGTCTTGCGCCGCTCCTCGCGCAGCCAGTCCGCAGCCTTACCGATGGTCATCCGCCAGAGAGAGCGGCTCGTCGGCGGAGGCGGGCTTTGCCCGGCGGGAGCCTGAGGAAACGCAAGGGTCGCGAGCGAAGAAAGGAGGGGGTCCGTGGGGGAACCATGGGTTCCCCTGCGATTTTAGCCCGAGCGGATAAAGTTCGGCGCGATGGCGATCGCACGCGAAGCAGAGCCGGTCGGCTCGCTCAAGGAGGTCAAGGAGGCCGGTCTCGACCGCGAGGACCTCCTCGGCGTCTACCGCAACATGCTGATCACGCGCGGGATCGAGGAGCGTGGCCACATCCTCTACAAGCAGGGGAAGATCCCCGGCTCGTTCTACACGGGCCGTGGGAACGAGGCAGCGTCGGTCGGCGTCGCAACCGCGTTCGGGCCCGACGATGTGGGCACGCCGCTCCACCGGGACATGGGCGTCCACGTGACGCGCGGGATCGAGCCCTGGCGGATTTTCGCCCAGTACATGGGCCGAGCGGATGGGCCCACGAAGGGTCGCGACGGCAACGTGCACATGGCCGACTCGCGCCTCGGGCTGATCGCGATGGTCAGCCACCTGCCCGCGATGCTGCCCGTCGCCGTCGGCTGCGCGCTCGCCTTCCGGATCCGCGAGGAGAAGCGGGTCGCAGTCGGGTGGTACGGCGAGGGCGCTTCAGCGCGCGGCGACACGCACGAGGCGATGAACCTCGCGGGCGTTCGCAAGCTGCCGGTCGTCTTCATCTGCGACAACAACCAGTGGGCCTACTCGACTCCGACGCACCTCGAGTTCGCCTGCGAGAACCTGGCCGACCGCGCGCAGGCCTACGGCTTCGATGGTGTGGTCGTCGACGGCACCGACGTGCTCGCCGTCTACCGCGAGGCCAAGCGGGCGATCGAGAAGGCGCGCGAGGGCGGCGGCCCGACGCTGATCGAGTGCCTGACCCTCCGCATGGAGGGCCACGCCGTCCACGACGACGCCTTCTACGTCCCCAAGGAGATGTTCGAGGAGTGGGCCAAGAACGACCCGATCGAGCGCTTCCGCACCTGGCTGCGCGAGAACGCCGAGCTGACCGAGGAGGAGGAGGACGAGATCTCCTCCGGGGTCAAGAAGGTCCTGAGCGACGCGCTTACCCGGGCCGATGAATCACCGCTCCCGGATCCAAGCTCCGTGACCGAGGGGGTCTACGCGACACCCGAGGACCTCGACACCCCGCACCACAAGTAGTGGCTCCTCCGACGACATTCAGTGCGCCCCTCGCCCGCGATCTGCGGCGCGAGGCCGCGTCCTCAGTCGCGCCAATATCTCTGGATATTGACACTCCCTGCGTCCTTGCCTCACTTGCAGCTCACGAACGAGTGACGCGAGAACGTCACCGGAGGAACCACTAATGGCCGAAAAGACCTATCTCCAGGCGATCTCCGACGGCCTGCGCCAGGAGATGCGGCGCGACAAGCGCGTGTTCGTGATCGGCGAGGACGTCGGCGTCTACGGCGGCGCTTTCAAGGTCACGCTCGGTTTCCAGGAGGAATTCGGCGCCTGGCGAGTGATCGATGCCCCGCTCTCGGAGACGGCAATCGTCGGCGGCTGCACCGGCGCGGCGATCATGGGCATGCGGCCTGTCGCGGAGATGCAGTTCGCAGACTTCATCTCGTGCGCGTGGGATCACCTCGTCACAGTCGCAGCGAAACAGCGCTACCGGGCCGGCACTCCGGTGCCGATCGTCGTCCGGCTTCCGTCCGGCGGCGGCTTCTCGGGCGGGCCTTTCCACTCGCAGAACCCGGAGAGCTCGTTCGCGCACATTCCGGGACTGAAGGTCGTCTGCCCTGCCACGCCGGAGGACGCGAAGGGCCTGCTCGTCTCAGCGATCGAAGACCCGAACCCGGTTCTGTACTTCGAGCACAAGCACCTCTACCGGCGAATCAAGGCCGACGTGCCCGACGAGCGCTACACGACGCCGTTCGGAAAGGCCCGCGTCCATCGCGAAGGCGACGACCTCACCGTCGTCACCTGGGGCGCAATGGTCTATACGGCTGAGGAGGCGGCGCAACAACTCGAGGGCGACGGCGTCTCGGTCGAGATCCTCGACCTGCGCACGCTCGCCCCGTGGGACAAGACAGCCGTGCTCGAGTCGGTGCAGAAGACGTCGAAGGTGCTCGTGCTCCACGAGGACACGCACACCGGCGGCTTCGGCGGCGAGATCGCGGCGACGATCGCCGAGGAGGCGTTCGAGCAGCTCGACGCGCCGATCAAGCGGATCACAGCGCCGGATTCGCCGGTGCCGTTCTCGCCCCCGCTCGAAAAAGCGTTCATCCCGCAGGTCGAGGACGTAGCCGCAGGGCTACGGGAGCTCGCGGAGTACTAGCGCACGTGGCCACGGAAACCGCCATCGACGTCGTGATGCCGCAGATGGGCGTCTCGGTTTCGGAAGGCACGATCACGAAGTGGCTCAAACAGGAGGGCGAGCAGGTCGAGGCGGACGAGTCTATCCTCGAGATCTCCACCGACAAGGTGGACACCGAGGTGCCGAGCCCTGGCGCGGGCGTGCTGACGCAGATCCTCGTGCAGGAGGGCGAGACGGTCCCGGTCGGGACGAAGCTGGCGCAGATCGGCGGCGAGGCGGGAGCGGCGCCTACTGAGGCCGAACCGGCTGAGGAAGTTCCCGAGCCTGCGACAGCTCAGGCGGCAGCCGTCTCGGAAGAAGCCGCAGGCGCCGAGGGTGAGACTCCGACCGCCGACAAGGTCGAAGAGGCCGCCCCTGCGGCACCGGCTCCCAGCGCAGACGGCCAGGAGAACGGCAAGACCTTCGTCTCGCCCGTGGTCGCGCGGATCGCGTCCGAGCACGGCGTCGACGTCGGCCAGGTGCCCGGCACCGGCCGCGGCGGCCGCGTGACGAAGAAGGACATCCTCGGCTTCATCGAATCGGGAGCTCCCGCCCAGGCGCCTCCGCGCGAAGAGCCCGCCCCGGCGGCTCCTGCGGCAAAGGCGGCACCCGCACCCGCTCCGGCAGCTGCACCTGCGCCTCACCCCGTCGAGGCCGGCGCCGGGGAACAGATGGAGCCGCTGAACGCGATGCGCCGCGGGATCGCGGAGCACATGCGCCGCTCGCTGGACACCTCCGCCCACGTCACGAGCGCGATCGAGGTCGACATGTCCAAGGTCGTCGCAATCCGCCGCAAGCTGAAGAAGGAGTTCCAGGCCTCCTACGGCGTCAACCCGACGTACCTGGCGTTCGTCGCCCGTGCCACAGTCGAGACGCTGCGCGACTACCCGTGGGTGAACGGCGAGATCCGCGGCGAGCAGATCGTGACGCGGAACTACGTCAACCTCGGCTTCGCGGTCGAGCTTGCGGACGGCAAGGGGCTGATCGTGCCGGTGCTGAAGCACGCCGAGGGGTTGAACCTGCTCGGGGTAGCGCGCGGCGTGACCGACCTCGCGAAACGCGCACGCGACAAGCAGCTGACCCCCGACGACGTCCAGGGCGGCACGTTCACGATCACGAACCCGGGCGGCTACGGGACGTTCCACGGGACCCCCGTGATCAGCCAGCCGCAAGCCGCGATCCTCGGCACCTATGCAGTCGTCAAGCGCGCGTGGGTGATCCAGGACGACCAGGGCGACGACGTGCTCGCAATCCGGCCGATCATGAACCTGACGCTCACGTACGACCATCGCCTCGTCGACGGCGCTCTCGCCGGCCGCTTCTTGCACGACCTGCGCGAACGCCTCGAGACTTGGACAGAGTCTGATTACTAGCCGGACGTAGCTACGCTCCGCTCATGGGGCAGGGCGCATACATCCTCAACCTCGGGCTCGTGCCGTACCGCGAGGCCTGGAAGCTGCAGCGCTCGCTCGCCGGCGCGGTCTCGCAGGGGGCGATCCCCGACACGGTCGTCTTCCTCGAGCATCCGCCGGTCGTGACACTCGGGCGGCGCGCGGAGGAAGGCGAGCTCCACATTCCGCCGGGCGCCGAGGTCGAGCTCGTCGAGACCGACCGCGGCGGCAAGTCCACCTACCACGGGCCGGGCCAGCTCGTCTGCTACCCGATCCTCGACCTCCGGCGCCACGGCCAGGACGTCAAGCGCTACTGCCGCGAGCTCGAGGAAGCGCTGATCCGCACGCTTTCGCCGCTGGAGCTAGAGGCGACGCGGATCGAGGGCCTGACCGGTATCTGGCTGGAGCGACCTCCTAGAAAGATCGCCTCGATCGGAATCCACATCTCGAAATGGATCACGACGCACGGGTACGCCCTGAACGTCGACCTCGACCCGGCGCCGTTCACCGACTGGATCACCGCCTGCGGGCTCGAGGACGCGCAGTTCACGACGGTCGCACGTGAGCTTGGCCGCGACGTCTCGGTCGACGAGGTGCGCCCGCTCGCGGCCCAGGCGATCGCTGAGGTCTTCGAGCTCGAGCTGGAAGAGCTACCCGCGGACGGCCATGGACTCTGGCCGCAGCCGATTCACGAGCAGCTCGCCGTCCGCGGCTAGAACCACGCCGACGAGCGCGTCGACGACGCGCGGGTCGAACTGCGAGCCACGACCTCGGCGCAGCTCAGCGAGCGCGTCGTCGAGTGGCAGCGCTTTGCGATAGGAACGGTCGCTCGTCATTGCGTTGAAGGCGTCGCAGCAGGCGACGATCCTCGCCGGTAACGGAATCGCCTCGCCGGCGAGCCAGGAGACCGCCCACCTTGTGCAGCATCCGCTCGCCCTCGATCGTGTGACGGTCGATCACCGCCCGCTCCTCGGCCGTCAGGGGTCCCGGCTTGTTGATGATCTCGTTCGGCACGCGCACCTTGCCGACGTCGTGCAGGAGCGCTGCGAACTCGGCGTCGCGGCGTTCTCGTGACGAGAGACCGAGCTCGCTCACGACGGCGAGGGTCAGGTCGACCACATCTCGGCTATGGCTGCCCGTGTAGGCGTCGTCGGCCTCGACCACGTCCCCGAGCAGGAACGCCGTTCCTCGGTAGGCGTCGCGGAGCTCGAGCTCCTGGTTGATCCGGGCGCTGCGCTCGCGAGCGAAGACTGCGAGGAGGACGAGCAGAGGCAACGCAAGCAGGATCCCGGCAGGTGAGCGCGCGGCCGCGAACGCCACGGCCAGCCCGACCGGAGCCAATCCCGCGTCGATCACGTATACCCCCGCCATTGTCCCCAGGTGAAACCTCGGCGCAACGCCGAGAGCCGCCGACTCGCGGGCCGCCGTGCTCGCGTAGTCGAACGCGAACTGCGCCCCGAGCGCGCCGGCGTAGAGCGTGCCACGAGTTGAGAAGACGGAGAAAGACTCGTTCCAAATGCAGCGACCCGCGCAGGTAGTCGATCAGGCTTCCTGCGACGATCCCGGCGGCGACGGCCAGCGGAACCCAGCCGACAGGCAGAACGAACAGCATCGGCACGAGGATCAGCTGCGTGGGTACCGCAGATCCGGTCCCGACTTCGAAGTCGAGCCGGAAGGCGAGGGCGTAGGCGCCGACGAGGAGACCCACCGTCAGGAGAGACGGAGAGCGGTGCGAGGACAAGAACACGGCCAGAGAGGCCGCCGTGGCGAGGAACGCGCCGAGCGAGACGACGAGCGCGGCACGGTCACGCGTCGCCAGGCTGCGCAAGCGCCGCGCCCGCTGTTCTTCGATCACGCGCTGCGCGTCGGGGTCGAGGATCGAAGCCGCGGTCGACACGGGAAAATCATCGGTCGCGCACGCGGTCCTCTTGATGGCGAGCTGCAGATTCACTCGTTCGAGGCATCAAGAAGGCCTTCAGACCCCCCAGCGGAGGGATGCAGAAGGACGCGGAGTGGCGA
>WNGJ01041762.1_pt1 | contig 14134 bp, 14 predicted proteins | sample 5400611 | NCBI WGS metagenome assembly WNGJ01 (sample SAMN13153375, study PRJNA577476) | soil metagenome | isolation source: 40 cm soil or saprolite under Garry oak tree replicate 1 | place: USA:California | collected 2016-06-15 | reverse complement strand
CGCCCGCCGCGCAGGCGGCGCACGCGCCGCAGCCGATCCACGGGAACACCGCGGCCTCTTGGCCGACGTGCGCACCTTGCGCCTGCGGCCCGACCCGCTCGACCACGCCGGCGATCTCGTGTCCGAGGGTGAAGGGCAAGCTGCGCCCGGCGGTCACATCGAGATTCTTGTCGGGCCCGAGCACGAAATAACCGTCCTGCAGATGGACGTCCGAATGGCACACCCCGCACCGCCGGATGCGCACGACGACTTCGCTGCCCACCGGCTCCGGCACCTCGGCGACGGTCTCGCACAGCGGGCTTGCGTAAGCGGTGAGCGATTGGCGGATGAATTTCGTCATGTGGTGCACCTCGGCCGCGTCCATTATGTCCCGGTGCGGGGCATTGTCGCCAGCGCACGCGCCAACCCAACGAAGCCCTCGACCGGTATGTCCTCGGCGCGCGCCGTCGGATCGATGGCGGCGGCAGTCAACAGCGCCGGCGCATCGACACCGAGCGATTTGAGGCTCTGGCGCAGCATCTTGCGCCGCTGTCCGAAGGCCGCTTCGACCACGCGCTCGAGCAGGCGGCGATCGCAGGGGAGGGGTTGCGCCCGCGGCATCAGGCGGACGACCGATGAGGTGACTTGCGGGGCGGGGACGAAGGCGCGCGGCGCGATGTTGAACAAAATTTGCGCGGTGGTTCTCCACCCCGCCAGCACCGAGAGACGGCCGTAGGCTTTCGTTCCCGGGTCAGCGACGATGCGCTGCGCGACCTCGCGCTGGAACGTGAGCACAAGCATGTCGTACCAGGGCGGCCAAGACTCGACGGTGAGCCACGACACCAGCAGCGCGGTCGCGATGTTGTAGGGCAGGTTTGCGACCACGCGCGCGGGCGCGCCCTGCACGTAAGATGCGAGATCCACCTGCATCGCGTCGCCAGCGACCACGCGCAGCCGGTCGCCGAAATGCTGCGCAAGTTCGTGCAGGGCCGCAACGCAGCGCTCGTCGCGCTCGACCGCAATCACACGCCTTGCACCGAGCGCCAGCAGCGCGCGGGTGAGGCCGCCCGGTCCGGGTCCGACCTCCACCACCGTCACGCCTTCGAGCGGCCCTGCCGCCCGTGCGATGCGGGCGGTGAGATTGAGATCGAGGAGAAAATTCTGCCCGAGCGATCGGCGGGCTGCCAAACCGTGACGGCGGATCACCTCGCGCAGCGGCGGGAGGTCGTCGATGCTCATGCCGGGGGGGCGGCGGCAAGGCGCGCGGCTAGCCGCAACGCCGCAACGAGGCTCGACGGGTTCGCGCGCCCGCTGCCCGCGATGTCGAACGCGGTGCCGTGGTCCGGCGACGTGCGAACGAACGGCAGGCCGAGCGTCACGTTCACCGCATGATCGAATGCGAGGGTCTTGATCGGAACCAGCGCCTGGTCGTGATACATGCAGAGCGCCGCGTCGTAGTTCGCCCGCGCGGCGGCATGGAACATGCTGTCGGCCGGCAGCGGACCGGTCGCCGCGACGCCCTCGGCGCGCAGGCGCGCGACCGCCGGCGCGACCACCGCCAGGTCCTCGTCGCCGAGCGTCCCGTCCTCTCCCGCGTGCGGATTGAGGCCGGCAATCGCCAGCCGCGGTTGCGGAATCGCGAACCGGCGCCGCAGATCGTGGGCGGCAATCCGCCCGGTCTCGACGATGAGCTCGGTCGTCAGCCGCTCCGGCACCTCGCGCAGCGGCAGATGAATCGTCACTGGCACCACCGCCAGTTCCGGCGACCACAGCATCATGACCGCGCGTGCCGTCTCGCCGGTCATCTCCTGGGCGAGACGCGCGAGAAATTCCGTGTGGCCCGGATCGACGAAGCCGTTGCGGTAGAGCACTGACTTGGCGACCGGGTTGGTGACGACGGCGGCGGCCCTGCCGGCGACCGTGTCGCCCACGGCGCGGGTGATCGAGGCGATGGCGGCAGGGGCACTCGATGAATCGGGGCGACCCGGCTCGGCGCTCACCGCGTGGTCGAACGCCACGACCGGCAGGGCCCGGGGAAACGCATTGGCCGCCGCCTCCGGCTCGACGGCCGCGACGGGGACCGCCAGCGAGAGGCGGCGCGCGAGCCGCTCGAAAAAGCCGGGATCGCCCACCACGTAGAACGCCGGGAGATCAAGCTCGGCGCGGCGCAGCCAAGCGGCGAGCGTGATGTCGGGGCCGATGCCGGCCGGCTCGCCGAGCGTCAGCGCCAGGGGTTGCGGCATGAGAAGATCAGCGCGGCGGCTCGATGATCGCTTCGCGCCGCAGTTGCTCCAGATAGCGCTTGGCTTGGGCGTTGTACCGTTCCGCCACCATGGCCTCGCGGGTCTGCGCCATGCCGACCGTGTCGCCGCCGGCCTTCTCCTTTGCGCACACGGCAATCATTTCGATGCCCTGCTGGGTCTGCTCGGGAGGCGTGAGATGGCCGATCGGGGTGCCATCCAATATCGCGCGCTGCGGCGCGCCGATGTCGAGCGAGGTGCGGCGGGCGGGTTCGCGCACGGCGACGTCGGTGAGCGCGCGCGCGAACGGCACGCCCTGCTCGCAGCTTTCGAAGCGGTGTCGCAATTCGTCGGCCTGCTTGCGGCGCGCTTCGAACACGGCGGGCGGCGACCCGCGCGGCACGATGAACAGAATTTCGCGTAGCGTATATTGAAATGAGACCGCGTCCTTCTCCTCGATCTTGCGCGACTCCATCGCCGTGAGCACGTCCTTTTCGCCCACGGCATTCACCGAGGGAAATTTGCCGCGAATGATCGACGACCAGGTTATGTCTTTCGACGTCCTTGTCCGGAACCTCGAGGCCGTAACGTTTGCCGACCTGCACCTTCAGTTTTTCATCGATCAGCTCGTCGAGCGCTTCCTGGCGCGACGGCGCCTTGTGGGTGGAAACCTCGACCAGTTTGATGCGCTGATCGACATCGAGCGCGGTGATCGGCTCGCCGTTGACGAACACCAGGACCGTCTGGGCGGATGCGCCGCAATGCGCCGCGAGCGCCAAGCCGATGGCGATCACGAGGGTCGCCGCCAGGCGAGAGAAGCGATGGGTGGAAGCTGAAACGTCCGGCATCGTGGGCTCCGATCGACGGGCCTCAGTTGGTCGGGGTGGTGCTGATCGATTGTGAGAACGACGTGCCGCCCAGGGTGCGCAGGCTCAACTGCAGCATCACCGTGTGATTGATGCCGGCCTGGATCGACGTGTTGGTCGTGGGCGAGAAGCCGTAGCTGTAATCGGTGATGTAGTTCAAGGCGAACGCGATGCAATCGTCGATGTAGCCGAAGCCGATGCGGTATTGGTTGAACTCGCCGGCGGTCAGATCGTAGCGTGCCGAGCCGAGCAACGCCCAGTTGGGCGTGACTTTGAACTGGGCGAGCGTGAGCAGGCCGTCGCGCCGGGTGAGGAAGCCGATGTCGGGCTGAGCGGCGTAGTTGCCATACATGAGGCCGGCGGACCACCGGTCGAAGTTGGCTCTCGCCTCGAACTCGGCGCGTTGCACGTTGAATGTCTCTTCGGCAAAGCGGAAGCGCGTTATGAACTGGTAGGTCTTGTCGGGTTGGTAGGACAACCGCGCGATGTAATCCGACAGGCGGGTTTCCAGCCCGCTGTCGAGACCGGTGTTGGCGCTATCGCGCACGGCAAACGAATTGAGCCCGAGCACCTGATAGGATTGACCGACCAGGGCGCTGATGGTTCCGCCTTGATTGAACTGCGTCGTGTATTGCGCCCCATAATTCAAGCGCGTGCCACCTTCCTCGCGGTCCCAGCCGCTGAACTTGTTGACCTTGAACAGGTTGCTGTCATCGAAAATCAGGCTCTGCGCGTCCTCGTTGGGCATTCGGCCGATGAAGGTTTCGTTGGGTCGCACGATGAGCTGGGCGATCGGTTCGATCGTCTGCGTGCCCCACGACTGAACGCTGATGAGGGGATAGCGGTATTCCAGGCCCGCGGTCGGCATCACCCGCGCCATGTTCTCCTGACCCGGCGGAATGAAGTTCGACACCCCGGGTTGGTTGTCGATGGTCGCCGTGGCGACGTCCCCGCGCAGCGAGGCGAACGGGATGAAGACCTGGCCGAACGGGTCGGTGAGGGTCCGCTTCCAAGTCAACTCGGCGGACAGGCGCGAGTATTCTCCCGGGATGCCGCGCAGCAGGCAGTTGGCCGGCGTGATCGCCATCGGATTGGCGGTCGTGGGCAGGCACAGGTTGTTGTTGATCGCGTTGTTGCTGATCGCGTCGAACTCGGCCGATTGCCGGCTCAAATTCGTCAGGTTGGCCTTGTAGGACAATTCGCCGCCCAGGACCGGCTGCCCGAAAGTATAGGCGTAATCGATCACCGGATAGATCACGGGCAGCTGACTCTGCACGTCCGCGAGCGACAGCCCGTAGGTGTAGATCACGCGGGCGTCGAAATAGCTGCGATCGCCGCGGCCGGTGAGGTAGAGCTGCGAAGTGCCGGCATCGCTGATGAAATTGCGGAACGAGTCGCCGATCTGCAGATTTTTGTTCAGCCCGTAGTCCTGGAAAAACGTCTTGTCGGTGACGATCATCGCGTCCCAGCCCCAGGTCCACTGCGGGCTGAGCGCGAAACGCCCGGCGCTGTCGAAGCTGCCGCGATTGGCGCGGTCGCCGGGATAGCCGGCGCCGTTCTTCTGCGCGAACAGCTCGGGGTCGAGCTGGTGGATGCCGGCCACGCGCGCGGTGTAGGAGCCGTTCTCCAGGCGGTGGCGCCATTCCGCCTGCAGCAGCAGCCCTTGCCGCGTGGTCAGCGTCGGGCTGAGCGTCACGTCGTAGTTCGGGGCGAGCGCCCAGTAGTAGGGCGTCGTGATCGCGACGCCGTAAAGGCCGCTCGAACTAAACGTCGGCGGCAGCCACCCGGTCTTGCGCCTCACCGACGGATCCGGGTTCGACAGGTACGGCCACCAGAAGCACGTCGAAGAACTCGAGACGCGCGCTCTCGAAGTAGACCATCTTTTCGAGGTCGTCGTGGATGATGCGCGAGGCCTTGATCTGCCACTTCGGGGGCTTGCGCGGATCGTCGGCGCAGGGTTCGCAGGCGGTGTAGACGCCGCTCTCGAACACCGTGACCTTGTCGGTGCCGCGCTGCATGCGCGGGGCGGCAAAGCGGGTCTTGTCGGCCCCCTCGAGCCGCAGAGAATCGACGAACCCGTCGCGGAAGTCCTCGTCCAGGTCGAGAATTTCGCCGGTCGCGATTTTGCCGTCGGCCTCGCGCAGCCAAACGTTGCCCTCGGCGCGCAGACGCTTTGTCTTCTGGTCGTAGACGACTTTGTTCGCCTCGAGCCGCGACCCGTTGTAATAGATCTGAACGTTGCCGACGGCGATGACGCGGCTGTTCGCGTAGTCGTAGTTGAGCTCGTCGGCCTTCACCAGCATCTGCGCGTTGGGGTCGCGCGTCGCCGCTCCCAGGCCGGACGACGGGGGTCCGCTCGGGACGCCGACCCAGGTCTGACCGAATCCGCTGTTCGGCAGCGCGCCCCCCTGCGCCAGCGCCGCCCGCGGGGCGAAACAGGCGGCCAGCATGAGCAAAAGAAGAGCGCCCGGGGCGACGGTGCCGCTCCGGCAGTGCCAACGCACGCGCATTGGGCGAGCGGTGGTCGATGCCATCACCCGTCCTCTTGGTACAACAGGACAACGAATCCTGTGACCACCCCGAAGAGCACAGGCACCCACGCTGCTGCCCCAGGGTGCATGAGCTCAGCTTTACTCAAGTCCGCAGTCACTTTCGACAATATATAAAGCAGAAACCCTGCTCCCACGCCACTCAAAACCATCTTCGGTACGCCGCCAAATCTAAAAAACCGTAAACTGACGGAAGCGGCAAGTAATACCATCCCGGCCAATAGAAAAGGCTGGGCAAGGAGCAGCTGATATTGCAATCTATACCCGGCTGCGCCCAGGCCGGCCTGTTCGGCTCTACGTATGTAGAGCGGTAATTGCCAGAACGACACAGTTTCGGGCGTCGCAAAGCTTTCCCGCACCTGTTCCGAGGTCAACGTTGTACTGAGCAGGTGGGAATCAAGGTCGCGCGGGGCCGCGCCCGAGGCGTAGATTCGCACCGCTTCCAGGCGCCAGTGACCGGGTTCCAAGGCGGCGTTTCGCGCCTCGATCCGCTCCTCGAAATGGCCGGCCGGGTCGTAGGTAAAGATGGTCACGCCGTCGAGCCGCGCGCCCTGTTCGCGGCTCCCCATAGCGTTGATGATCGCTTGGCGGCCGTCGACGCTGCGCTGTCGGACCCAGAACGACCCCACTCCCGCCTGCAGCGGCCCCCCAGAGGGGCGTTCGCCGAACAACTCGGATTCGAGTCGCTTCGAGCGCTCGCGCAGCGACGCGGAGAGCGGGTTGTAAGCGGTGGTGACGACGGCGCCGATGAGGAGCGCGATGATCACCGCGGGGCCGACGAACTGCCAGGCCGACATGCCTGCGGCCCGGGCGATGACGAGTTCGAGCCGTCGCGACAGGTTGAGGTAGCACGCCATGGCGCCGACCAGCACCGAGAAAGGCAGCATGCGCTCGGTTGCCTGCGGAACGCGGAACAGCGAGGTCTGTGCCACGATCCACGGCGAGATGTTGGGAATGTCGGAGGCGCGCCGCGTCAGCTCGATGTAATCGATCAGCACCACCAGTACGAACACGCCGGCGAACACCGCGAAGGTGGCGCCGGCGAAGCGCCAGGCAAAGTAACGGGCGAGCGTGAACGGGATGGTCATGCGGTCGATCCGATCATGTGGGCGCCAGCCGCCGCACCAGCCGCTCGGTGATCGCATTCACCGCCGCGCTGAACAGCGCGGGCGGCTCGATCGCGGAGTTGCGTAGAATGGCGACGACCGCCCACGCGCTGGCGCCGATGAGCGAGGCATAGATCAGGAACACGGCCGAGGGGGTGTGCACGGCGAATACGACGCCGGCGAAACCGACGAACCGCAGCGCCGCGATCCCAATCACCGTGACCGCGAGCGAAAACGCCCGGCTCTGCCGGCTCGTCCGCGGCGCGCCCAGGATCGCGAAGGCGATCGTCACGAAGGCAAGCGGATAAAGCGGCGCGGTCAGCCGGTCGTGGAGTTCCGCGTGCAGCTGCCCCGGCTGCGCTTTGACCAGGCGGTCCTCCGGATCCGGATTGAGCAGCTCGCCGAACAAGCGCTCGCGCGCGCCATAGACGGTCGCCTGCATCGGGCCGCCGATGTTGAAACGGGAGAGGTCGAAGGCGTGACGGTCGAACAGCACGATCGTCGGATCGAGCTTGCCGGTCTCGAGCCGCTGCATGCTGCCATTGTAGAGCAGCATGAAGTTGTTGTTGTTGTTTTGGATGATCTCGCCGTACTCGGCGAGAAACGTGGCGTGTTCCTTGGGATCGCGGCGGTCGTCCATGAAGATCCCGGCCAATTGCCCGTTGGGCCGGCGTTCGCGCAAATGAAAGGTCAGTCCCGGCTCGATCGTGATGAAGCGGCCCGGCTGGACGATGTTGGCGACGACGTCGGTGCGCACCTTCGTCGCCCAGTCGCGCAGTTCGCGTAACCCCCACGGCGCGATGTAGGAGGCGAGCGCGGCGACCAGAAGTGCGACCACGATGGCGACCGCCAGGAACGGCCTGAACAGGCGCCAGGGTGCCATGCCGGCCGCGTTGAGAACGACGATTTCGGAGTCGGTGTTGAGCTTGTTGATCGTGTAGGCGATCGCGATCAGCAGCGCGACCGGCGCGATCACGAGCATCAGGAGCGGAATGAACAGGCCGGTTAATCCGACGAACACCAGGATCGTCTGGCCCTGGCCGGTTATCAGGTCGATATCGCGCAACGCCTGCGTGACCCAGATGACCGCGGTCAGGCTGAGCAGAATCAGCGCGAACGCACCGAAGCTGGTGCGGAATATGTAGCGGTCGATCCGACCCATTGTGCCGGCGTACCCCCGTCCCCTCGCGCCCCTCGCGGCACCCCCCGGTGCCGCTCAAGTCCTAGAAATTCCCCACGATCCTGTAAACCCGATCAATGGCAGGAGTTCGGCAGCCGACCTCGCCACGGGGTAGTCCATGCTGTATGGAACCCGGCCGCCGGGCTCTTCCTGCCACCGTCGCGCCGCAATGTAGCCAACCACGAGGGTTTGACCACCATGGCCAATCGGTTGCGCACTGGATTCGGGTCGATCGCCGCGCCGGCGCGAGGAATCCTGGTGGTTTTCGCCGACGATGGCCTGCGCCTCGGATCCGCCACCCAGGCCCTGCTCAACCCGACCCGCGACCTTCTCGCCCGCGCGGCCGCCGCGGACAATTTCAAGGGCAAAAACGGCACGGCGCTCGATATCGTGGCGCCGGCAGGGCTCAAGGCGTCGCGCCTCATCGTCGTCGGCGTCGGCAAGGCCTCGGACCTCGAGGATTTCGTGAAACTGGGCGGTGCCGCCATGGGCCGGATCCCGGCGGCGGCGACCGAGGCAACCATCGTTCTCGAGCTTCACGGAGGCCCGATGAAGCCCGAGCAGGCGGCCGACGTCGCGCTCGGGGTCGAACTGCGGGCCTATGCGTTCGATCGCTACAAGACCAAGCGCAAGGAGGGCGAGGAGCGGCCGACCCAGCGGCGCGTCACGTTCGGCGTCGCCAACGTGCAGGGCGCTCGCAAGGCGTGGAACGAGCGGGAGGCGATCGCCGCCGGTGCGCTCCTCGCGCGCGATCTCATCAACGAGCCGCCCAACGTGCTCTACCCCGAGGAGTTTGCGCGGCGCGCGTCGGCGCTGCGCAAGCTCGGCGTCGTCGTCGAAGTGCTCGACGAGCGCGCGATGAAGAAGCTCGGCATGAACGCCTTGCTGGCCGTCGGTCAGGGGTCGCGGCACGCCAGCCGGGTCGCGGTGATGCGCTGGAACGGCGGCAAGAGCGGAGGGGCGCCGGTCGCTTTCGTCGGCAAGGGCGTTTGTTTCGATACCGGCGGCATCTCGATCAAGCCCGCCGCCAACATGGAGGATATGAAGGGCGACATGGCGGGCGCGGCCTGCGTGGTCGGGCTGATGCGTGCGCTCGCCGGCCGCAAGGCCAAGGTCAACGCGGTCGGCGTCATCGGGCTCGTCGAGAACATGCCGGACGGCAATGCGCAGCGTCCGGGAGACATCGTCACCTCCATGTCCGGACAGACGATCGAGATCATCAACACCGACGCCGAGGGCCGCCTCGTGCTCGGCGACGTGCTCTGGTACGTCAAAAGCCGGTTCAAGCCGAAGTTCATGATCGATCTTGCGACGCTCACCGGCGCCATCGTGGTCTCGCTCGGGCACGAGCACGCCGGGCTGTTCTCGAACGATGATCGTTTGTCCGAGCGGCTCGCCAAGGCGGGAACCGCCACCGGCGAGCGGGTCTGGCGCATGCCGTTGAGCGCCGAATACGACAAGCTGATCGATTCCAAGGTCGCCGACATGAAGAATACCGGCGGCCGCGTGGGCGGCGCGATCACCGCCGCGCAATTCCTCCAGCGGTTCGTCGACAAGACGCCCTGGGCGCACCTCGACATCGCCGGAACCGGGTTCAACCGGTCCTGCTCACGACGCGCGATCACAATCCCAACCGGGCCGAGGTACGGTTCCTCATCGACGGCGTCGGCGTGCCGGCGGACGCAGCCGCCTACCAACGCATCGTGCTTCTTTTCGACGGCGAAGATGAGGACGCCGTTGCCGCCGCGCGCGAGCGGTGGACGCAGGCGAAAGCGCAAGGCCTCGCTGCCACCTATTGGCAGGCGGACGAGGAGGGGCGTTGGCAGCGCAAGGCGTGAGTGCCGCGCCTGCGCGGACCGCCTTCGCTTCCTCGGACGCGAGGCTTTCGTCACAACGCTAGTGCCGCGAACCCGAAGTTCGCATCGGAGCGTGCGGCAAATTCGGGCGAACTTCGGAATCGGGACACTAGCATGTTGACGATCGACGAGCTTTGCGTGCGCGTGGCCGGGCGGCTCCTGGTCGACCGGGCCTCGGTCCAGATTCCGACCGGCGCGCGCGTCGGTCTCGTCGGGCGGAACGGCGCGGGCAAGACCAGCCTGTTCCGCGCCATCGGCGGCGATATCGCGATCGAGAGCGGCACCATTGCGCTTGCCGCGCGTGCCCGCGTGCGGCGGCTCGCCCAGGAGGCCCCGGACGGACCGGAAACTCTCATCGATACCGTGCTGGCCGCCGACGAGGAGCGCACGCGCCTTCTGGCGGAAGCCGAGATCGGGCACGACCCGTTCCGTTTGGCCGAGGTGCAGACGCGCCTTGCCGATATCGCGGCCCACGCCGCACCGGCGCGGGCAGCGGCGATCCTCGCCGGCCTGGGCTTTGATTCGAGCGAACAGCAGCGCGCCTGCGCGGAATTTTCCGGCGGCTGGCGCATGCGCGTCGCCTTGGCGGCGGCGCTGTTCGCCGAGCCCGATTTGCTGCTGCTCGACGAGCCCACCAATTATCTCGACCTCGAAGGCACGCTGTGGCTGCAGGATCATCTCGCGCGCTATCCGCGCACCGTGATCATCATCAGTCACGACCGCGATCTACTCGATCAGGCGGTCGATCACATCCTGCATCTCGAGCGCGGGCGGCTCGCACTCTATCGCGGCGGCTATTCGGCCTTCGAGCGCCAGCGCGAGGAGCGCCAGGCGCTCGATGCCAAGCTTGCCAAAAAACGCGAGGCGGAGCGGCGCCGCATCATGGCGTTCGTCGATCGCTTCCGCGCCAAGGCGACGAAAGCGCGCCAGGCGCAATCCCGGCTCAAGCTGCTCGCCAAGCTCGAGCCGCAGGCGGCGGCGCTGGAGGACGAGGCGCGGCCGATCGAGATTCCCTCGCCTGACAAGGATCTCTCCCCGCCGATCATCGCGCTCGACGGCGTTTCGGCGGGCTACGCCCCGGGCGAGCCCGTGCTGCGGCGGCTCACCCTGCGCGTCGACAGCGACGATCGCATCGCGCTCCTCGGCCCGAACGGCAACGGCAAATCGACCTTCGCGAAGCTCATCGCCGGTCGCCTGACGCCGCAGGCCGGGCAAGTGGTGCGCGCCGAGCGGCTTCAAGTCGGCTACTTCGCGCAACACCAGCTCGACGCATATGCGTCGGCTCATGGCGGAGGCGCCGGAAGCGCGCGTGCGCGCCCAGCTCGGCCGGTTCGGCTTTTCCGGCGAGGCCGCCGACACCTCGGTGGCTCAGCTTTCCGGTGGGGAGAAGGCCCGGCTGCTGCTCGGGCTTGCCACGTTTTCCGGGCCGCATCTCGTCATTCTCGACGAGCCGACCAACCATCTCGACATCGATTCGCGCGCCGCGCTCATTGCGGCGATCAACGCTTACGCGGGCGCGGTCATCCTGGTCTCGCACGACCGATATCTGCTCGATGCCTGCGCCGAGCGGCTATGGCTCGTGGCGGACGGCGGCATCGCGCCGTTCGACGGCGATCTCGACGATTATCGCCGCGAGGTCCTCGTCGGCCGGCAGGGGCAGGAAGCGATCGCGGCACGTCGGTCGGGCGCGGGCGCACAGGTCTCGCGCAGCGAACGACGGCGTGTCGCGGCGGAGCGGCGGATCGAGCTTGCGCCATTGCGCGCGCGGATCGCCGCGGCGGAAGCCGAAATGGCGCGGCTCAACCGCGAACTCGAGCGCATCGATGCAGCGCTGGCGGCGCCCGATCTCTTCGCGCGCGATCCCGCGCGGGCAGCCGCGCATGCCAAGGCGCGCAACGACGCCGCCGCGGCGCTGGCGCGCAGCGAAGAGGAGTGGCTTTCCGCAAGTGCCGCTTACGAATCGGCGAGCGCCTGATTTGGTTTAGGCCGGCGGTTGTTTCTTCGCGGCTTTCGGCTTGGCCGGTTTGGGCGCCGCCGGCGCTTCACCCGCGCGCTCGAGCGACACGAGCTGCCCGGCCACGAATCGGTAGACGCCGGGCCGCTCGCCGCTCAAATAGGTCAACGTCACGCTGCGCTGCCCGCGCTCGTTGGTGGAAATCTCGATCCGGTCGGTGTGCCCGAGCGCCCGCACCACCTCGCATTCGGTCATGCCGAGCGAAACTCCCGTCCGCACGGGAGGCGTGCCGCCGCTCGCCGTCCCCGGCGGCGGGGCGCTCGGCGTCGTCGGACCGGTTTGCGGCCCCGCCGTGAAGTTGAGCGCCTGCGGCGCGACCGGCACTGCCTGGCTGGCACAGCCGCCATTGGCGTCGATGAGATCGTCCGCTCTCGCCAGGCGCTGTTTGGCATCGCCTTTTGGCGCCTGGCTGGGAGCAAACACGGCGTCAAGCTTCGAGTCGCTCTTGGAGAACAAACCCGAATCCGCAGAGCATGCGGCAAGCGCGAGCGCCAGGGCAGCCGCTGCCGGCTTAATGGTTCGACGCGTTCGCCAAATTTGCGCCAATGTCTGATTCCCTCGCGACCCTACGGGCCGGAGTTTGCGTCAGTCGCGGGCGTGCTTCAAGAGTCCAAACGAAGCCGACGCCGCTGACGAGCGGCCGGTGCGGCCGTCGCCGTGCGGCGTCTTGCCGCTGCGCGGCCGCGCGGGCTATAAGCCGCCCGCAAGCCTCGCCTGAAGTTTTCCAATCAAGGACAATGTCGATGGCGGTCGAGCGCACCTTCTCGATCATCAAACCGGACGCGACCCAGCGCAACCTGACCGGCCCGATCAACGCGCTGATCGAGCAGGCGGGGCTGCGCATCATCGCGCAGAAGCGCCTGCGCATGAGCCGGGCGGAGGCGGAGACGTTCTACGCCGTCCATCGCGACCGGCCGTTCTTCCGCGAGCTCGTCGAGTTCATGACGTCGGGACCGGTCGTGGTGCAGGTGTTGGAAGGGGAGAACGCGATCGCCAAATATCGCGAGATCATGGGTGCCACCGACCCGGCCAAGGCGGCGGACGGCACCATCCGCAAGCTGCACGCCCGCTCGGTGGGCGAGAACTCGGTGCACGGGTCGGATGCTCCCGAGACCGCCGCCAAGGAAATCAGCCAGTTCTTCTCGGGCAACGAGATCGTCGGCTGATTGCGACCTGACGCACAAAGACGGCGCCCCGGATGGATCAAATCTATCAGATCGGATTCTGGGCCGCCGTCGTCAAGATCATCTGGATCAACATCCTTTTGTCCGGTGACAACGCGATCGTGATTGCGCTCGCGTGCCGCAGGCTGCCGCGGCCGCAGCGCCGCTGGGGCATGATCATCGGCGCGGGCGTCGCCTCGATTCTGCTGATCATCTTCACCGGCGTGATCTCCGTCTTGATGACGCTGCCATATTTAAAAATGATTGGCGGTTGTGCCCTGATCTGGATCGCGTTCCGTCTGCTGGTGCCGAACGAGGACGAACATCACGTCGAGGCGGTCGAGGACCTGTGGCGGGCGGTCCGAATCGTGGTCGTCGCCGACGTGATCATGAGCCTCGACAACGTGATCGCCGTGGCGGCGGCCGCGCGCGGCAGCTACCTGCTGCTGGGGTTGGGACTGATGGTGAGTATCCCGCTCGTGATCGCCGGCGCCGCGTTGATCATGGCGCTGCTCGACCGCTTTCCCGTGCTGGTATGGGCGGGCGGGGCGTTGCTCGGCTGGATCGGCGGCGGCCTCGTGTTCGACGACCTCGGTCAATTTCTCCCCGCCGCCGGCAACCTGACATTCGGCCTCGACTCCGGTATGTTCCGCGGGAGCGGAACCCAAGTCACCATCGACCCGGTGGACTTGGCGTTCTCCGCGACCGGTTCGATCGTGGTGTTGGCCTCCGCCCTGTGGCGCTTGCGCGCACGGCGGACGACGGCGACCGGGCCTTAGCGATCGGGCGAAAGGACCAGCGATGAATCAAACCGTTCGCGACGTCGATTTTGTGCGCCGGATCGGCCATTCCGCCTGTCCGCACGATTGCCCGTCGACCTGCGCGCTCGAGGTGGAGCTGCTCGACGAACGCACCATCGGCCGCGTGCGCGGCGCGCGGGACAACGCCTATACCGACGGGGTCATCTGCGCCAAGGTCGCGCGCTACGCCGAGCGCATTCACCATCCCGGCCGCCTGCTCGAACCGCTGGTGCGCAAGGGCGCGAAGGGCTCCGGCGAGTTCGTGTCCGCCTCGTGGGACGCCGCGCTCGATCTCGTGGGCGAAAGGCTTCTCGCCGCCGAGGCCCGTCACGGCGCGCAGTCGGTGTGGCCTTATTACTACGCCGGCACCATGGGCCTGGT
>WNGJ01014896.1_pt1 | contig 14135 bp, 15 predicted proteins | sample 5400611 | NCBI WGS metagenome assembly WNGJ01 (sample SAMN13153375, study PRJNA577476) | soil metagenome | isolation source: 40 cm soil or saprolite under Garry oak tree replicate 1 | place: USA:California | collected 2016-06-15 | reverse complement strand
ACGCCAACAGACCGGGCACGAGGTCCGACATCAGGCGCAGCATCAGCACCTGGCATTCCGGATCGCCGAAGCGCACGTTGTATTCGATCAGCTTTGGCCCCTCGGCGGTGATCATCAGGCCGGCATAGAGCACGCCCTTGTAGGGAGCGCCGCCGGCCTTCATGGCGCGCACGGTGGGAAGCACGATCTCGTCCATGGCGCGCCGCACGACCTCGGGCGTCATCACCGGCGCCGGCGAATACGCCCCCATGCCGCCGGTGTTGGGACCCTGATCGCCGTCGAAGGCGCGCTTGTGGTCCTGCGCCGAGGCGAGCGCGAGCGCGGTCTCGCCGTCGCAGAGCGCGAAGAAGGAGGCCTCCTCGCCCTCCAATAATTCCTCCACCACCACTTGCGCGCCGGCCGCGCCCAATCCTCCGCCGAACATCATGTCGATGGCGGCATCGGCCTCCGCGAGGGTGTTGGCGATGACGACGCCCTTTCCGGCAGCGAGCCCGTCGGCCTTCACCACGAGCGGGGCGCCGCGCGCGCGCACGTAGCACTTCGCCGCCGCAGCCTCGTTGAAGCGCTCGTAGGCGGCGGTTGGAATTTTATTGGCCTTGCACAGATCCTTGGTGAAGCCCTTGGAGCCTTCGAGCTGCGCGGCCGCCCGGCTCGGGCCGAAGGCCTTGATGCCGGCCGCGGTGAGATCATCGACGATACCGGCGCATAGCGGCGCCTCGGGTCCGACCACGACCAGATCGATTTTTTGCGCCTCGCAGAACGCGATCACCGCCGCGTGGTCGGCGATGTCGAGCGCCACCAACTCGCAGTCGCGGGCGATGCCGGCGTTGCCCGGTGCGCAAAAGAGCCGCTCGACCAGCGGACTTGCCGCGAGCTTCCAGGCGAGCGCGTGCTCGCGTCCGCCCGAGCCGAGAAGGAGGATGTTCATGCACGTTCCGCTAGGCCGCTGGTTTTCGGCGGGTGGTGTAGCATGGCTCGATTGCTTCGCAAGGGAGACCGGTGCTAGGACCGCAAGCAGCGCACGTTTGAGTGCGGGGAGGAAACGCCGCCATGGATATCAAACCGTTGGGCTCCATGCCCTCGCGCCGCCCGCCTGCGGACTATTTCACCGGCACGGTGTGGCAGGACCCGATCATCGAGGCGCCGGCGCCGGCGCGCATCAGGGGCGCGTTCGTGCGTTTCGAACCGCGGGCGCGCACCGCATGGCATACCCATCCGCTCGGCCAGACCTTGCACGTCGTCTCCGGCGTCGGGCGCGTTGCGCTCTGGGGCGGCCCGGTGCGCGAAATCCGTGCCGGCGACACGGTCTGGATCGCGCCGGGGGAAAAGCACTGGCACGGCGCCGGTCCCGATACGGCGATGATGCACATCGCGCTGCAGGAGCATCTCGACGGAACTCACGTCACCTGGCTCGAGAAAGTGTCGGACGAGCAATACGACGCCAAAGTGGGCGGCTAACGCGCTTGCCAGCGCTTGGCGGGCGAGTTGACGCCGCGCGGATAAGGTGATTCATACGCGATCCGGCTGATTGGCTCGACTTCACACCGCCCGCCGTCGTCCCCGCGTAGGCGGGGACCCATATTCCAGAGGCGGTGGTTATGGATCCCCGCTTTCGCGGGGACGACAGTGTGTGAGCTGATGAGACGGATTCGATTTACAGCTTCGCAATGAATGAGCCGACGCGCCTCAACATCCCGGAATGGACCGTCTCCGAACTCTCGGCGGCGCTGAAAAAGACCGTGGAGGACGCCTTCGGCTACGTGCGCGTGCGCGGGGAAATCTCCGGCTATCGCGGGCCGCAGCCTTCCGGCCACTGCTATTTCGCGCTCAAGGACGAAGGCGCCAAGATCGAGGCGGTGATCTTTAAGAGCGCGTTCGCCCGCATGCGTCTCAAGCCCGAGGAAGGGCTCGAAGTCTTCGTCACCGGCCGGCTGACGACCTATCCCGGCCGATCGAAATACCAGATCGTGATCGAGACGCTCGAGCCGGCGGGGCTCGGCGCGCTCATGGCGCTCCTCGAGGAGCGCAAGAAGAAGCTCGCCGCCGAGGGCCTGTTCGACGCCGCGCGCAAGCAGCTCCTCCCCTTCTTGCCGGAGCGGATCGGCGTCGTCACCTCGCCGACCGGCGCCGTCATCCGCGATATTCTGCATCGCCTCGCCGACCGTTTCCCGCGCCACGTGATGGTGTGGCCGGTGCGCGTGCAGGGCGACGGCTGCGCCGAGGAGATCGCCGCCGCCATCCATGGCTTCAACGCGCTTCCGCTCGATGGACCGATCCATAGGCCCGACCTCCTCATCGTCGCGCGCGGCGGCGGCTCGCTCGAGGATTTGTGGTCGTTCAACGAAGAGATCGTGGTGCGCGCGGCGGCCGCGAGCATGATCCCGCTGATCGCCGCGGTCGGCCATGAAACCGACGTAACCCTGATCGACTTCGCCGCCGACATGCGCGCGCCGACGCCGACTGCGGCCGCCGAACTGGCGGTGCCGGTGCGCGTGGAGCTCAGCACGCGCGTCGACGGCCTGGCGCGGCGCTCGCTCGCCTGCTGGCTGCGCGGCCAGGAGGCGCGGCGCACCGAGTTGCGCGCCGCGATCCGGGCGTTGCCCACGGCCGAGGAGCTCTTCGCGCTGCCGCGCCAACGGCTCGATCACGCGAGCACGCGCCTGCCGCGCGCGCTCACCGCCAACGCGCAGATCCATCACGCCCAGTTCTCGCGCGTCGCCGGCCGGCTCGGCCCGCAAATCCTGCGCGCGCGGGTGAACCGCTGCTGCGAGCTGGTCGCGGCCTTGGGCGAGCGGGCAAAACGCGCGGAGAACGTCGCGCGGCTGCGCCGGCGCGAGCGGCTGGCGAGAGCGGGCGCGACGCGCGGTCGATTCGTTGCTGCGCCAGCGCGCGACCTCGGTCGAGCGCTGCGGGCAATTGCTCAACGCGCTCTCCCATCGTGGCGTGCTCGCGCGCGGCTTCGCGCTCGTGCGCGATCTCGCCGGCCGGCCGCTGCGGCAGGCGGCCGCGGTGCGCGCGGGCATGCGGCTGGATATCGAATTTTCGGACGGCCGCGTGCGCGCAGCGGCGGAAGGCTCATCCGTCGCCGCGGACAAACCGCAATCCGCCTCCGCGGCCAAGCCGCGCGGCCGCCGCGGCAACGGCAATTCGAATCAGGGCAGCCTGTTCGGAGCGTAGTGCTTTCGCAAGCCCGCGTATTTAAATTCGGACCAACAATCCCAAGCGGGTGGGTGACATGCGCCGGCCCGAGCGACTATGTTGTGTGTCAGCACCGGGACGCTGATAGATTCTTGGTCCCAGCAAACCGGTTGCGTGGAGGCAAGCGTGCTGAACCGATCCGATCGCCCTTCCCCCATGGCGGGTGAGGCCGAGGTCAAATATCTCGACGGCGACTTTCGCGTCGTGCGGCCGGGTGCCTTCGTGCGTTGCGCGGTGACCGGCTTGCCGATCCCGCTCGAAGAGCTGAAATATTGGAGCGTTGACCTGCAAGAGGCCTACGTCAATCCGGAAGCCGTGCTGCAGCGGCATTTCCCCAATGCCGGACGGCGGGCGGCCGACGACAGGCGATAGTCGCCGAGGCTCATGCTTTCTCGCCGATCCACCGCCCTCGCCCGTCGTTCGTTTTCCGCGCCGCCGCCAGCCGTTCCAGCAACAGCGATTTGAACCGTTCTTCATCCTCGAAGGCAAGCGTGACCGGCAACGCGCGGGCCTGAGCGGCAAGCTCTTCCGCTTCGTCGGCGCCGCCAAGCCGCGCGAGATCCTTTTCCGTCGTCACCAACACCAAGCCCGCGCGGGCGGCCTCCTCGCATAGCGCCTTGGCCTGCGCGCGCGTGTAGCGGTGATGGTCGGGGAAGCTTCGCCTCGCGGCGAGCGCAACGCCGGCATCCGCAAGGGTCAAGAAAAATTTTTCCGGATCGCCGATGCCGGCAAAGCCGAGCACGCGGCCGCCGCCGAGCCCGGCGATGAAGGCCGCGTCGGGGCGCAAGCGCGCCTGCAAGACCGGAATGTCGCGCACGCGCGCGGCCGCCGCCACGGCTGCGGCGCGCGACGACGTCCCGACCACGACCAGCGCGTGGGCGCGCGAGAGCTGCGCATCGAGCGGCGCCCGCAGCGGACCGGCCGGTATGACCCGGCCGTTGCCGATGCCGCGCCGGGCGTCGACCACGAGCACCGAAAAGTCCTTGGCGAGCGACGGATTGTGGAACCCATCGTCCATGACGATGACGCTCGCGCCGGCGGCAATGGCAGCGCCCTTGACGCGGTCCCGCGCCACGATGGTCGGCGCCGTGCGCGCGAGCAGGAGCGGCTCGTCGCCCACGTCGTGCGCGCCATGGCGCGCCGGATCGACCCGGACCGGGCCCGCAAGGGTGCCGCCGTAGCCGCGGCTGAGGAAGACCGGCCGCTCGCCCGCCGCCGCCAGCATGCGCGCCACCGCCAGCGCCGTCGGCGTCTTGCCGGCGCCACCGACGGTCAGATTGCCGATGCAGACCACCGGCGCGCCGGCGCGGCGGCCGCGGCCGCCCAAGCGCGCCTGCGCCACCGCGCCGTAGATCGCCGCCAGCGGCGCGAGCAAGGCGGACGCGAGGGAGGCCTCGCCCCACCAGAACGACGGCTCACGCATGGGACTCGCGGTATTCGAGACGAATCTGCATGAGATAGGGTTCGAGCGCGGCGAGCGTGCGCTCGAGCCCGCCGCCGAGCTTGGCCACGGTCTCGCGCGCGGCGGCGATCGCTGCCGCGCGTCCGCGCCCGTCCTTGAGCCAGGCGCCGGCGCGCGACGTGAGCGCCTCCACGTCGCCCACCTCTTCGGCGCCGTGCGACTTGTCGAGCGCGGCATAGATTTCCGCGAAGTTCCATACGTTCGGGCCGTGCAGGACCGCCGCGCCCAGCTTGATCGGCTCGATCGGATTTTGGCCGCCATGACTGGCGAGCGAGCCGCCGACGAATACGATCGGCGCGAGGCGGTAGATCAGACCGAGCTCGCCCAGCGTGTCGGCGACATAGATGTCCGTGTCTGCCCGCGGCAACTCCCTGCGCGAGCGCAGCGCCGCCTTGAGACCGGCGGCGTGCGCGCTTTCGAGGATGCCGGGGCCACGGTCGGGATGGCGCGGCGCGATGACCGTGAGCAGCCGGGGGAAAGACCCGCGCAGCCGCCGGTGCGCCTCGATCAACACCGTTTCCTCGCCGGCATGGGTCGAGGCCCCGCCGATGAGGGTGCGTCCGCCGACCGCCGTGCGCAGGACCGCGAGGCTCGCGGGGTCGGCGGGCGGCTCCGGCACGTCGAACTTGAGGTTGCCGGTGGTGGTGATGTGCGACGCTCCAAGCTCGCGGTAACGCGCGGCATGGTCGGCCGATTGCGCGAGGCAGAGATCGAAGCAGCGCAGCAGCGCCGCGATGGTGGCGGGGACGCGCCGCCAGCGATTGAAGGAGCGCTCCGAGACGCGGCCGTTGATCAGGATCAGGGGAATGCCGCGCTCGGCGCTCGTCACGATCAAGTTGGGCCACAGATCCGATTCCACGAAGAGCGCGAGATCGGGACGCCAATGGTCGATGAAGCGCTTGACGAAGCGTGGCGTGTCGAGAATCACGAACTGGTGGATTACGCCCTTGGGCAAGCGTTGTTCAGCGAGATTGGCCGAGGTGACGGTGCCCGACGTGCACAACACGGCGAATTCCCTTTCGCTGATGCGTTCGATCAACGGAATGACCGAGAGCAGCTCGCCGACGCTCGCGCCGTGGATCCACACCAGCGGCCCGGAGGGGCGGGAGATCTCGCTTTCGCCGTAGCGTTCGTTGAGCCGAGCGGGCAGCTCCTTGCCGTGCCTGAGCCGATGCGAGATGAGCGCCGGCGCGAGCGGCGTCGCCGCCGCTGTCAGCAGGCGATAGGCGCGCAGCGTCAGCGGCAAGCCTTCAGCCACGAGCGCGGTCCCCACGCGGCCGATCAGCGATGGCGTAAGCGCGCGCGGTGGCGGCGTTGAGCGCGCTCTCGAGCGCACGCCGTGCGCCTTCGAGCACGGCGCCGTCGGCGTCGGCGGGCACGCGCAGCGGCTCGGCGGCAACTCCGCCGCCGCGGCCGAACGGGAGATTGATGGCCGTGCGGTCCCAGTTGTTGAGCTCCACGCGCCGCCTGGTCGCGATCGCGATCGGATAGATCGGCCGACCGGACGCGCTCGCAAGCTTGACAATGCCGAGACCGGCGACGCGCGCGACCTTGGGAATGTCGGCGGTGAGCGCGACGTTGTAACCCTCCTCCAGCGCGCTCAGCATCTCCTTGAAGGCGCTCACGCCGCCCTTGCCGATGAACCCGCCGCCGTGGTGGCCGGAGCCGCGAATGGCGCCGATGCCGAGCCGCTCCGCGGCGAGCGCATTGATCTCGCCGTCGCGATGGCGTGAGACCAGCACCTTGGCGCGATCCTGCGCGCGTCGGATGAAAGGCGCCAGGAAATGCTGCCCGTGCCACATGGCGATGATCACCGGCGCGTCGCGGTCGACCCGCTCGTAGATGCCTTCCGGCTCGATCACCAGCCGGGTGGTATTCCATACCAGACGAAGGTATTCGGCGGCCATGACCCCGGTGGTCTTTTGGAACGGGCGCGAGGCCACGAGACGCTTGACCCACGACATCGGCGAGGAGCCCGCTTGCCGTCAGCGCTTGGCGCGCTGATCCATTTGCGGATCGAGCAAGCGGTGTAAATGCACGATGAAGTAGCGCATATGGGCGTTATCGACGGTCTGCTGGGCTTTTGCTTTCCAGGCAGCATAGGCGGCGGCGTAGTTGGGATAAATGCCGACGATGTCGAGCTTGTCGAGATCCCTGAATTCGACACGGTCCAAATTGGTGAGCTCCCCGCCGAAGACGAGATGCAGCAATTGTTCGCGCTGGCCCTGATCCACCATTGATTTGCATCCCTCGATCCCTGGCGACCGGAACCAGCGGCCTTTGCCGGCGCCGTGGATCCCCCCACGCCCTCGAAAACGCCTCGACACATAGCCTGCAGCGGCTTGGCCTGCAGCGGCTTGCGCCATCACGCAGACCGCGCCGGTTCGATCACGCAAACTCGGCAAGCCGATCGCGAATGAGGCCGAGCAACAACTCGTGACGGGCGCGGCCGGCAGCCACCAGCGCGCCATGAACCGGATCGGGCCGATTGTAGATCAACGATTCCCCCGTCAAAGTCGTGACCAGCCCGCCGGCTTCGTGCACCAAAAGGTCGGCCGCCGCAAGGTCCCAATCGTGGCTGTTGGGGGCAGCAAAGGTGCCATCGAGCGCGCCGGTGGCAACGCGCGCAAGCCGCAAGGCGAGCGAGGGAATTCTCGGCGCGGTCACGATGCGCGGCTCGACCGCCGCGAGACTGTCGAGTCGACGCTTGGCGCCGGAGAACGTCGCGCCCGCGAGCTGATCGCCCGCGCTCGCTTGGATCGGCGCGCCATTGAGCGTCGCGCCGCCGCCGGCGACGGAGAGAAACAGCTCGTCGCTCACCGGCGCGTAAAGCGCCGCAACCAGCGGGCGGCCAAGGCGCACGAGCGCCACAGCGATCACCCACTCCGCAAGCCCCGCGAGATAAGCGCGCGTGCCGTCGATGGGATCGACCACCCACACCTCGGCGCGCTGCAGTCGCGCGGGATCGTCTTCGCTCTCCTCCGAGAGCCAGCCGGCATCGCGGATGGCCAGAAGCCGCTCCCGCAGCAGCGCATCGACGGCGAGATCGGCCTCGCTCACCGGCGAGGAGGCGCCCTTGATCCAACTCGCGGGCCGGCCGCGAAACATGTGGAGCGCCAGCGCGCCGGCTTCACGCACGGCCGAGGCGAGGCGATCGCGCAGCACGGCGCGATCGATGTCATCGGCCGGCAACGGTGAGACCCTCCACGCGCACGCTCGGCGCATTGGTGCCGAAACGGAACTCCAGGTCGTTCGCCGGCAACAGCGTCTGGAACATCTCGATCAGATTTCCGGCGATCGTCACTTCGCTCACGGGGTAGCTGCGCTTGCCGTTTTCGATCCAGAATCCGGAAGCGCCGCGGCTGTAGTCGCCGGTCACCTGATTGACGCCGACCCCGATGAGATCGGTGACATAGAAGCCCTCGGCGATGTCGGCCATCAAAGCCTCCGGCGTGTCGCTGCCGGTGGCGAGATGCAGGTTGCTCGGGCCGGGCGCGGGCGTCGAGGATACCCCGCGCTGGGCGTGGCCGGTGCTGGCAAAACCGAGCTCGCGCGCGGTCGCGGAGTCCAGGATCCAAGACGCGAGCACGCCGTCCTCGACGACGGCGAGACGCCGCGTCGCAACGCCCTCGGCGTCGAACGGGCGCGAGCGCAATCCGCGCCGACGCAGCGGATCGTCGAGCACTTGGATGCCCGGCCGGAACAGCCGCTGGCCGAGCCGGTCCTTGAGGAAGCTCGTCTTGCGCGCCACCGCAGCGCCATTGACGGCGCTTGCGAGGTGGCTGACGAGCGAGCCGGCGATCCGGCGGTCGAACACGACCGGCACCCGTTTGCTCTTCACCTTGCGCGGATTGAGCCGCTCAACGGTGCGCTCGCCGGCCGTGCGTCCGACCTTCTCCGGTGGATCGAGGTCGGCGCCATGGAGCGTGGAGGAATAGTCGTAGTCGCGCTCCATCGCGGTGCCCTCGCCGGCGATTGCCGTCATCGATACGCTCTGGCCCGAGCTGAGGTAGGCGCCGCGAAAACCGTGGCTCGTCACCAGCACCATCCCGCCGATGCCGGCCGAGGCCGAGGCGCCACCCGATTTGGTGACGCCCTTGACCGCAAGCCCCGCGTGCTCGGCGCGTTGGGCGCGCTCTTCCAACAGCGCGACGGTCGGAAGATCCGGATCGAGCAAGTCGAGGTCGGGAACATCGCGCGCGAGGCGCGCGGGATCGGCGAGCCCGGCAAACGGATCTTCGGGCGCCGCCTTTGCCATGGCCACCGCGCGCTCCGCGAGCTCCGCGACGTCGGCGTTTACGTCGTTGGTCGATACCACCGCCTGGCGGCGGCCGACGAACGCGCGCAGCCCCACGTCGTCGCCTTCGGAGCGCTCGGATTCCTCGACAGCGCCCTCGCGCACCTCGACCGCGAGCGAGACCGAACGCACGGCGAGCGCGTCGGCGGCGTCCGCGCCGGCACGGCCGGCGGCCGCGACCAGCCGTTCGGCGAGATCGGTCAGCGCGGATTGGTCGAGGAGCGAGGACATGGGACTACGCCTGGAGTCTACAATCGAGCCCCGATTAACCGAGGTTTGCGGGGCCGCGGCAACGACTCGTCAAGCATGAGTCGCATTCGATGCGGTGATACCTCGGATTAACCAGGAACATTAAGCGGATTCCGACTTGTTTGGGGCATGTTGGCGGCACCAAGCGGAGACAAAACCCCGCCGCAGCGAAACAAAACGGGTGCCGGCGGTAAAGATGTAAGTTTTGAGGCGTCAAACAACCAGCAGGGACATGCCTGCGGGGTCGAGCCGTGGCGAGCGGCTCGACCCCTGCGGGCGTCCGCTGCGCCTCGAAGTCGTCGATCCGCCCGGAAAGACGCGGCGTCACCGCCGCGGCTCGGGGATCTGAATGAGCTCGGCGAGCTCGTCCTTGGTCAACGGCGCGGAAATGAATTTGAAGGCCATCGCATCGGCCATCACCTCCTCGATCCCGGAAATGCGATCGGGATCGACGGCGGCGAGCGGCAGGAATTCCTGCAATGCGCGCTTGGCCGCCGCCTCCGGCAGCTTCGCGAAGGCCGCATAGGCCGCAAGCCCGGCGGGCGTCGAATAGATGAAGGCGAGCGAGTCGCGATAGCCCCGCATGAAGCGCGCGAACGCGTCCGGGCGCGCTTTGAGCGCGTCGGCATTGGCGATGATGACGCGGTTGGTCTGCTTGTCGAAATCCGGCGCATCCGACGATTTCATGATCAGCCGGATCTTGCCGGCTTCGAGCTCGGCGACCCCGAACGGCGCGCCTGCCCAGCCCACATCGACCTGTCCGCTCATGGTCGCGGTCATGGTCGCGGCCGCGTTGCCGGTCGGCGTCGGCTTGAACGCGATGTTGTAGTGCTTCTGCAGAGCGAGCACGCCCGCATGGGTCGAGGAGCCGTTGTTGGAATAGGCGACGGTCTTGCCCGCGAGATCCTGCGGGCTCTTGATCGGCGAGTCCGCCGGCACGTACCAGAAGACTTGGGCACCTCCGGTATACGAGCCGCCGATGATCCGCACCGGTGCCCCTTTGGCGAAGACCCCGATCGCGCCGAGGAAGCCCGAGGCGACGCCGACCTGCGCGCTGTTCGAGATCACCGCTTGCTGGGTCTCGCCGCCGCCATCGGTATAGAAAATGTCGAGGGCGAGATCGTGCCGTTTGAACAGGCCGGCCTTGTAGCCGACCTCGGTCACAAAGGTTTCGCCGATGCCGCGCCCGCCGACCGCGATCTTGAGGTCATCCCCGGCGCCAGCAGATTCTAACGCGGCAGAGGTTGCGATGAGCGCAAGCGCCGCGAGTCTTGCACGCCACATGGTTCTCTCCCGACGCGGGTGCTCTCGGCCTGAGAGCTAACATCCGCTCGATCGGCCGTGCAATGTGGGTGGGACAATTGCGCGCGATTGAATGGGGCCGGGCGATTTGTCATGGTTTGGGCGGGAGGTAGCGCGTCATGGCACAAGCGCAAGTGCTCGCGGGCCGCGTGGCCGTCGTCACTGGAGCGGCGAACGGCATGGCGCGCGTGATGGCGCGCGCGCTCGCGGGCGCCGGCGCCAAGGTCGCGGGCGTCGATGTCGATGCGGGCGGTCTCGATCGCCTTGCGGCCGAACCAGTGTTTGCCGGAAAATTCCTCAACGCCGTCGCCGATGTGTCCAAGGCCGCAAATTGCCGGCATGCCGTTGAGCAGGTGCTGGGGACTTTCGGCGCGCTCGATATCCTGATCAATTGCGCCGGCATCAGCATGTCGACCGCGGCCGGGCACAAGGAGGCCCGGATCAAATTCTTCGAGGCCGATCCGGAAGGCTGGCAGCGTATCGTCGCGATCAACGCCATCGGCGCATTCCTAATGGCGCGGTTCGCGGCCGAACCCATGATCAAGCGGGGCTGGGGACGCATCATCACCGTGCGACGAGCTTCGACACCATGCTGGCGGCCGGACTGTCCGCTTACGGCGCCTCCAAGGCTGCGCTGGAGGCGAGTTGCGTGAGCTTCGCCAAGGACCTCGAAGGCACGGGCGTCACCGTGAACATCCTGGTGCCGGGCGGACCCACCGATACGCCCGGTTTCTTCCCGCCCGGCAAGCCGCGCCCTCCCTTCCTGCTCGACCCTGAGATCATGGGCACGCCGGTGGTGTGGCTCGCCTCGCCCCAATCCGACGGCATCAGCGCCTGCCGCTTCATCGCCCGCGACTGGGACGTGAGCCTGCCGGCGGCCGAGGCCGCGGCCCGCGCGCGCTCGCCGGCCGCCTGGCCCGCGCTCGCGCAGGGCGCCAGCGCAGCGCGCGGATATACGATGTAGTCCTCGCTAGCGCTTGAGGAGGGGTTGAGCGCCAGCGAAACCCATTATCTGCAACCCAACGAAGGCCGCGTTGGATTTTGCTTCACCTTGCCGCTTGCACTAGGCGCTCGGTCGCGCCTGCGCGTATTGTGCCAACCCGTCGGTCAGCTCAATCCATTGCACCTTGCTGCTTGTATGCGTGTGGTCGCGCGGAGGCACCGCTTCGGGACGATCAAGGCTGCAGGTCGTGATATCGATCTCATCCGGATAATCATCGGATTGAAACGTCAGCTGGGTGCCGCAATGGGGACAGAAGCTGCGGGTTCCCTTGCTGCTCGACCGGAAGCGCGACGGCTGACCCTCCACGACTCGAAACTCGGACGGCGTTACGCTGAACCAGGCGACAAATGGCGCGCCGGTGGTGCGCCGGCAGATGGAGCAATGGCAATTCGTTTCGTGGAACGGGCGGCCCGCCACCTCGTAACGAATCCGCCCGCAAAAGCATCCGCCCTGCAACATCGCGGTCTCCTCTACAAGGATGAGTGGCGCTGAACGCGGCGATGGCGGCAAAGTTCCTCAAAGCACGTGGCGCGCCGCCGCATCGAGCACGAGCCCCGCGAACAGGATCAGCCCGGCATCGCGGTTCGACTTGAATACCAAGAGGCAGTTGAGAGGATCGTCGACGTCGAGGCGGGCAATCTGCCAGGCGAGGTGCGCGGCGAAGGCGAGGAGCCCGAGCGCGAAGACGAGCCCCGCGCCCGCGCTCCAGCCGGCCAACGCGATCAGCGCGACAGCGAGCGCGTAGAACAGCGCGAGCATGGGCTTGGTACGCTCGCGGAAAAGCAGCGCCGTCGACTTGATGCCGATCAGCGCGTCGTCCTCGCGGTCCTGGTGGGCGTAGATGGTGTCATAGCCGATCACCCAGGAGATCGCGCCGGCATAGAGCAGGAACGCGGGCGGATCGAGCCGCGCGAACGTCGCCGGCCAGCCCATCAGCGCGCCCCAGGAGAAGGCGAGCCCGAGCACGATTTGCGGCCAGTAGGTGATCCGCTTCATGAAAGGATAGACCGCGACCACGGCGAGCGATGCGAAGCCCACATAGATCGTGAAGCGATTGAACTGCAGCAGAACCGCAAGCCCGACCAACGCCTGCAGCGCGAGAAAGGCGGCGGCGGACGCGACCGTCACCTGGCCCGAGGGGATCGGCCGCGAGCGCGTGCGCTCGACCCGTGCGTCAAGGTCGCGATCGACGATGTCGTTCCAGGTGCACCCCGCCCCGCGCATGGCAAAGGCGCCGATAAAAAACAACAGGACGTGCCAGACATTGACTTGGCTGCGGGCGTGCACGGCGGCAAGGCCGACGGACCACCAGCACGGCATCAACAGGAGCCAGGAGCCGATCGGCCGGTCGAGGCGCGCCAGCCGCAGATAGGGGCGCGCCCAGGCGGGGGCGACGCCGTCGACCCAATTGCCGGTCGAATCGGCGACGCGACCCGCGCCGCGGATCAGACCTCGGCAGGGACGCCGCAGGTCGCGCTGTGCTCTTCCAGGCCCTTGAGCATCTTGCCTTCTACCGCGAGGAAGGTCTTGAAAAGCTTGCATAATTCGTCGGGGGGCGCCTTCTTCTGGCCAGCCGCCTGCAGCGCCTTGCCGTGCTTGGTGACCTCATCCCGATTGCTCAGGAGCTGCTGGCAGGCGGGGGGCGGCGCCTGCGGCGCGCTGAACGCCCCTCCCGACATACCGGGGGACGTTCCGGGTGCCGGGGACATGCCCGGTGAGCCGGGCATGCCCGGCATATCCCCAAACTGCGCCGCCGCCGGCCAAAGCGGCATGACGGCGAGCGCCAACGCCAATGGAAGAGCCCGACTGAGCGTCATGACGGTGTTCCCCCGGCCGCCCGATTCGACCCCCGTTCGATCCTGCGGCCGAGACATTAACAGCCTCTTGAATCCGGCGATAACACGGCAGAACGGGGACCCCGCGAGGTCGGTCCTCGGTCGTCTGACGTCGCAAGCCGGGCAAACGCGAGCACAACCGTCATTTACCGGCCTTCCGCTTTCTGATTTCTCAAGTCCGGACTGCAACCACCGATTATAGCGACCGATCACCAGGCCCCTGGCCCATGCCCCGCTGCGATGTCCGCACCCCCCGCCTTTACGTCGACGTCCCCATCGACGAGGGGGCAAGCATCGCGCTCGACCCGTCGCAGGCCAATTACCTCGGCAACGTGCTGCGGCTGAAAACGGGCGATGGCGTGCTGGTATTCAACGGCCGCGACGGCGAATGGCGGGGCACGCTCGCAGGCGCGGGAAAACGCCGGCTAACGCTCGCCATCGGCAAGCGCACCCGGCCGCAGACCGGCGCGCTCGATCTGCATTACCTGTTCGCGCCGCTCAAACATGCGCGCCTCGACTACATGGCGCAGAAGGCGGTCGAGATGGGCGCGTCCCGCCTGCAGCCGATCCTCACCCGGCACGCCCAGGTTGCCCGCGTCAACCTCGAGCGCTTGCGCGCCAACGCCATCGAGGCCGCCGAGCAGTGCGGCATCCTGACGCTACCCGAAATCCGCGCGCCGCTGACCTTGGAGCGGATGATCGCCGAGCTCGATCCCGCCCGCCTGCTCGTGTTCTGCGACGAGGAGGCGCAGGTGAAGGACCCGGTTGCCGCGCTCGCGCAGGCCCGCA
>WNGJ01004787.1_pt1 | contig 14136 bp, 7 predicted proteins | sample 5400611 | NCBI WGS metagenome assembly WNGJ01 (sample SAMN13153375, study PRJNA577476) | soil metagenome | isolation source: 40 cm soil or saprolite under Garry oak tree replicate 1 | place: USA:California | collected 2016-06-15 | reverse complement strand
TATGGCGTGCAATCTGCCGCAATGCGAACCTTTGTCGCAAGCAGAGAGGATTCTCAAATTGAGCCCTAACTCTGCGCGCTATAGAGTGGGCGTCTTAAGGCGAGGGTCCAACTCCGCAGCTTTCTGAAACTCCTTCTCGGCTTCGGTCTTGTTTCCCTTCTGGTGTAGGGCTTCCGCCAGGTGAAGATGCGCAGGCGCGTAACTGGGAGCAATCTTGATGGCAGAGCGAAACTGGGAAATAGCTCCATCGAGGTCGCCGGCCTGGAGCAAACGTTTTCCGGAATTTGTGTTGAACGTCGCGCCTTGAAGGTTGGTTTTGTCTTTGCTGATTTGTTCTCCGAGCCGGCTTTCCGTCGCAGCCCCGGCAGGATCACCAAGTTGACGCAAAACCGCCGCGAGCGTGGTATGTGCACCGGCAAAATCGTGCTGTAGCCGAATGGCCTCTCGCAGTGCTGCGACCGACTCCTGTAATTTCCCCTCTTGTTTCAGAACCGTACCCAAAGTGTAGTGAGCCTCAGCGTAGTCGGGCTTGGCGTGAATCGCGGCGCGCAGTTCGTCCTCTGACTTGGCGAATTCACCTTGCTGCCAAAAGGTCACACCTAGGGTGTAATGGATGTCCGCTTGTGTAGGGTCCAACCCCGCCGCCCGCTGCAATTCGGCGATGGCCTCGCTTAGCTTGTCCTTGAGTTTGAATGCGAGGCCGAGGTTGTAGTGCAGCGTCGCGTCCTCGGGGGCAATCTTCAATGCAGTTTGAAACTGAGTAATGGCCGCATCGAAATCGGCTTTCTGCACATAGGCGGTTCCGAGGTTGCCGCGGTATCCCGTGTCTTCCGGGCGGAGCCGCAGTGCAGCTTCGAACTCTGTGATGGAATCGGTAGCGTCACCAATCTGGATCAGCGCTAGGCCCAGATTATTGTGCGTGTCGGGATTGTCAGGCTGCAGTTGAACCGCCCGGCGATAGGCAGTGACTGCCCCATCGGCATCGCCCGCACGCTGTAGCAAAAGACCAAGTTGAGTGTGAGCCGGCGCAAAATCCGGTTGCAGCTTTACGCATGCTTGCAGCTCGCGAATCGCGTCATCCCTTTTGCCTTGTTGCTCGAGCGCCTGGCTGAGGTAGTAATGCGACTGACCGACATTCGGTGCTGAGCGGACGGCTTCGCGCAAGTGATGGACGGCATCCTCGAACAACTTCTGCTGCAAACGGACAACGCCGAGATGCAAATGGGCCTGAGCAAATTCGGGCTGCAACCTTAGTGCCTGAGAAAATTCGCCGGCAGCTTCATCGAGACTCGACCTCTGCGCCAGCACCGAACCCAGTTCATCATGAAGGTCAGCTCTCTGTGGCTCGAGTTCTACCGCGCGTTCTAGTTCCTGGCTCGCGCCCTCTAAATCTTCGCGAAAACTCAATACGCGTCCCAGCGCGCGATGAGCTTCCGCATCGCGTGGAGCTAGTCGCACCGCCTCGCGGCCCTCGCCAAGCGCAGCATCAATATCTCCTTTTTGAACCAGCGTACTGGCCAGATTGGTATGAGCCTGCGCGAAATTCGGCCGCAGTTCCAACGCGCGACGAAAGTGAGAGATGGCGGCATCGGGCTGATTCTGTGAGAGCAGCACCCATCCCAGTGTGTTGTGAGCTTCCGCGCTCCGTGGCGACAAGCGCACAACTTTCTCGAAGTACACACCCGCAGTTCCCAGGTCGCCACGCTTCAGAGCCGCCTTGCCTTGTCGATTAAGTGACGCGACCTGCTTATCGACACTCTCTTTTGGTTTTCCGGCCTGCGCGAAAAGCGTAACCGGCAGTGAACCGAGAAGCAGAATTCCAAAAAGTCGCCGGAATGAAGCCATCGAATTCGAGATCCCAGGACGCACAGTCGTCACCGAAAAGAGCTGATGAAAATATTACTACCAGGTCTTAGTTCTTAGGTGCCAGATCTGGGAACTGACATCTGATAGCTGAGATCTGAGATGACACCTGCGCTTGACCGCCTCGATACGGCACCCTACCATCCTAAGGAGTCCATGATTCCAGGTTTTCGATTCGATCCGCGATTCTTGTTTCGGCCCCTGATCCCGCTACTGCTGTTGGCAAGCAGCATTGCCAACGCTCAGCCGTCGTCCTCGCCCAAGCTTGCCTATTTTACGGACATCGCACAGAAAGCCGGACTCAGCATGATGAATGTCTTCGGCGGCGTGAGCAGCAAGAAATACATTATCGAAACCACCGGCACTGGCGTCGCGATATTTGATTACGACAACGATGGCTGGCCCGATATTTTCTTCGTAAACGGTACGACTCTGGAAGGGTTTCCGGCGGCGCAAGGCCCCACTAACCACCTGTATCGCAATAATCATGACGGCACTTTTGCGGATGTAACGGTCCAGGCGGGTCTAGCCGCAACGGGATGGGGCCAAGGGGTTTGCGTTGGTGATTACGACAACGATGGCTGGGAAGATTTGTATGTCACTTATTTCGGCAAAAATCGTTTGTACCACAATCAGTCGGGAGTCTTCACCGAAGTCGCGGAGCAGGCGCGAGTCGCAGGTTCCGGCAAAGCTTGGGGGACGGGTTGCGCCTTTGTGGATTATGACCGCGACGGTCTCCTCGACTTAGTCGTCGCCAATTACGTTGACTTCGATCTATCCACCGCCCCAGCGCCCGGAGAAAGAACCGCCTGCATGTGGAAAGGAGTGCCGGTCATGTGCGGTCCGCGCGGACTTCCGGGTGCGAAAAATATTCTTTACCACAATCAGGGGCAAGGCAGGTTTGAAGAGGTTACGACCAAGGCGCATATCGATCAGACTAATGGACATTACGCTCTTAGCGTGTCAACTCTCGATTTTGACGACGACGGCTGGCCCGATATTTATGTCGCTTGTGACAGCACGCCCAGCATTCTTTACCACAACAATCGCGACGGAACTTTCACCGATGTGGCCGTGATCGCTGGCGCCGCCTTTAACGAAGACGGCCGCGAACAAGCAGGCATGGGAACCACGGTCGCCGATTTTGACGGCGACGGGCGTCTCGATATTTTCAAAACGAATTTCTCCGACGACACTTCCACCCTGTACCGCAATAACGGGGATGGCAGTTTTAGCGATGCGACTTTCCCAGCGGGCTTGGGGCTTCACACCCAATACCTCGGCTGGGGTGCAATGTTCTTTGACTTCGACAACGATAGCTGGCCCGATTTGATTGTCGCCAACGGACACGTGTATCCCGAGGTAGACAAGTATCATCTGGGCAGCAACTATGAAGAACCTCGCGTGCTCTACCGCAATAACGGCAATGGCACCTTCACCGATCTTTCCGCATCGGCCGGGCCGGGAATAACCACTTCAGCGTCCGCGCGAGGCTTGGCGGTAGGCGACTTGTGGAATGACGGACGAATCTCGGTCGTGATCAGCAACATGAGCGCTCGTCCCAGCCTGCTGGTCAATGAAGCTCGTTCCAGCAATCATTGGATCGCCATCAAGACCGTTGGAAGTAAGTCGAATCGCGACGGCATCGGGGCGCGCGTTACGGTCAAGATCGGCAAACGAACATTGGTGGACGAAGTGCGCAGCGGTTCGAGTTACGATTCTAATAGCGACATGCGGGTTCACTTCGGATTGGGTGCGGCAACGAAAATCGATGAGTTGAAAATCCGTTGGCCGAGCGGTTTGACCGAACGCTTCGATAACTTGCGCGTCGATACTATCCATACTTTGAAAGAAGGAACCGGGACGGCCGTCCAAGATGCAGCCGAAAAGTCTAAAGCCAGGCCTGCGGGCGCTGCCATTCCCTGAGTCCGGGCGGACTGCTTACTTCTTTCCCGGATTTTGTCTTTTGTGCAGCGGGAAACTGCATCGTACGCACCAGGCCTTCGCCTTCTTTTACGAAGGCCAGTTGATTGGGCTGGACGTCCTTCAGCGTATCAATTTGCCCGCTGGGCCAGCGAACTTCCAGCAGATCGACCTTTTCTGCTTTTCCCAGTCCAAAGTGAATACGTAGATCGTTCTGCGAAATGTAGCTGCCACCGCTGCGGACTTCATCGATCTGTTGATGCGGCTTGGTTTCGCCGGGCGCACGAGTGACGCATTTCAATCGCGCTCCGATAGCGCTGCGATTTGACTTAGTCCCAATGAGTTTTACTTTGATCCAGTTATTTTCTGTTCGTGAATCGCAGCGTAACAACTGAGGAAAATCGTTGACGGTGTTCACCACAACGTCAATGTCGCCGTCGTTGTCGAAATCCCCAAACGCACACCCCCGCGAGGCCGAGGGCGTCGAGATCCCTGGGCCTGCCAGCTCAGAGACATCTTGGAATCTCCGGTTTCGCAGATTGCGATAGAGCAACTTGCGCTGCGCATATCCCGCCTCTGTCTTTAGCTGCTCGACTTCGGGATAGACGTGACCATTGCAAAGCAGGATGTCGGGCCACCCATCGTTGTCCATATCGAAAAATCCGCAGCCCCATCCCAGATATTGGGTGTGCGCCCCAAGGCCTGCCGTAAACGTGGCATCCTCAAAATTTCCGCCTCCGAGATTGTGATAGAGAGAGGGCGTATCCCCCGCGAAATTAGTTTTGACGATGTCGAGATTGCCATCCAGATCGTAATCCGCCGCTGAGACGCCCATGCCGGCCTGTGGTTTTCCATCGGCACTCAGAGCGCTTCCAGAATCCATGCCGATGTCCACGAACTTGCCATTTTTCTTATTCTGATAAAGCAGACTTTGTGTGGAATCGTTGGCGACATAGATATCAGGCCAGCCGTCGTTGTCGAAATCCGCAGTCAGAACGCCCAGACCAAACGTTCCATTGACTTGTAGAATACCTGCACTCTCGGAAACATCGGTAAAAGTCCCATTGCCATTGTTGTGATACAGAATGTTCTTGCCCCCAGTCAGCCCCGGGGGCCCGCATGCCACCATCACAGCTTTGTACAAGCACGGACCGGATTCCGGAACCGGGGCCGTCGCCAGATCCAGATCGATGTAGTTCGCAACGAACAGGTCCAGGCGGCCGTCGCGGTCGTAATCCACGAAAGCGCATCCTGTTCCCCAACGAGTCTTTTTTCCAGCGACGCCCGCTCTCTCGCTCACATCGGTGAATGTGCCGTCGCCGTTGTTGTGGTACAGAACATTCTTGCCGTAATAGGTAACAAAGAGATCGTCAAAACCATCATTGTCGTAGTCGCCGATGCAGACCCCCTGTCCCCAGCCGGAATGCGCCAGGCCGGCTTTGGCGGTGACATCGGTGAAGGTGCCGTCGCGATTGTTCTTAAACAGGTGTGACGTCGGCTCCTTGCCCGGAGGAAAACCTTCCAGGCGCGAGCCGTTCACCAGAAAAATATCCAGCCAACCATCGTTGTCGTAGTCGTAAAAGGCGACGCCGCACCCCGTGGTTTCCAGCAGATACTTATTCTTGTGTTCGCCTCCAAAGATGGTTTTCACGTTCAGTCCAGATTCTTGCGCTACATTGATAAAGCTGACAGCAAGATCAGCAGAAGGCTTTGACGTGCCCGCCTCTTCTGGCGGACGAAACAATGCTTGCAACCTGCGAGGAAATGCCGCAACCAGCAAAGCCTGGAGAGGCAGAACCATCGCGAAGCGACTTAAAGACTGGAGAAATGCGCGCCGAGAAAACAGGAGAATACCCGTGGGACTTGGCTCGTGCTAGAATTCGCCCCTAGTTTCTTATAGTACAGCGTTGCGATTTTGCAAAACGACGACGTTTGGAAAGCCGAATTACTCCTGCACTGATCCGCTGCTCGGCGAATCATAAGCATGCAACCCAGCTCTCGCCTATCGCAACACCGCGTTCGCTTTCATTTTATTTCCGTCGCGCTGCTTGTCTTATTTCTATCACCAGCGCTAGCGGAGCAAAAGCCGCATGTGCTCGAACTCTCACGTCCGGTGCGTTCATGGGAATTCTTGCCCGTGGTTGGCGAGCGCGCGGGACTGTTCGGCAATGAAGCTGGTCAGTTTGAGGCTTGGGTGTATCCGCTGAAAATCCTGCGCGACTTCCACCTCACATTTCTGGTTGGCGGTCGCGCGCTTCCTGGCGACACTCTAGCTCGTACGATCACGGTGCGGCCAGAATCCAGCACGATTCTTTACTCAAGCGACACATTTTCGGTCAGCGAAACCTTGTTCGTGCCTGTGCATGGGGCGGGCGCGATCGCCGTCATTGATGTCGAAACCTCTGAACCGTTGGAGGTGGAAGCCTCTTTCCATCGCGATTTTCAGCTGGAATGGCCCGCCGCGCTGGGTGGAACCTACATCTCGTGGGATCCTGAGTTGCACGCATTTTTCCTGGGTGAAGAACAAAAGAAATTTGCCGCGTTTGTGGGCTCACCTTCCGCCATCGATCATCGTGAGGAGTTCTCTACCAATTACGCATCCTCGCGAGAAAACTCCTTCCGGCTGGGCGTAACCAGCAAAGGCAAAGACAGAAAAATAGTAGTCATTGCTGCTTCGCTGCAAAATCGCGACGAGGCCGTAACCGCCTATCGCCGTCTTTCCGCTGGCTCTGCGGATCTCTTACGAGAATCAGCAGCTTACTATCGCGATTACCTGAACAAGACTGTCGAGCTTGATCTGCCTGACCGTGACTTGCAGCAATCCTATGACTGGTCACGCATCAGCATGCTTCAAGGTTTGGTTACTAATCCTTTTCTTGGCACCGGGCTGATTGCCGGATATCGCACTTCGGGCGACAGTCAACGACCCGGTTTTGCGTGGTTCTTTGGGCGGGATTCCCTGTGGACTTCGCTGGCTCTCAACTCTGCAGGTGACTTCAAAACAACCCGTACCGCGCTCGACTTCCTGAGTAAGTATCAGCGAGCCGATGGAAAAATTCCCCACGAGATCTCGCAAGGCGCCAGTTTCGTTCCCTGGTTCACGAATTACCCCTACGGTTTCGCTTCGGCAGATGCCACGCCTCTGTACATTATTGCGACGAATGATTACGTCGTCGGCAGCGGTGATGTTGAGTTCGCGAAGACGAAATGGGGGAGCTTGTGGAAGGCCTATCAATTCTTGCGCTCCACTTACGATGCGCAAGGATTTCCCCAAAATTTTGGATTCGGTCATGGCTGGGTGGAAGGCGGTCCGCTACTGCCTGTGAAGACGGAGTTGTACCAAAGCGGGTTAGGCACGGAGGCCCTGCGTGCGCTATCTAATTTGGCCCACTTGGTCGGGAAAGAAGACGTCACTAAAGAACTCGATCAGGGTTTCATCCGGATGAAACCCCTGTTGAACCAGGCATTCTGGTCGCCGGACAAGAACATATTTGCCTTTGCGCTAGACAAGGACAATCAGCGAGTGGATATTCCCAGTGTCCTCGCCACTGTACCCATGTGGTTCAGCTTGCTCGATGAAGATAAGAGTGAAGCCATGCTCAACCAATTGGCCGGTTATGAGCATCAAACCGATTGGGGCATGCGCATCATTTCATCGCAGGATCCGAAATACAATCCGGGCGGATATCACTTCGGTTCGGTATGGCCGTTGTTCACCGGCTGGGCCTCGGTGGGCGAATACCGTTACCATCGGGCGCTGCCTGCTTATTCGAATCTCCGGGCGAACGCCCTGCAAGCTCTCGACGGTTCTCTCGGTCACGTAACGGAAGTTCTATCCGGCGACTACTATCAGGGCATTTCCACCAGCTCGCCACACCAGATCTGGTCAGCAGCGATGGTAGTGAGTCCGATGCTTCGGGGGATGTTGGGGCTTGAAACGAATGCTATTTCGCATCGCCTCGTTTTCGCTCCTCACGTTCCCGCTGACTGGACTTCTTTACGCGCACAGAACTTGCGTGTTGGCGACTCAACCGTGGACCTAACCTATCGTAAAACTGCGGACAGCATCACCTTGGAAATAAAGCGAACCGGGACTGGCGATTGCACTCTCGAATTTGCGCCCGCGCTTAGCCTGCGAACTACAATTCTCGGGGCTGAATTGAACGGCCGTCCAATAGCAGTCCACACGCTCGCCAATGCAGTCGATCAACATGCCGGCGTGCAGTTTTCGCTGACTGGTGGCGCCAACACGCTGCGGATTCGCCTACGCAATGATTTTGGATTGGCCTTTTCCCCCGCCTTGCCCGCTCTGGGAAGCCGCAGCCGCGGCCTGCGTATTGTGTCAGAGGCGTGGAACCCGCAGCACGACAGTTTGACTCTTGAGGTTTCCGGGGTTGCAGGCAACGTGTACGAACTTGGGTTGTGGAACCCGAGCCAGATTGAATCCTCGGACGGAGCGGAAATAGTCAAAGCGACCCAGGATCAGACTGTGGCTCGTATTCAATTTCCGGCCGGTTCGTCAGAAGCCTACGCTCAGAAGAAGATTACGTTTCATTTCTCCACGCAACATTAGACCGTCAAGGGCCATGAATCTATTCGGAGGTCATCACGATGTTTAGACGTTTTGTTCTGTCCACCGTGCTCGCTGTCACTCTTTATCTGTCTTTCTCTTTCGCCAGCGCGCAAGGTGCGCCGCGCGATGCCGAGGGACACGAGTGGTGGCAACACGCTGTTTTTTACGAAATTTATCCGCGCAGTTATGCCGATAGCAATAACGACGGCATCGGGGATCTCAAAGGGATCACATCGAAACTCGACTACTTGAAACAGCTCGGCGTGGATGCCATCTGGCTGACTCCTTGCTTTCCTTCGCCGCAAGTGGATTTCGGGTACGACGTCTCCGACTATCAGGACATTGATCCCATGTACGGCACTCTCACGGATTTTGATCGAATGGCCAGTGAGGGTAAGAGCCGAGACGTTCGCATCATCATGGATTTCGTGATGAACCATACCTCGGACCAACACAAATGGTTCCTCGATTCCAAATCCTCTCGTACTGCCAAATATCGTGACTGGTATGTATGGCGCGACGGTAAGGGATCCAATCGGCCGCCCAATAATTGGCTTTCCACTTTCGGGGGACCGGCATGGAAATTCGACGCGAAGACGGGGCAGTGGTATTACCACTTCTTTTATCCCGAACAACCGGACTTGAATTGGCGGAATCCGGCCGTGGAGAAGGCCATGTTCGATGTCACCACATGGTGGTACAACCGCGGCGTCGCTGGCTTCCGGCTGGATGCGGTGGATACGCTTTTCGAAGATCCTGAGCTACGCGACAACCCAGTCCTGCCCGGGACAAATCGTTACGGCGATCCCAACATGGAGAACAAATACAACACCAAGTTGCCGGAACTCCACGATGTTCTCCGTAAGCTTCGCAAGGTCGCGGATGAGCACGGAGCAGTGCTGATCGGTGAAACCTGGACCAGCGACATCACTGAGTTAAAGAAATACTACGGCGAGCATAGCAACGAACTGCAGATGCCCATGGATCTGATGTTCGCCACGGTCAACAAAGTTTCGGCGCCGGAATTTCGACGCCAGATCGCGGCCGTCGACGGCGCTGGCGGCTGGCCAGTGTACGTTATCAGCAACCACGACATCCCTCGCTCCTACGTTCGCTATGGGGATGGCCAGCACAATGACGCCATCGCCAAACTCATGGCGGGTTTATACCTGACACTTCGTGGCACCCCGATCATCTATTACGGAGAAGAGATTGGGATGGAAAACAACGATCCGAAAAGAAAGGAAGACGTAAAAGATCCTATTGGCAAACTGGGCTGGCCGCAAGAAAAAGGCAGAGATGGTGAACGCACTCCCATGCAGTGGGATGACACTGCCAACGCGGGCTTCAGCCGAAGCAAGCCGTGGCTGCCAGTTCCTCCCAGTTACAAAACCCACAACGTGGCGACAGAACTCAAAGATCCAAATTCTATTCTTTCGTTCTACAAGCAGGTTCTTGCCCTGCGCCACACCAACCACGCTTTGCTCGACGGTCAATACATCGCGCTCAACGAGAACGATCCCAACGTGCTGTCATATCTTCGGAAGTACAAAGATGAAACGGTTTTGGTCGCTCTGAACATGTCTCCGGCAGCGCAGAAAGTGAGCTTCGATCTGTCTGCGCAAGGATTGAGTGATGCGAAGGCTAAGACTTTGGTCACGAGCGTGAGTCAATCCCAGCAGGAAGCCACACTCACCAATTTAACTCTCGAACCCTTTGGCGTTTATATCGCGTCGATCGCTAAATAAGTGCCGGCTTTTCGTCGAAGTGCCCAATACGGGGAGATGCCTCTCTCCCCCAATGCTGTGTGGAAGGCAGCCAAACCGAGACGCCGGCAGCAAAAACTGGACGCCTATCCGCTCCGCTGGACACACCTCGCGGTCACTCGCTTACAATAGCGCTGAAACCCATGAGCGTTCAGGTGAGAGAAATGACCGAGATATGGAAACAGTGGGAAGGCGAAGTGATCAACGGCGAATTTCACCTGCGCGAATATCTTGGCGGTACTGATCATAGTGCGGTGTTTCTAACGGAACGTGGCCAGCATAATCAGCAAAAAGCCGCTATCAAGCTCATTCCCGACGATCCGTACAATACCAAACGCCAACTTTCGCGATGGGCGGCCGCAGCGGAACTCTCTCATCCCCATTTACTTCGTCTCTTTCAGATGGGACGCTGCCAATTCGGCGATCGTCGACTGTTGTATCTGGTAATGGAATATGCCCAGGAAAATCTGTCACAGGTTCTTCCACAGCGTGCCCTTACTCCCCCGGAGTTGGAAGACATGCTCCCGCCCTTGGTGGAAGCTTTGACATTCCTGCATGGCAAAAGTTTCGTCCATGGTCAGCTGAAACCGTCGAACATCATGGCGGTAAACGATCGACTAAAACTTTCGAGCGACGGACTCCGCGCAGCTGGGGAGCCTAGCGGCGTTCCACGAAAACAGAGCGTGTACGATCCGCCGGAGATGGTGGACGGCAACGTATTACCTGCGGGAGATGTCTGGTCGCTGGGCATAACCTTGGTGGAGGCCTTGACCCAGCGCTTTCCAGTGTTGGATGGAGCGAAGCAAGATTCACCAGCGCTTCCGGAGACGATGCCGCCGCAATACACCGATATTGCCCGCCACTGTTTGCGCCGGGAACCAACGTTGCGATGGACGATCGATGAAATCGCCGCTCGCATCAAGCCGGAGTCTACAGTTGTTGCTGACTCCATAGCCGCTAAACAAAATACATCCGTGAACTGGCGCTATGTGGCGCCAGTTGTTGCAGTAGTTCTCGCAGCGCTGGCCCTCGCCGGGCTAAAGCTGCGTACTCGGCACGCGGAGTCTTCGCCAACCTCGTCCAGTGCCCCCGTACATCCGCAAAATAAACCGACGCCAGCGCCGGCTCTGATGGTCCCGAAAGTCGCACAAGCCGAGCCAGCGCACCCCAGTAAGAGTCCGGCTTTGAGTCCCACCACAAATGCTGTTGTAAAGGGGGCAGTTCTTGAGCAGGTCTTGCCGGACGTCCCCCCGAGTGCGAGCGACACAATCACAGGCACCGTAAGAGTGCGCGTGAGAGTTGCTGTTGATGCCGCGGGAAACGTGTCGGAGGCGACCCTCGATTCACCTGGCCCCAGTAAATATTTCGCCAATCTTGCTTTGCGAGCGGCGCGCCGTTGGAGGTTCAAGCCGGCACAAAAAAACGGTCAGGATGTTGCCAGCGAGTGGATGTTAAACTTCGGTTTCAAAAATACCTCAAATACGGTTTCTCCGAGGGAGTTAGCTCCGTAAAGCACGACCTCGCTGCTGCTGTTCATCTCACCGGCAGAAACTTCAAGCAAACCGGCGACGCAATTTGCAGCACCTGGCCGCTCGACGTCAATCGCCCACTAGTGGGGTCAATCTGAAAGATCACAATCGTGCCAGAGTTCTGGTTAGCCACCAGCAGACGTGATCCGGCTGGATCGATGGCAAAGTAGCGCGGTGCTTTTCCCTGGGTAGGGACATACTCCACCGGTGTCAATGTTCCTTTTGCGGGATCAATGGAGAAAACCGCGATGCTGTCGTGTCCGCGATTCGAGGCATAGAGAAATTTTCCGCTCGGATGTATTTGTATCTCGGCCGCGTCATTCTTTCCCGAAAAATCCTTGGGCAACATGGAAATAGTTTGCAACTCGTGCAAGGTGCCGCGCGCGGGATCGTAGGCAAAGCTTACAACCGAGGACTGCATTTCGTTGACCGCATAGGCAAATCTGGCGTTGGGATGAAAGGCGAAGTGACGTACTCCAGATCCGGGTTTCAGCTGAATGACGGCCGGTTGATTGGGAATAACGGAACCTTTGCTCGCAGAAAACTTGTAGACGTCCAGCTGATCCAATCCCAAATCGGCCGCGACGACGAAACGATTGTCAGGAGAAAAGTCGATCCAGTGGGCATGCGGACTCTCCTGACGTTCAGGATTTGCGCCAGCGCCCTTGTACTGCAGGACGCTCGTCGCGTCTCCAAGTTTTCCGCCCTTCAGCACGGGAAAAACTGCCACACTTCCCCCGCCATAGTTTGCTACCAGTACATATTTTCCGGTTTGATCCACAGCCACGTAGCAAGGGTCCGCGCCTCGGGAGGCGACTTGATTCAGCAGAGTCAACTTTCCCGTGCGGCTATCAATGGCGAAGGCGCTAACCGCCCCGCTGCTACGATTCTGGAAGTTACCGGTCTCATTCACCGCATATAGAATTTTGTGGTTGGGGTGCACAGCCAAAAACGACGGATTACTCGTCTCCGCCGCTAGCCCTATTGGGACAAACTGCCCTGTAGCTGCATTAAAACGGAAAGCATAGATGCCCTTGCTTCGTTCGGTAGTGTACGTTCCCACATAGACAAGGTAGTTTCCCGCCGAGGTCTTTCCATGATTTGGAGTGTCGCCAAATGAAAATAATGGCGCAAATGCCACCAGAATAAGGACGAGCAAACGATCAGTTTTTTTCATAGGGTGTAAGAAACCATTCATTCTCAACGGTGAACCAGGCTGTAGTCATCACAGTGAAGCATGGATAAAGCGATCAGTACAAATCGAACCAGCTCATATTTTGGGATACAGAAACCAGGAAGTCTAGAGCAGTTCGTCCTGTGGAAACTTTATGGATGACCAACCTAAACAGTAATCGCCACAGTGAAAAAAACGGGCTAGAATGTCGAAACTCGCAAGTATTCATTCTGGGGAGGATCTCTTGCACAAGCCAGGTTTCCGATTTATCTCACTGTTTAGTGTGCCTCGCATTATTAGCCTGTTGGTTCTGGTCTCAGCGCTGACCGCCCAGGTTGCCGAACATCAAACCCGCGTTGGATTTCCCCAGGATTGGACACATCGTCATGTGGTATTTCATCGTCAGATGCTGTGGCAACACCCGCAACTGGCGGCGGAGCCACGGGTGCTGCACCAGTTCATCCGAAAGATGCCTTATTCTGCAGTCGGCACCTTCTCGGCTTCGGAGGAAGGTTCTCGCACTGGGACCGCTCCCATTCATCGGGATTGGAACGTAAGTTTGGGAGGAGGACAAGTTGCATTCGGAATGTCCCCGCTTAAGTATAGCTTTGATGAGACGGCGGCTCCCAGTTGCGCCAACGACTTTGTAGCGTTCGGTCTGGATGTTGCCGGTGTAACCGGAGGCCAAGGCAATCTGGTGGCTTTTAATAACCTGTATAGCGGGCCGGGCGGTTTTTGTGGCACCGGTGCGGCGACAACCTACTTTTCGTACAACACCACTACGGTTGCCGGCGGCAGCATCGATACCTCTCCGGTGGTATCACTCGACGGGAAAAAGATTGCCTTCGTTGAAAGCACTGCTACGTCATCTATATTTCACGTGCTTACGTGGGCCACTGGCGCCGGAAATGGCACTTCACCCGTAGTTTCAGCCGCCCCCGGTGTCGGCAATACCGCAACTATGACGTCGTTAACATATGCTGCGGCGAATACGAATACTCGCTCGTCTCCCTGGATTGACTATGGGCAGGATGTCGCCTACGTCGGCGCCGATGACGGGAGGCTTTATAAGATCACCGGCGTCTTCAGCGGTACCCCCACCTTGGCGGGCGCTCCCTGGCCGGTCTTAATTAATGCTAACCGAAGGCTAACTGGTCCCGTGCTGGATCAGATTACGAGAAATATATTTGTCGGCGATGCCCGTGGAATTTTATGGTCTGTGAACGCAAATACACCCGCTACAATTCGCTCTCTGAACGTGGGACTTCCCGGCGCGACTAACCCAGCGATCTTCGATCCGCCAATTGT
>WNGJ01004786.1_pt1 | contig 14138 bp, 16 predicted proteins | sample 5400611 | NCBI WGS metagenome assembly WNGJ01 (sample SAMN13153375, study PRJNA577476) | soil metagenome | isolation source: 40 cm soil or saprolite under Garry oak tree replicate 1 | place: USA:California | collected 2016-06-15 | reverse complement strand
TTAGTAGTAACGAGTAAGCAAATATTGGCTGATCAGGTGGCGCTAGTGGACGAGGGGATATTCGTGCGTCGTAGTGCGTTCTTGGTAGATGGTGCGTGGGCGTGACGGCCCGGTCGCCCTGGAAAGCTCAACCAGCCGTCATGCCCCGCCCGTGATCGTGCAAGACCCAGGCGCTTCCATTGTAGCGCATGCGGTCAAGGTCTTCTCTCATACAGCAAGGATAACGTGACCTGATGTTACCTCTCTCCACCCTCTCGACTCGGCTCACCAGCCCCGAGGCATCCACTCTTGGGCGCATGAGCCGAGCCTATGAACTGCCTGCGCTCAGCACCTACTGGGTGCCGCTCTGTGAACCCATCGACGAATGGGCCACCTTTGCCCAACATGCCGAGCAGCGCGTGCCCGCGCTCACTGCTGTGGGACACGCCTTTTTCGCCCTCTCCCACGAGACCAAAGCCCTGCGTTACTTCACCCTGGCCTGCCAGCAGCGGCAGGGCCGCTACCCCGAAAACGCTGATTACTGGTACAATCAGGCAGGCCGCGCGCTCCAGGACTCGACCCACCATTGGAGCCGCGCCGCCTGCGCCCTGGACACCCTCACCCCCGATGAACTCACAGCCGACAACCTGCAAGAGGTGCGCCGCATGTCACGCGCAGCCCGCGCCCAGCAAGAACGCCTGTGGAAGCTCACCGACGAGGTGAGCGCCGCATTCCAGGACTGGCGCCAGTCCCGCCAGCCTGCACAGCGAGAGGAGGTGCAGGCATGAAACAAGACCGCCGTGCCGGGACACCCGCCACCGTCACTATCAACGGCGTGCCGCACCTGGTGGACGTCCCCGCGTTTTGTCATTGCTACGGCCATTCCTGGGAGATCACCGCACGCCCAGGCGTGAAAGCCTGTTATCTCTGTGGGGTACGTGGGTATTGCCCAGGATGCACACCCATACCGCCAAGAGGAGCAAAGCCGTTTGACTGTACCACACATGCACAACAAAGGCAGGTGCAACAATGACAAAACAAAAAGAACCACCATACCCACCTGTAACAAGACGACGAAGCGCAACAGCAGAAGGCATTGCAGCCCGACGGACGGGTGATTATACTCCACCAGCAAGCCCACATAGAGTAGGACATACGCCAGGACTACACGGAGAAGACGCGCCGTATCTGTCAGGGGAGATCATCCGACCAGGAAGACCCAACGGGTACAGCAAAACAGTACCGCCAACACGCTCCAACGTACCCCAACCAGAGGAAGAACTAGACTATGCCGACGATCCACCCAGGCGCAGAACAACGGTAGTAGTACGCAAACCTGTACAGCCAACCCGACGACTAAAAGAACGTACCCGCTTTCACTGGCTTGTGTTTGTCGGCCTAGCCATGTTCATTATGATTATTGGCTGGCTCACTTTCAGTGCATTATCGTCCTGGTGGAGTGTGCAGCAAGACGACTGGCATTATGGCAGGCCACGCATGTTTCAAATAGACGCCGTTGTCGGTCATGGAGATAGCCCAAGTCACCCTAGCCACTTCATAGCGGTCAATCTCAACGGGCAAATTCTGGTCATTGAGATACCAGGGGGAAATGCTGCAAAAGCGATAGTCTACATCGGGCCTCGTTTGTTTGGCGCGGGACAAGACCTTGACCCTGTTACGTTGTCTTTTGAGTCCTGTACTACAGCTAATCGACCAGACTTGAATATTCACATTCAGGGGAGTGATAAAGTGATCTGCTTTCCCAACAATGGGAAGACATTTGACTCAACATCACAGCAGCATTGATATAACCTTTAGAAGCGGCATTGCTGCCGCTTCTCGCTGGCAGGGGAAAAGACACCATGAACAAATTCACTCAAGCTCTTTGGGAAGTGATAAACGAAGCGTTAGACGAAGATGAAGAACTTCTTGCAGACATGAGAGCAATTATGTTTAAGGAGTACAAGCCGTTCTTGACAGAGGTACAAACGCTCCAAGCGAATATTCACGTGCTGAAAACCTATTTTCTCGAAAAACTCAACCAGTGGGTTGCATGGCTACCTGATACCACCATCAACCAACTTGGCAGCGAATTAGCACTGCAAGCGTTTCAAGAAGTCTATTGGAGCGTTCTAGCAGGACTCTTACAAGAACGACTGGCAACGTTCGTTTCATGAAGTGAGGAAGACATGCAAGTAGACGAGAAAGAAAGCAGACCACCTGTAACACCATCAGAGCCAGCAAGCGAACCGTTGACACCGCTTCCCCCTGATGCAGAGCAGCCAGAAGATGACGAAGACGATAGCCCCGACGCGATATTTTTTCGTGCAGTCATTGAGATACCTACGCAACCACTTCCGCGCCACTTTACCCCGCAATGGAAGCTACAACGGAGTTTAGAGCGGCATTGTACTTTTCTTATGCTTCTCATCGTTTTATCCTTGCTTGCTACTGCAGTTCTTAACATTGTCAATCAGCCAGTCGTAACCGTTACGCTTTTACCTATTCATAAATCTGTGCAGCTTACAACCACGTTACCAATACCGACCCGAACGCTTGCGCCTGTTACGATCAATCGGACATTGACCGCACCGACTACAGGCAAAGGCCACCAGGACGCTAGAGCGGCTACAGGAACCTTGACCTTTTACAATGGGCAGTCAACAGCCCAAATTATACCGATAGGGAGCGTATTTACTGGTAATGATGGAGTAAAAATAACTACTGATGAAGCGGTGACAATACCAGCGGCGAACGCGCCATCATGGGGAATCGCTACTATTTCAGCCCATGCCATAAACCCAGGAGGTACAGAAAATATTCAAGCACTTGATATTAACAGTACCGTTTCAAGCGCGGTGTTTGTCAAAAATCTGGCAGCGTTCACAGGTGGAGAGGATGCTAGAGACTACAAGGCAGTATCGCGGCGTGATCTTGATACCTTGACCGCAAAACTCCAACAGCAGCTTGACCAGGAGATACCCCAGGCATTTAGTACACACCCAGGTGAGGAAGTTACGCCTGTCAATTGTGCATTTACAAAATCCGCCGATCACGGCCTCGGAGATGAGGCGCAGATGCTTACAGTAAAAGCCTCGAAAACGTGCGCGGCCATTGCCTATAACCAGGACACGCTCCAGCAGAAAGTAGTACCAATTTTCAACGCTACACGCCCAGGACGCCAGTATGAGCTAGTGAACAGCGTACAAACAACGGTTCTGAGTGTTTCACCTTTTCTTGTTCATGTAAGTGGTCAATGGTCATATGTGTTTATGCAGAACTACGAGCAGTATTTAGCAGAGCAGATACAAGGAGAGACGCCAGCGCAGGCCAGAGCGTATCTGTTCAAAACTGGTCTTGTATCACGTGTCACCATCACGCAGACGCAGACCTTACCAGACTTTTATCACATCAAATTTCTTATTCTCATCAGAGTGTAGGACGCGATGACGAAGCGGTTAAACAGGACACAAACACAATACATTTGGCGCGAGATGATAGAACTTGCAAGATTTCTCACGGTTTACAGCGTCCCACCGCCACACATCAAAGATGCTGTAAAGCAATTGAGAGATGATCTTCTCAAGATGATACGGGCAGGCATCACAGACATAACCGTTGACCGAAATAGTTACCTGGAAACTATCACAGACCAGGAGAAAGGCGAAGCACCATGAAAGAAGTGTACTGTTTCCAAGAGGTCAGTACCGACATAGCCCAGGGTGAAAAAGTCTCGTTTCCGTTTCATCCTGTCATCTATGTAACCTTAGTGCGAAAAAGCCGTGAGAGCCAGGAAATCACGGCTACTATCGAGTTATGCCTATACACAAGTGATGATTGCATAGCTATCGTTGAACAAACATTTGAAACGATACAAGCTGTTCTTAATGCGTTTGATCTACCCGATCATGTAGAGCTTTTTGAAATGGTAGAAGAGTAGCAGTTTGCTAGCATTGCCTGTGTGAAGCGAGGCAAGGAGACCGTCGATGAAAGGACTGGACGTGATGCCGCCGCCAGCGGAACCCACCCTGCCCGATGACCCGGAACTGCACTATCTCTCGCTGGGTGGTCTCTTACCGGAGGCGCACCGGCTGGCGCTCCAGCCCGACCTGGGTCTGGTGGCCCGCCTCTACGCCGACGCGGAGGGTGTCCCGCGCCTGAAGCACGTGCAATGGTTCACGCCGATCGAGATGGCGCTGGTGCCGGCCCTCTTAGAGCAGTACCCGCACTACTGCCCCTACGAGGTGAGGCTCTCCCACTTTAGCAGCACACGTGTCTCCGAGCGGGTCATCGAGCGTATGCGCGAGCAGGCGTATGAGGCGCGCGAGAGCGGGGAGTGGGATGCGCTCATGTGTCCGATGCGCAACGTGCTCTCGCGCGTGCGGCTCAAACTGCGCCCCTTTGGCATCAAGATCGTCTCGCTGGTGGAAGTGGGCTATGCCCTCGTTCCGACGAGACCGCGAGGGAGGGAGACACGATGAAGCAGGTCATTACGGCTAAACTGAAACTCCTGGCGACCCCTGAGCAGCAGCAGATGCTCAGGCAGACCCAACTGGCCTACCGGGACGCGCTCAACTACGCCAGTCGCTATGCCTTCGAGCATGGCAAACTCTCCAACACCGAACGCTTGCAGCGAGGCACCTATCGCGACATCCGCGGCTTGTTCCACCTCCCCTCACAGATGGCCTGCAATGTGCCCCGCCAGGTCGCAGCGACCTACAAAGGCTTGTGGACGAAGCTCAAGCAGAACCTTGCCCATCGCAAGGCAGGCCACACCAAAAAACGGTACAAGGGATTGGACCAGCCGCCCAAGTACGTCTCGCCCACGCTGACCTACAACTACGGCTATGATTATACGTTCAAAACAGGACAGCAAGTGAGCGTGTTGACGCTCCACGGACGGATCATCCTGCCCTACCAGGGCTACGATCCGCACGTGGCCCTCATCCAGCACGGAGCAACCATTGGCGCGGCCAAACTCTGGTACGACAAGTCGCACAAGCAGTTTTACCTGCTGGTCTCGTTAGAAGTGGAGATACCAGAGCCAACCCCTGAAGCACTTCCTGCTGTGGTAGGCGTCGATGTGGGCATGCGCTACCTGGCGACCACAGCGACCCTGACCAACCAGAGTCACTTTTACCCTGGGAAACGAGTGCGGGCGCGTGCTGACCACTACGCCCGGCTTCGTAAACGCTTGCAGAAGAAAGGCACTCGTTCCGCCACGAGACGCATGATCGCGCTCGGCGGGCGAGAGAGACGGTTGAAGCTGCAAACCAATCACAGCATCGCGAAACAGATTGTGGAAGCGCACCCACACACCTTGATCGGCCTGGAAGAGCTCACCGGCATACGTGAGCGTACCAAACGGCGCAAGCGACGACGCAAGAAGAACGGGAAAGGCACCGAACCCGTTTCCCCCAAAGCGCGTCGCGCCAATCGTCATGCCTCCAAGTGGACATTTGCCGAACTGCACCATGTGATTGCCTACAAAGCGAGCCTGTCCGGTTCTTTTGCCATCAAGGTGGATGCGAACTACACCAGTCAGGCGTGTCCACTGTGCGGCTACACAAGCAAGCAGAACCGACCGAAAAAAGGTCTGCTGTTTTGCTGTCAGAACAAGCAGTGTCCTCATTGGCAGCAGACAGGCCAGCCCTACACCCTACATGCTGATCTGGTGGGTGCGCGCAACATCGCGATGCGAACGCTTCTCACGCGACAGGATTGGATGAGAACGGGCGTTTTGTCAGTCCGCCCTGATGTATCGGACCATGAGGCCAAAGCTGCGCGTCTCGCGAGGTACGCAGAATTGCGGTGGAGTTCAGATACAAGCCTCTCCCTTTAGAGGGATGGGGTAACTGACCATAGACATGGATCCGACGGTACTCACTGATACTCTCAGTAAGCTGTTAACGGAACGAGGACTTTACCCAACCGTCAATGGCACTGTTTTGTATGGACTACCACAGACAGATGAATTAACCCTGCCTCCCGATGTCACCATTCACGAAATCGGCCTGGATGAAATCGATCTCTTTCTGCAACTGTGGGCAGATGGCTTTGAATTCCAGCCGGGGAATGAGACAGACACCATCAAAGCTATTCGAAAAGGCGCGTTCTCTATTCCCGGCAGTCACCTCTATATCGCTTACGTGAATGGGACAGCGGCAGCGATGGCCGGATTGTATATCGATGATGGCATGGGATACCTGAGCGGAGGCGCGACATTGCCCGCCTTCCGCAAGCGAGGATGCCACACGGCGCTGACGCAACGTCGATCGCTTGACGCTGCCAGAGTAGGATGCGAGCTGATACTTGGGCATACGGGCGCATTCGGCTCGATCAGCCAGAACAATATGGAACGCTCGGGACTGCGGATAGCCTATATTATGATGTCGTGGGTCGATGGAGGTACATAGAGCAATAGAGAGTCCTTCTTTCAAGCAAGAGTTGCATTCGTATATGCCGACGTAACATCCTGTACGGGCGGAATAATCTTCATTGCTACCAGGAATTGCGTCATTGCTTGCCACGTAGCGCTATCGTTATAGCCCAACTGCACCTGTCCATTGCCCTGCCAGATGGGAATGGTCGCCTGCAACACGCTCGTTGCATTTTCGACATTCATGCCTGGAATATAGCTCTTGCTGATTTGCACGGCTTCGGCGGGGTTCGCTATAACATCTTTCAAGCCTTTGATGGTGGCCTGCACAAAGGCCTTGACCATCTGCGGCTGATTGTGCAGCGTATCTTCGGTGGTAATAATGCCGTTGGAGACGAGCGGTTGGTAATCGGATACGTCGAATGTGCGCACCGCCAGTCCCTGCTTTCGCAGCTGTAACGGCTCGTTGTTGGAGTAGCCCACGACCGCGTCAAAGCGGTGTTGCAGCAGGGCTGTGACCTGGGTAAACCCGATCGATTGCGCGTGCACGTCAGAGAGCGACAGGTGGGCGTAATGCAGCAGCGCCCGCAGCCCGACATAGGTCGCGCCAAAGGGGCCGGGCTCGCCGATGCTATGGCCTTTGATATCAGCGAGCGTATGGATGGATGAGTTTGCGGGGACGATCAGGCTGACCGGGTAACGTTGGTAGATGGTGGCGACATTGACCACCGAAATGTTCTTGCTGCGCGCGACCAGCTCTTCATCACCGCTGGCAAAGACAAAGGTATCGTGACCAACCGCCAGCGATCCGATCAGGTCATTGACAAAACCATGATGGAAATCCACATTCAGGCCCGCAGCCTTGTAGTACCCTTTACTCTGCGCAACGTAGAACGGCGCGAATTGAATATCCGGTATGTAGCCAAAAGCAATAGAAACATTTGTCAATGAGCCTGCTCCTGGGGTTGAGCTATTGCTGCCGCTTCCCCCATTGGAGCTACAGCCGACCAGAAGCAGTGACAACAAGGCTACCAGCACGAGCAAAGACGAGAAAAAAGACGAACGATGACGGGTATGCATCTGTATTCCTCTCCAATATATAAATGCGTGTATCATCCAGCGATGCCTAATAGATGGCCTCGGCCAGTTTCACCAGCAACCAGGAAGCGCTATAATAAAGAGCGGCCAGACCTCCCAGGACTATCAGTGTCGCATAGAGCAAGGGCGCATTAAACTGGTCTGTTGCTACCAATACCAGCGCACCAAGTCCTTGCGAACCCTGGCTGACGAATTCGCCTACCAGTGCTCCGGTGATTGAAAGCGTCAGGCCGGTACGCAGCGCGGCGAGAATGGCTGGCAGGGCCAGTGGAAATTCGATATGCGCCAGCAGTGACCAGCCAGACGCGCCCTCGACGCGCGCCGCGTCGATCAATGCACGGTCCATCGTCTGGAATCCCAGCGCGGTCGTAATCACCATCGGGAACAGCATAATCAGTGTACAAAGAATGATGATAGGCACTGCGCCATAACCAAACACCAGGTAGAGTACAGGAGCGATTACAATGGCTGGTATGGCCTGACCTGCAGCGAGATATGGCTGCATGGTAATCGCGAAAAGGCGAGATTTCGCTATGCCATATCCCATCGGTAACGCAATCAGTATCGCCAGCAAAAAGCCCACCAGGCTTTCCTGAATCGTGACCAGCGCATTACTGAGAAACAGCCCTGAAGCGATGCCATCTGATAGCGTGGCGAAGACATCGCCAGGCGCGGGCAAGATCAGGCTCAGGCTCCTGTCATGCCTGATGGTGGTAGCGAGATACCAGCTTACGAGGATGAACGCTCCTAACAAGAGAGGAGGCACGATCAAAAGGATACGCCGCGTGACTACGTTTACGGTCTGACCACGCTTGCCGGCAGGCGCAACGGGTGTTCTGCCAACTGGCGCTGATTCGTGCGCATCCGGCACCAGTTTTTCTGGCGCTATCGTCTTTACACTCATCGACTTCCCTCGGTCTAAGCTATACTGACAGTCTTTCCAGGACAACGAGACAGCAAGGACTGTCAATTCAACTAACCCTGGGAGGCTTGTGAGGGAGACATAAGGAGAGCAATACGGATAGTCCAGCCGCTATTGGTAGTCGGCAGATAGACTAACCACCCTGTAGCCGAGCGACGACAAGGTATAGGAATCCGCATGTATGCCAAACCTTCTCCCATCCGGACTGTACCGTCGGCTTCGGCTTCGCACCGAATCTGTCCCATCATCGCTCATAAATGATGCGCGATGAGACTCGCGGGCTTGGTGCGTCTTATCAAAGATACACCTTACCGCCGGTCGGGAATTGCACCCTGCCCCGAAGGTCTCTATACATAGTATGTCACATAGTTCCGCGAAAAGCAAGCGTCCTATTGACTGCTTGCTTTCTTTGGCTTTGTACGGGGAATGACAATCCGTACAGGATGGACTACCGAGGGTGTTGCTACCTTCTTCCCATCCTCTACACCCTCCGCTCGTTGAAAAGCATCAGGTGCTACTTTGCGCACAATGTTATACGCGCCGTTGAGATCGGCATTGATGTACCGGTTGTTTGATGCACGGTACAGCCCACGCTCTAGACGTTTCCCGCTAAACGTGTGCTTCGTCTCATCGCCTGGCGAGCGCACCGGCAACGGGTCACGATCAAGAAAACTGGCCTTACTCGTGTAGGACTCTTCCGTGAGTCTCACGCGAATACCTACCAGTTCAGCCTTGTAGGTGAGCATGTGGATGAGACGGGCGTGGGGGATTTGCACAAAGTTCTGGTTATTGCGCTTACCCATCTCTATTTCCTGCTTCCATCCGTCATTCTTGCCAATGACCAGCGTACCGATACCCTCTTGTACCAGTACATCAACAATCCTTGAACTGGCTGTATGCATGTAATGATCGATACGCCGATTGCGCTTGCTCGCCATGCGTTGCATACGCTTAGTGGTACCTGTTGTGCCGAGCTTCTTTTGCAGTTCTGCTTTGCGCTTGTTGTAGAATTGGTTGGTGGACTTGACTGGACGCCCGTTAACGACTACTGGGCAGAACCCAGGTTTGTTTGAGGCTAGCGCTACCAGGTTGTTCACGCCAATGTCTATGCCAGCGTAGTAGGCAGGATTGACGGGGGCTTGCTTTACGGCTTGATCGTAGACCACTTCGACGACGTAGTAGCCTTTTCGGGGGATGATACGCACTTGATCGATACTCTCTGCATGTTGGGTTTTGACCTCAATAGGCAGCATGGAAGGTTGCACGAGACCCTGCTTTAAGCGATGCTTGCTGAGCGCCTGGATGGTGTACACAAGGAGATTACGACCCTCGCTCTTATCCTTGTATTTGGGAAGCTGTGGGCGTCCAGTGAACTTCGAGGGGTCTTGCTCGTAGCTCTCCCGCGCTGCACGGAAGGACTTCCAATTTTTGACCAATCCCTTGAGTACCCATTGCGCAACTTTGGCCGGAAGCGCACGGTACGCCTCGTGGGACTGCATGCGCTTGTCCAACTGGTTGTAGGTGAGATAGCGACCCTCACGAATGAAGACCTGCCGTAACTCGTAGTTGGCGGCGTTGTAGATGTTCTTGGAGGCAAAGGCGGCAGCATCAATTGCGGTGTAGCGCGGGTCATTGCGACTAATGACGTGTTGCTCAACTAACTGCATGGCGGCTTCCCTCTTGCGGCTTCTACTACTGATACATTCTTTTTCACACCTAGCTGGACGGTAACGAGTCGGCTCTCTCTTTGGGCTAGTCAGTATTGGGTATGTTCGGTGTTCGCTTCCACCACCGAAACTTTCGGTCAGCGAGAGTGGTGACCGCATGGTGCAGCATTTTTTCATGGCTCCCAGATACGATCTCGCGCCCAATGCCTACATCCTCGACTTGGCACGGCCTAGTGTCTCAAAAATTATTCGCCGCTTCCAGGCACGACTCGCACAAAAAGCACCGTTCCCAGAAGAATTACAGCAACCTTATGCGATAGAGCGGTGAGACGATGAAGTGAACATCCGGGACAGACAGTAAGCAGAACCATCCTTGTAGCTTTCACTACTCGGACGGTTTTTTCAGGCCCCCATTCCCGGCCAAGTATACTATAAAACGCCATAAATCGCTATATTTTCAAACACCCCAATGTCAGGTAGAACCCCTGGCAGACCGTTTTCAGGTTTCGATGCGCTGACCAACAAAAGAGCTTGTTCATGTGTGGCGAAAAATGGGAACCTCTGCCCTCCCCTTTTATGCCTCATCCTCTGAAGACTCCTGTCTGTCTCTGCTTGTCATGGCTACGTGGTTCGGCATTGACAGCTTTGCTCATACTTTCACCGCAATGTCAGCACCGGCAGGTGCCCTATTGCCCGAGACGGTGCTGTTGATCAAGGTGAGCCTGCCGCCATTGTAGATGCCGCCGCCGCTGGTAGAGGCGGAATTGCTTGAGACGGTGCTGTTGATCAGGGTGAGCGTACCCTCATTGTAAATGCCACCGCCCGAGGCGTAGAGGTTAGTTGCCGAATTGCCGGAGACGGTGCTGTTGATCAGGGTGAGCGTGCCCGCATTGTCGATGCCGCCCCCGCCGAGAGCTCTATTGCCCGAGACGGTGGTGTTAGTAAGGGTGAGTGTGCCCTCATTGTAGATGCCACCTCCGTTGGGATAGCCCTCACCCGGCTCGCCGTCCTTGATCGTCAAGTTGGATATGGTCACGAGGACACCCTTGCTCACGTCGAACACCCTGCCAGCGTTTCCTCCGCTGATCGCGAGGATCCCCGCGCCTGGACCGCGAATCGTCACGTTCCTGCCTATGAGTATATCTCTGCCGTTCGTCGGAGTGCTGCTGGGTCTCGAGATCGTGCCTCTCAGACTCCCATCAAACGTAATGGTGCTTCCTTCAGGTGCATTCGCAATGACCCAGCGCAGTGATCCTACCCCATCGTCCTGGAGATTCGTGACGAGGGTCGGATCGGCAGACTTGGGAGGCGTGGGAGGCGTGGGAGCCTGGTGAGTGAGGAACCACCCCGCTGTCCCGATCGAGAAGGCTACACTGAGCAACACGACGAGCACACTGACAACCGAACTCACGCTATAGCTTCGTTGTTGACGTGCCCGATATCCGGCATAATAATCAGATTCGGCATCTGATTCTCCCTGCGGCGGACTCTGCCATCCAGGGCGTTCGTCACGAGGAGTGTCGACTGGCTGAGGATAAAAGGGTTCCTGTCCGGGTGCCCTATTGCGTTGCCCTGGAGGTTGCCAGTCGGGATCGGCAAACTGCATTTCTTCCGTGCTCATAAACGTAGTACTCCTGTGAAAATTCTGAAATTCAGGCTTGATTGACTGGTGGAGGCTTCTCCTAGACCTCTGCACGAGAGGTTCTTCCAAGAAAGGCTGCTATTGCCGTGAGAGCAAAGCCAATGGGCACAAGGAAGAAACCCACACCGAAGTAAGACCACCAAGCCCATGGGAGAGCTAAGACATCGAGGAGAAGCTGAAGGAAAAGCCCCGCGAGAGCTGCGACACGCCTCAGTCTGAGAAGTCCAGGTGAGAGTACTCTGAAACAGGCTGCGACACTTATCCCCAAAACAATGAGTGCGCCTAGCGGTGACCCCGACATAGGCAAGCCGAAGAGACGACTCCCCTCTCCTCTCAATAATTCCCATTCGTAGGTCGGATGTCCCGTAGAAGAATATCGTAACCCCGAAATGAACATCGGGAGGAAGAAACCAAGTATGATCAAGGCCACTCCCACCAGGCTTACTATCGCACCAATGCGATGAAACAACCATGTTGATTGCATAGCAAACCTCTTTCTCTTGGCCGTTTCAAGGGCCAGATCGTGCTATCAGTACGCTTGAAAGGTTCTGTGTAGAGTATAAGCCAAAGGTATCCCAGGGAAGGTGTGTCATTTGCCCCATTTCTTCTCTCCGCTCCCATCCAAACAACCGGTGGTCGCACAAACAACTTGCACATCGGGTTAGCTAGTAAGCGTGTGCAAGTTTCCTTTGTAGAAGATCAGGTTCAGAGACGACCGATCAAAACGTGAGGGAGCAGTTGCCGATGCTCAGGAATGAGTGTCTCGTTCATGACTCTGGTGGGCTTCGACGACAAAGGTCCCAATTGCCATGACGAGGAAGCCGAGGGGCACCACCACGAAGCCCCATGCAAAATCTAGGTTATCTAGGTTGAAATACACAAAGTTCAGAAAAAAAGGGAGTTCAAGGTAGATCTGAATGGCCAGTCCCCCTCCTGCCGCCACGCGTTTCAGCCAGACAAGCCGCGGAGAGTGGTCTCCGGACAATTCTCCCAGGCTTCTGCCGAGAACGATCAGCATCCCCAGCAAAGGAAGAGCGTCCAGCAGAGCGGCCAGGAAACGGAGACCCAGAGTCTGGTAGTAGGAGGCAGACAACACAGGTATCAATTCATACAAGAAAACATTGTGAGGATTCCCCGTGCTAGGCAGGAAGAACCCAAGAATGATCAGGGCCACTCCTACAAGGCTGACCATCGCGCCAATGCGAGCAGATGAGGAGAATGATCGCATGGCAGACCTCTTTCTCTGGCCCGTTTCAAGGGTCAGACAGTGCTACAAGGACGCGTGAAAGTTTCTATGAAGAGGATCAGCCAAAGGTACCCCAGGAAAGAAGTGTCATTTGCCCCATTTCTTCCCTCACTCCCATGCAAGCAACAGGTCGCCTCATGAAAAGTCTGCCCATTGGGTTAGCTAAACTGATGTGCAGCTTTTTTAAGAGACACGCATGGGAACTGGGAACAAGAAATGGGGCAAATGACCCTGCTTGTACGAATGCCTCTTGGGATATACTCGCCAAAGAACTTTGCTCGTCTCTCTTGTCAAGGAGGCTCATCGACATGTGTAAGATATCAACTCCTCCACCGGGGCTCTTGCTGGTTGCACCCTGGCAAGCACCCATCAGCTGGCTCCTCTTCACGATCGTGCTGATCGTGCTGCTGCGCTGGCTTACCAAAACCTACACCGCCGATCTGCGCCAGCCCACTTCACCTTCGGTACGACCTGCTCAACGGTCGCTGCTGATCGTTACCTATACTCTCCTGCTTGCCTGTTCGTTTGTGGTGTTCCTTGTTGCCACCCCCTCCTTGCTGGTGTTGAACCAGTGGTTCCAGAGCCAACTCTCTCTTCTGAGTCATACTTGCGATCCGTACAGCGACCAATACTTGTCCCTCAATTGGATCACTGCTCAGGCAAGCCATGCAGAAACGAACGTAGGCTTGCTGTCGTCTGCAGGGCTGATCGTGGCTCTCATCTGCATGGGTCTGTACAGGCTCTCGCGTGGGTCGATACGCCAAGGCGGGGGCAGCAGGGATCGACACATGGTATGGCTTCGTCCTGGGACTCTCTTCTCGCCCTGCTGCTCCTCATCGCCACAAACGGGGTCTTCGCAGGGGCTTCAGTTTTTGGAGAGACGAGGGGCTGCGGTGAAGATTGCGGCTTTGTGATAGGGCTGGGTATCATGCCTGTAGGCAGTGTCCTGGGTATCCCAGCACTCCTGCTGACCCTGCTGGCACTGACTCGTGGACTCATTGGCCTGAGGAGGGGGCGGCAATGGGACTGGTTTGTGGGAATACTGCTTCTGCTGGCGGTGAGTGTAGGGTTCTTCTTGCAACTCCTGCTTGGACCAGGATGGCTCGATCTACAACCCTATCACGATTTGCTTGATTTACCATTTAACAATTTGCCGGATACTGCTCTGGTCTTGACAGTCCTCAGCTTCCTGCCTGTGGCCCTCT
>WNGJ01021409.1_pt1 | contig 14139 bp, 8 predicted proteins | sample 5400611 | NCBI WGS metagenome assembly WNGJ01 (sample SAMN13153375, study PRJNA577476) | soil metagenome | isolation source: 40 cm soil or saprolite under Garry oak tree replicate 1 | place: USA:California | collected 2016-06-15 | reverse complement strand
GAGAGAGTTTCTCGCTGGAAAAGAGATGCTCTTTTCCGATCTTATCCTCTCGGACGATCAGGAATTTCTTGCCTTCCGGTATTTTGAACCCGGCCAGTTCGGCTATTTTCGCAGCAGGACGGGCGATGGTCTCGCTTGTTCGGTGTCGTTCCGAATCCCACAGCGCTTTCAGCAACAGCTTCTTTTCTTCTTCTGTGACTAAATACCCGCAGTTCTTCTGAAGTTGTTCCAGGAACCTGTCGTAAATGGAAGCGTCCACGAGTAAATTGCCGTCGGATGAACAGCCGGAGCCGTTGTCAGAAATCTTGCTGCGGCTGGTGTTGCTGGCGGCTTCGTCTATGTTAGCGGTTTCGTCGATCACCATAGTGGAGTTCCCGGCGCCAACTCCGTACGCCGGCTTACCTGAGCTGTAGGCTGCCTTGACCATTGCGGGGCCGCCCGTTGCAACGGTCAGATCGCAAATGGACATTAATTCCTGTGCGAGGGGAATGCTGGGTTTCTCGATACACTGAAATAGATCTTCTGGCGCGCCTTGCTTTTTGAGCATGGCCCGCATAATGCGGACTGTTTCAAAGGTCGTTTTCTTGCTTGCGGGATGAGGAGAAAAAATAATCGCATCCTTGCATTTCAGAGCATAAATACCGTTCCCGGCCTCCGTGAGCGCGGCATTCGTCACGGGGATCAAGGATGCGATAACGCCGGCGGGCTTTGCGTACTTCACAATTCCTTTCTCCGGAATCTCTTCAATGATTCCCATGCTCTTTTGCCGGAGGGCGTCCCTAAGAATGCCCATAATCTTAAAACGCTTGTCGGGGCGGCCTTCCCGATCTCCCAAGCCACTTTCATCCACGCTCATGTGAGCGAGCCGGGTAAATGTTTTTTCATTGGCCGTGGCCCATCCGACTGCCTGGCACAATCCGTCTATCCTCGCTTGATCGAAGTCCGCGATAGCGCACATGGCACGCCGGGCCCTTTGGAGCAATTCTTGGGCATATTGCTTTTCTTCTTCCGTAATCGACCTTTCCATTTGCATCTCCTCACTGATTTGCCGGACTCCGAACTCCACCTTGCTGTCTTTCGGGTGAAACATGACACTACTTAACCGATTTCTCGGGGCGGAGGGCCGTCGTAGGTGACGGGGATATAAATGCGCATTGCCTTCTCACGCGTGAGCTCTTCGGCTACCTCAGCCGTGAGGCCAGCAATACGTCCGATAAGGAACACCAACCTGCCAAATACTGCCGGAAAACCAAGATCGAACAGGACCGCAGCCAGGGCACCGTCAACGTTAATGGTCAGCGGCTTGATTCTTTCTCTTGCCGCTTCTTGCAACGCGAGCATAAAAGCCACGCCGTCGCGGGCTAGGCCACACTCGCGCGCCATCGAGAAAAGAACGTTCGTACGAGGGTCCTCGCTGTGGACTCGATGCCCCAACCCGGATAGCCGGGACCCACTGGTCTGTGCGTCACCCACGATGCGGCGTGCCGCTTCACCGATCGATATGGATTGAGAGCGAGCCAATGCAACGCCAGCAGCGATGGTTTCCATGCACTCCATACCCGCGCCGCCGTGTTCGTTGCCGATGGCAAGGATTCCGGCAGCCACAGCGGCGGATAACGACTGTCGGTTTCCGGATGCAACTAACCGCGCCGCTGCCACAGAAGGGGCGCCGGGACCATGATCCGCGGTCGAGATGAGGATGGCATCTAACAACCGGCCCTCGTCTCTTGTGGGCAACCTCCCCCGATGCAGCAGGAAGATCGCCTCGGCAAAAGTTATCCGTTGCATCAACGACCGGATGTCGTAACCGTGAATCCGGATTTGGTTTTCATCTATGTCTACAATCGCCGTCCGCCACGGTTCCATATTTCTCCTCGAAGTTGCGGGCTCGTCGTTGCAATGAGTATTCAGGATTCGGCCTGGCTCCACGTCACCCGCAGCTATGTGTGGTCACACCATCGGTCGAGAATAGGGAAGGCACACGCAAAGTAGATGCTGAAGGTATCGCTTTTGAATCGTTTTTTCTCCATTTTTACCGTATCAATACGGTGAGTGGATTGTCTGATTGCTGCCAAGGTGTTAGGGTCACATCTCCAATGGAAACCGAACGGAAATACCCTGCCCCATGGCTCTCATGGTCTATCTGGGGGATTGCCGCCTTATTTTATCTCACTGGGTTTTACCAGCGAGTTTCTCCCGCGGTAATGACGGATGAACTGATGCGCGCTTTCGGCGTGGGAGCAAAAGGTCTGGGCAACCTCTCCGCTTTTTATTTTTATTTTTACGTTGCGATGCAGATTCCGACAGGGATACTGGTCGATTCGTGGGGAGCCAGGAAACTTCTTATCTGGGGATCCATTTCCGCTGCGGTTGGAACCCTTATTTTTGGTGCGACGAGTAACTTTGCCTTGGCTTGCGCCGGGAGGGCCATTGTTGGCGGGGCGACAGCCGTCGGATGGTTGGTGCTGCTTAAGCTGACAACTCATTGGTTTCCTTCCCGAAGATTTGCGATGCTTTCAGGCTTGGGTCTCTTTTTTGGCAATATTGGCGCCCTGGTGGCGCAAGTGCCCTTGCGCTTGCTCATCGAGCGATTCGGATGGCGCGCAGTAATGCTTGTATCAGCGACGATCATTCTGAGTGTCGCTGCGTTGGCGCTGGCCATCGTAAAGAACGACCCTTCCGAAGGCGGCTTCCAAAGCTATGCCCACGCCGCGGTTCAAGAACAGAACAAAACCAAGATTTCAGACCTCTTGCGAGGTTTCAAGAGAATCTTTGCGTATCGCAATACCTCGCTAATTTTCTTTGCGCAGGGTGGAATCGTGGGTCCGATCCTGGCGTTCACAGGGCTGTGGGGCGCGCCGTTCCTAAGAGCGCGTTACGGTTTGCAACCAACCACGGCAGCGTCGGTTTGTTCCATCATGATCATTTGCTGGGCTGTGGCGAGTCCTATCAGCGGAGCTTTATCCGATTGGATCGGTCGGCGGAGGCCAATCTACTTGGCCGGGAGCATTATTTCGGCGATGGGATGGGCCGCCATGTTTTACGCAAAGGGAATACCTTTGGCCCTTTTCATTTGCGTCGCTTCATTGACGAGCTTTGCTTCCGGCGCGGTCGTTCTCGGTTTTGCGTATAGTAAGGAATCCGTTCCCGTTCAATATTTAGGCACGATCTCTGGCGCGACGAACATCGGAAATATGATCGGCCCCTTGTTGTTGCAGCCGGGCATCGGTTGGATTCTCGATAAGAAATGGTCCGGGGGAATGGCCAACGGGCTTCGGATGTACGGCGTGGACGCATTCCATGCCGGATTCCTTTTGATTATAAGCTGGGCCCTGCTCGCCTGTTTGCTAATTAGCTTTACAAAAGAAACATGGTGTCAGCAAAGCAGTTGATCTTGTCTGGAGAACGGAAAAGCCTTTAGACACCCTTTCTCGTTCACACCTCCATTTCCGCTGCGCACAACAATGGACGCGGTTCTTCATTCGCGTTCGCGCATTGGTGTCAGCAAGCTTTGAGATACGGCTCAAGTATTTATAGTTTTCCCAAGACGGACATTATATAGTTGGCGGAAAGGACCTCACTCTCATCGCGTGATCGTATGGCGATCCCAACTACAGCGCTAACTGCGGACAAGGATTCTTCCGAGAAGGTTAAAGAACAGCTCAAAAGGATTTTGACCAGCAAGGCCTTCCAACACGTAGACCGTCTTCAGCGTTTTCTCAGCTATATTGTGGATGAAACGATCGCTGGCCGCGCGGACAGCCTGAAAGAATTCCCCATCGGAGTCGATGTATTCAGCAAGGAAGCCTCTTTTGATCCTCGCATGGATCCCATTGTCCGCGTCCAAGCACGGCGATTGAGGACTCGATTGACCCGGTACTACCGCGAGGAAGGCCAGAGCGATGAAATGATTATCGAGGTTCCGAAGGGCGGTTACGCTCCGGTGTTTCGGCGTTTCGAAGGCGCGGCGCGGAAGCGGTCCTTGGCTTCTGCATTGGTCAGCCGGAATACGGTTGTGGTCTTACCGTTCGCCGATCACAGTCCGACGAGTGACCAAGACTATTTCTGCAAGGGCCTCAGCCAGGAAATTATTCACACTCTGGCAAAAGCGGGAACCATTTCAGTTGTTGCCCGGGACAGAATGCCTGAACCGCAGGACGCTGCAAACCAGCTAAACGTCGCGATGATCGTGGGCGGCAGCATTCGCAAATCCCGCGACACCCTCCGAATCACGACCCATCTGATCGATGCGGTGCGCGGCACTTACCTTTGGTCGGATTCCATCGACCGGAAGATGAAAAATATTTTCGCGATTCAAGAGGAAGTCGCCAAAACGATTCTCAAGAAATTGCAGGCGGAGCTGTCTGGGAGCGGACGTGCAAAGGGAACCAAGCGTTCGACCGAAAATCTAGCCGCTCACAATATGTATTTGCAAGGTCGATATCACTTAAACCAGCGGACGGAGCAGGGACTGCTCAAGGCCGTCGAGTTTTTCGAAAAGGCCATCCTGGAAGACCCGCAACACGCGCACGCCTATTCCGGGTTGGCGGACGCTCACGGGCTGCTTGCCCACTATGGAGTGTTGGCGCCAGCAGAAGTTTGGACCAAAGCAGCATCAAACGCCGCATGGGCTGTTCTACTGGATGAAGACTCGGCCGAAGCGCGCACTTCGTTAGCCCACGTGAAGTCCACCCAGGACTGGGACTGGGCCGGGGCGGAGCGGGAATTTAAGCGCGCCATCACTTTGAATCCCCGCTATTCGACCGCTCACCACTGGTACGCGACGTCTTGCCTGGTTCCCCTCGGCAGATTGGATGAAGCGCTGGAGGAGGTGCTGCTGGCGCAAGCACTCGACCCGATCTCTTCCATCGTGGCGCGCGACGTTGCCATGATTTACTATCACAAACGTGATTTTGAGCCGGCCCTGGAACAGTGCGATCACACCATAGAACAAAATCCGCACTTTTCCGCTGCGTATTGGACATTGGGATTGGTGCAGGAACAGAGGGGAGACTTTGACGAATCGATTGCGGCATTCCAGCGCGCCATCCAACTTTCTCCCCCCAGTCCTCGTATCCTGGGGGCCCTCGGCCGGGCCTTTGCGATAGCCGGAAAACAGGAGGAGGCGCTCAGAATTCTCCGCGAACTCCGCGGCCTTGCCAAGAAGCGATATATTTCGCCTTTCGAACTGGCCCTGATTCACTTCGCCTTGGGTCAGGTGGATCAAGGGTTTGAATGGCTCGCGAAAGCGTATCAGGACCGCTGCTTTGAGCTGATAGCGATCCGCGTGGATCCCCGATTCGACTCCGTCGCGGGCGACCCCAGATTTATCACGCAGCGGAGGTCCCAATTCTGTCCATCTGTGCTCCTCTAAGGCACGACGCGCGTACGGTGAACGGAAGCTAACAGGAGATGAATTTTACGTAAGAGCGATACGGTGCCACCACCGTTAACGCGTTGACAAAGAAATACATGACGCATAGCATCCGCGCCAATAAGGGAACTTTTCCGTCGTATTCGCCCATGGGTGATCTCAAATCTTGACTGAGGTGGCGTGGCTGATGAAATTCACTAGAGTGTTCTGTGCTGTCCTGGTGGCGTTGATTGCTGCTGTCTCGACGTGGGGACAATCTGTTTCCACGTCTCAGGTATCAGGGACTATCCGAGACACGTCCGGCTCGGTGGTGCCGGAGGCCCGGGTACAGTTGACGCAGACATCCACGGGGCTCGCGCGCTCCGCCACGAGCGGCTCCGACGGCTCCTATCTCATTCCGAATCTGCCGATTGGCCCTTACCAGCTCCAAGTAACCAAAGAGGGCTTCCGTACTCATACGCAAACCGGCATCGTGCTCCAGGTGAGCAGCAACCCATTGCTCAATGTAACACTGGAGCTTGGCACTGTTAGCCAAGAGGTTGTCGTGCGGGTCGAGGCGCCAATGGTGGAAACGACGAGCACCGGCGTAGGCCAGCTCATTGATCAGCAACGCGTTGTGGACCTGCCGCTGAACGGACGCCAGCCGACACAGCTCATTAGTCTGGCTGGTGGAGCGACGCAGGCTGTGGCAGGCGACCTGCAAACGAATAAGAATTACCCCACGGTCACCATCTCGGTGAGCGGCGGGTTGCCGAATGGCATTAGTTATCTTCTTGATGGAAGCACGCACAACGATCCATTCAATAACTTGAACCTCCCGCTTCCATTCCCCGATGCTCTTCAGGAATTTAAGGTGGAAACCAGCTCTTTGCCGGCTCAATATGGCCAGCACGCCTCGGCGGCTGTAAATGCGGTGACGAAAAGTGGCGGCAACTCATTTCATGGCGACGCGTTCGAGTTTGTGCGCAACTACCTGTTCAATGCGAGAAATTCCCAAGCCGACCCTGTCCAATTGGGGCGAGATCATTTGAAGCGGAACCAATTCGGTGGCACTCTGGGCGGACCCATCATCCGCAGCAAGTTGTTCTTCTTCGCCGGCTTTCAAGATACGGTTGTGAGGTCCGTCATTCCGCAATTTGACACTGTTCCCTCGCAGGCTATGCTGAATGGCGATTTTTCGGTGTTTGACAGTGCCGCCTGCAACAACGCTAAGACCTTGAGGGGGCCGTTCGCGGGCCACAACAACATCGATCCTACTTGGTCAACCGATGTCAGCAAGGTGGCCCAGAACCTGTTCAAATTTATCCCAGTGGCAACGAATCCGTGCGGCAACATTACTTATGGAATTTCCGCCAATACGACCGAGCAACAGGGTATCGGCCGCGTCGACTATCAAGTCAGCGAGAAACATACCTTGTACGGCCGCTACTTCATTGGCAACTACAACTCCCCAACGACTTGGGACAATCAGAACGTGCTGGAGTTGAATAAAGTTGTGCAAGCGAACAGGGTGCAGTCTCTAGCCATCGGAGATAGTTATACCTTCTCGCCGCACTTGATCAACTCCCTCCACGTGACGGGGAACAGAACCTACGGTCTGCGCGCTATGGTTCCGTACTTCTCCGCTACGGACCTGGGTTCGAATGTTTCCAGTATCATACCCAAGTTTGTCGGCATCAGCGTGACCAACGGCTTTAGCATCGGCACTGGCGCCAATAATCCAGGCTATTTCAATTCCACCTCTTACCAAGCCGCTGACGACGTAACGCTCATCCGCGGCGCGCACCAGATCTCTTTGGGTGTGTGAACTATATTTTCAGCATCATGAACACGGATAATAATCGTCCAACGAACGGACAGTTTACTTTTAATGGAAACGCGTTCGGTGAGGGTTATGCGGACTTGCTGCTGGGAGACACTCAGGTCAACGGGGCGAATACAGGAGGTGTCGACAGCTATCTCCAGGGCAATACGGACTTGGAAAACGATAGATCCAACTATTTTGGACTCTATGGGCAGGATTCCTGGAGAGCGACTCCACACCTTACGCTGAATTACGGCTTGCGTTGGGAGCCTTTCATTCCTGAACACAACACCAATTCGCAGGTGGAACACTTTGATATGGCCGCTTTCACGGCCGGAACCAAAACCTCGCTCTACACAAATGCCCCGGCAGGATTGTCCTTTCCTGGCGACCCAGGATTCCCAGGGCATTCCAACACGTTCGGAAAGAATACGGATTTCGAGCCGCGGGTCGGGGTGGTTTGGGACCCCAAGGGCGATGGCCGAATGACAATCCGTGCCGGCTACGGAATGTTTTACGACGCGCCCCAGTTGTTCTTTTTTACCCGCTTTTCCAACAATCCGCCGTGGGGCGCGCAGATCAGTCTAGCCAACGTTCCGCTTTCGAATCCGTGGGCGGGTTACGTGGATAGCCAGGGTCATGTAGGCGATCCGTTCCCCGGTCTGAACGCTGTTTCAAAGGATATGGTATTTCCAAATTTTGGTGTTTACGTGAACGCTCCCCTGCACATGCAACCGATGAACTTGCAGCAGTGGAACCTAAGCATTCAGAAGCAGTTGGGATCGTGGATGTTCTCGGGAACATATCTCGGAAACAAAGCCACCCATTTTTGGACGGGATTGGAAGCGAATCCCGCGGTTTACATTCCGGGGACATCGACGGGGCCGGCCACCCTGGCGTGCCCTAGCCCCTCGGGCAAGGCATGCTCCACTACCAGCAACACCAACAAGCGCCGCGTGCTGTATCTGGCCAATCTGGCGCAGGGACAGCTCTACTCGACGATCGGTCAAGTGGATGACGGCGGCAACGAGAGCTACAACGGCATCCTTTTGTCGGCGCAGCACCGCCTGGACAGGAACTTCAGCATCCTAGCCAACTGGACCTGGTCACACTGCATGAGTGATGCAGAGACGACTGAAATCACTGGGCCGACATATATAAACCCAGCGAACCGCTCTGGCTCCTATTCCAATTGCTCCTCCGACCGCCGCCACGTCGTGAATGTCTCCTTCATAGCCAATACCCCGAAGTTCTCCAACGGTCTGCTGCAAGCGGTGGCCGGCAATTGGCAGTTCTCGACTATTTTCACGGGGGAGACGGGAAACTATAGCTCGGTAACGACGTCGTCTGATATCGCGCTTTCCGGGATCGGGAACCAGCGCCCGGCCCAAGTGCTTTCGGATGTCTACAGCCATACTTACTCTTCGAACGGGATCTACCTCAATAGTGCTGCCTTTAGTAAACTTCCTGCCGACCTTCCGGCTGGAACCTATAGCAACTTGCGCCCATTAACCGTAGTGAACCCCGGGTTGATCGAGGTCGATACGTCTCTGGTCCGCACGGTCAAGATCCGTGAAACCCAGTCGGCTCAGTTCCGCTGGGAAGTGTTCAACGTGCCGAACCGTACCAACTTGGGCCCGCCAGTCACTTCCATCAATAGCGGTAACTTCGGGAAGTTTACAAATCCAACCGCCACCGACGCGAGAGTCATGCAGTTCGCCTTGAAGTACGTTTTCTGATGTTGGAGAACGCTCCAAATGTTCTTGCTCCTTGTTGGTGGGGCCGCCGAATCGTTCGGCGGCCCCTCTCCAGGTGCGCAGGCCTAAAGATGAGGTCCGCCAACCCATGATGCTCAGACGCGATTTCAACACCTTATTGTTATCGTCGTTGTCATCTCTGCTTCTCGAAGGCTCCCTGCGCGCCGCGCCGCCAAAACGGAAGATTCTGGCAATCGGGGACGTCCACAGAAAGATTTACCAGCACGATGCCGTGTCGCATGCGCTGGCCACGATCGAGCGGCTCGGGCGTAAGTCCGGGCAGTTCGACACCTACATTCACACCGACATCCAGTTGCTCACAAAACATCCGATCATTTTTCCCGAAACGAGCACGGTCCCGGATGTGAACGGTAATTCAACGAACTACAAGACCCTGAATGATTTCGATGCCGTCTTTTTCTATGGGATTGGCGAACTTGAGCTGACGGATCAGCAAAAGGCCGATCTGATATCCTTCATCAAGGAAGACGGCAAGGGCTTTGTCGCCTGCCACACGGCGACCAACGCGTTTACCAGATGGCCCGAGTTTGGGGAAATGATCGGAGGTTATTTCGACGACCATCCCTGGACGACGTTCGATGCTCCCGTGATCGTGGAAGACCCGAACTTTCCCGCCATGAAGGCCTTCCCTCACGAGTTTGTGACCCGAGACGAAATCTATCAGGTCAAGAATTTTTCCCGGGACCGTGTGCGTGTGCTGGCGAGACTGGACGAAACTAAACTGAATTTGAACAATTCTACCGTTCATCGCACCGACATGGATTTCGCCGTTGCTTGGGCAAGAAATTATGGCAAGGGCCGTGTGTTTTACTCCACGTTTGGCCACACGGACGAATCCTGGGACAATCCGATGTTGCAGACGATGTGGCTCGAAGCGATCAAGTGGGGAATGGGTTTGACCAAAGCCGACGCGACCCCGCGGCCCCGGCCTTCATAGACATTTGGCGGTTGGCAATAAATCTTCGTTCGCAATTCGGGACGCAAATCACCGCGCGGTCCTTGTTGCGATACAAAACGAAAATGGTGCACCACATGAATAAGCTTCTCATCGTTGTGTCGGTGGTTTTGGCTTTCGCGTCGGTTACAAGGTCCCAGGAGGAATGGCCCACAATCGGCCAGAATCCCGGATCACAGCGATATTCCTCTCTGAAACAGATCGATCGCAAAAACGTGGGACGACTGCGCGTCGCGTGGACTTATGACACCGGGTTGAAAGGGAGGACGTTTGAAGCAACCCCGCTTGTCGTGAAAGGCGTGATGTACTTCACGACTCCGGAAGACCATGTGATTGCCCTCAATGCCACAACGGGAAAGGAAATCTGGAAGTTCGACCCCGAAGAGCAATCCGTGCGAGGAAGCCGTGGCGTCGCCTACTGGCCCGGTGATCAGAAGACACCGCCACGTATCGTGATGGGCACTTCGGATGGGCGTTTGATTGAGCTGGATGCGGCGACGGGCAAACTGGTGGAAAGTTTTGCCGACCATGGCCAGTTGGATCTGAAGGAACCTGTCTCGGATCCGTCTTTCCGCAAAGGTTTCCAACTTACTTCACCCCCGGCGATCTACCGCAATATCGCGATTGTCGCGCCCGCAACACAGGAGGGCCCAAGCAGGGGAACGACCGGAAATGGCGACCCGCGAGCCTACGACATTCTGACCGGAAAGCAGGTCTGGCGATTCCATTCCATGCCTCGCGAGGGCGAATTCGGAAGTGATACCTGGGGAGATGCCGACGGATGGAAGGACCGTTCCGGTCCCAGTGCGTGGGCGCCCATGAGCATCGACGAAAAGAGGGGGATAGCGTTCGTGGCGACGGGAAATCCCGCCGACAGTTACTACGGCGCTGACCGCAAGGGACAAAATCTTTATGCGAATTGCGTCCTTGCCCTCGATGCATCGACGGGAAAACTGCTGTGGTACTTCCAGATGGTCCATCACGATACGTGGGACACCGATAGTGTGGGCATTGCCCTGATTGATGTGCATCGTAAAGGAACCACGATTCCTGCCGTTGCGGGCCTGAGCAAGTCGGCAATGCTCTTTATCCTAGACCGGGCAACCGGCAAGCCGATTTTCGGAGTCGAGGAGCGGCCCGTTCCGAAGAGCGATGTGCCGGGAGAAATATCATGGCCGACGCAGCCGTTTCCGGTAAAGCCCCCACCACTTTCTCGGAACAGTATGACGGCGGCGGACTTGACGAAGATGACTCCCAGTTCGGCGCAAGCCTGCGCGGAGAAATGGTCCACGGCGCACAACAACGGCCCGTATACGCCGATTGGACTAACGCCCACGGTGAGTTTTCCCGCCGCAATCGGCGCCGCAAATTGGGGCGGCGTTTCGTATGATCCGGATCTGGGGTATGTGTTCGTCAATACCAGTGAGCTCGGAGTATTGACACAGATGGTTCCCGAAAAGGCAGGCGGTCCGATGCCGTATCGCAACGCCGCAGCCACAACACGATTCGTTGGGCCGGATGGATTTCCGTGCCAGCAGCCGCCCTGGGGCTTGCTCACGGCCGTGAACGTGAATACGGGGGGCATCGCCTGGAGTGTCCCACTCGGAAATTACGATGACCTAGAACAAAGCGAGGCATTCACGACACAGATCCTGGCGACCCTCCCCGATGGGCCCGGTAAGTCCGAAACTGTTGCCACATGCTCGAATTGCCACTCGCTCTCGACGGTCACGAGCATGAGACTTTCCAGGGACGCCTGGACCGACGTCGTCAACACCATGGTCTCGCGCGGAATGCAGGCGAGCGCCGCGGACGAAACAGTCATTCTTGATTATCTTTCGGCGAATCTTTCACCTTTAGCCAATCCATCGCCGAAACCGACCGCGACGCCGGGCAGCGTGGCTCGCGCTTCCTCTCCCTATCCACAACGCACCGGAACTCCGAACATAGGTGCGAGCATGGTCACCGCGGGCGGACTGATTTTCATCGGCGGCACGCTCGACAACAGGTTGCGCGCATTCGATTCGCTGACCGGAAAAGAATTGTGGTCGGCGAAGCTGGATGGAGTGGCGTCATCGGGGCCAGTTACTTACTTGGACAATAATGGAAATCAGATGGTGGCCATCAGCGTCGGCGGCCCGGGTCTTCTTCGCGCCGTTCATAACCTTGCGAACGACAGCCGGGACGAGATTGCGGTTTTCACGATTCCCTAGTTTGCCGAGCAACGGAGGAAACATGTGCGACGTTTGGAATTGGCACTGCAGCGCAATCGGGCGTGCAGTTTGGAAACCGATCATTCGCTCCGTTCTGGTGCTCGCATGCGTCGCGCCTCTCGCCATGGCGGCGCGGGCCCAAGCGACTCCTCCGGCCGGCAAAGCAGATTCCGGATGTTCGAGTCTCCCTGCAGGCACTGTCGGCGCCGGCGGACAGATTATCGGAGGCTCCCGTGTTCCTGGAGCGCCTGGATCTCGCCCCGGCGGGCCTCCGCGCGATCCGTACGCCGGAATGACAAAGGTGCTGTTTCTCGGCGACATTTCGGAAGGCGCGCAGAACGCACATGAAATTTCCGTCGGGACAGCCATGGCGACGCTCTCGCAATTGGCGCGAAAGAACAACATGATGATGCTGATCCGGACAGATACCCACAATTTCACAAAGAACACAATTTATGGCCAGGGTGACTACGCGAAATGCGGCCCCAAAGAGGCGAAAGGCCGCAATCTGGATTTCTTCGATGTGGTGGTTCTCTACGTAAATGGAGAACTCAATCTGAATGACAGCCAGAAGAAGGACCTGCTTTCCTTCGTGAAGACAGATGGCAAAGGAATAGTCGCCATTCATACCGCCACTGCAGCCGGTTACTATTGGCCAGAATATGGCGAAATGATTGGAGGCTATTTCGACGACCATCCCTGGGGCGTGGTTGACAGCACTGTAATCGTCGAGCGCCCCGACTTTCCCGGAATGCAGGCCCTCGTCGCCGATCCGCATTTACGTGACGAAATGTATGCGATGACGCCCAGTCCCTATTCACGCGATAACGTGGACATCCTGGCGCGCCTCGATACTTCCAAGCTGGATATGAAAAATCCGGAAGTGCACCGCATGGATAACGATTTCCCCATCGCGTGGATCAAGAATTACGGCAAAGGGAGGGTATTTTATTCCTGTCTGGGGCATCCCGACGCTTCCTGGGACGATCCCCGCGTGCAGAACTTGTACATGAACGCGATTAAATGGGCAGCGGGCCAAATTCAGTACCCGGTCCAGCCTCATCCCATACCAGCGGTCAGATAAAACGCCTGAGGAATATGTAGCTGGAGGAAATCTGCCTATTTGTTTCCGGCGGCGGGCGCGAAGTTCTTTGAGTGTTCGCCGGCGCAGTTCTGCTCCGCGTTTGTGGACATGGGCGAGACTTCTAAGAAGCGTGCAATTACGAGCGGACGATGGGGGCAATGATCAGCGCAAGTAACGGTAACGCACCGTTAAAGCATGTTTTTCGGAGCGGAGGTAGCGGACAATCGAACGTCTTGAAATCTGGGCGCAACGCGAGCGTCGAAGCAACATCATTCTTCAGCGAGTTCTGTAATCGTGGACGTACGGGAAAAAAGGGAGCTGCAGAGTCATGACGATACAAGTGCGTATCGAACCGCAGACCGAGCACCACACGAAAAAGCGGATTTCGTCTTATTTGCTGGTCGAATACTTGGAACGCCTTGGAGTGGAAGTGATCTTTGGTTTGTGCGGCCATACGGTTATTGCATTGCTGGATGCACTTGGCAAGAGTCGCATCCGCTTTATCTCAACCCGCCACGAGCAGATCGCAGCGCATGCAGCGGATGGCTATGCAAGAGCTACGGGAAAGGCGGGGGTGGTTTTGAGCCATCTGGGCCCCGGGCTTACGAATGCGGTGACCGGCGTCGCCACAGCCGCGCTAGATTCGATTCCCATGGTGGTCATCGCCGGCGACGTTCCTTCCTACTATTACGGCCGGCACCCGCACCAGGAAGTCAACCTGCACCAGGATGCCGACCAGAGCCAGATTTACCGTCCATTTTGCAAGCGCGTATATCGCGTCGAACGCGTCGGTGACTTGCCGCGGGTGATGGAACGCGCGTTCCATCTGGCGCAGACAGGACGTCCTGGTCCTGTGCTGGTGGATATTCCGATGGACCTGCTTTCGGCCGATCTTGCGGTCGACGCATTCAACAAGATGCCTCCCGAAATT
>WNGJ01011399.1_pt1 | contig 14139 bp, 12 predicted proteins | sample 5400611 | NCBI WGS metagenome assembly WNGJ01 (sample SAMN13153375, study PRJNA577476) | soil metagenome | isolation source: 40 cm soil or saprolite under Garry oak tree replicate 1 | place: USA:California | collected 2016-06-15 | reverse complement strand
GCGAAAGCCGCGCCGATCAAGGCGTCGCGGACGATCGCCTTGGAGCCGAAGCCGCGGGCCACGCAGACGAACAGAATGACCGAAGCGATCGTGAATCCCACCGGGCCGATCAAGACGACGTTGAGCACGAGACCGGCAAGGATCCAGAGCAGGGCCGCTCGATCGGGCGTGGCACTCTTCTCCTCCTCGGTCTGCCAACCGCCTCGCCAGGCATCGATCAAAAGGAGGACGCCGAGCAATCCGAGAGCGGCCGCCGCCATCATCGGAACGACGGTCGGTCCGACCTTGGCGTAGAGGGGCGATACCGGGATCGACATCGCCTGCCAAAACATGACGATCGCCAGCACGAGCACGCCGGCGCCGATGATCGTTTCGCCGACGGCCGGCCGCGGCCGCAGGGGCGCGTCTTCCTGGGTGCCGCTGGTCATGTCAGGCAAGCCCGAGCTCTTTGAGGATGCCTTCGATCCGCGCCGTCTCAACGTCAAGGAAGGATTTGTAATCGTCACCGAGAAGCGTGATCTGCGTCCAGTCGTGCAGCTTGCAGGCCTCGGCCCATTGCGGTGTTGCCGTCATTTTTTCCATCAGCGCGATCATGGCCTTGCGTTGAGCATCGTTGACGCCGGGAGGAGCGAACACGCCCCGCCAGTTGAACAGCTCCACGTCGATGCCTTCCTCTTTCAGCGTCGGCGCCGCGATGTCTTCCTGACGCTTGTCCGCCGATATGGCGATCACCCGCAGTTTCCCGGCTTTCACCTGTTCTGCGAACTCGCCATAGCCGGAGATGCCGGCCGCAACCTGGTTGCCGAGCAGTGCCGCGGTCGCCGGTCCGCCGCCGGCGAAAGCGACGTAGCTGACCTTCGTGGGCGCGACGCCGAGCGCCTTGGCGATCATGCCGATGAGGATGTGGTCGGAGCCGCCGGCCGAGCCGCCGGCAACGGGAACTTTAGCGGGATCGGCTTTGAGCGCGGCCGCAAAGTCCTTGGCGCTCGTGAAGGGCGATGGTGCCGGAACCACCAACGCCAAAAATTCCCCGGTCAGGCGGGCGATGGGGGTCGCCTGCGCGAGCTTGACCGGGCTCTTGTTGGCGGTGATTGCGCCGACCATCACCATGCCCGCCACCATCAGCGCGTTGCCCTGCCCCTTCCACTGGTTCAAGAATTGCGGAAGCCCGACCGCCCCGCCCGCGCCTCCCACATTGGTGATCTGCACGCCCTTCACGGCGCCGGTCGCGCGCAGCACCTGCTCGATCGTACGCGCCGTCTGATCCCAACCGCCGCCCGGCGCCGCCGGGACGAAGAGCTTGAGCAAATCGACTGCCTGGGCGAGCGCCGCGTCGATGCTCGCGAGCGGCAACGGCAAAGCGGCGGCGGAAACGAACGCAGCGCTACGCAGAAGATCACGGCGGGTCGGCATGGCGTTTCCTTTCCAAGAGATATTTGGTCGACGCTCTCCGGCGCCTAGTTGCATGCGATACGAAAGCAGGAGACGTAGCCGAAGTCGAGCCGCTACGCTCCGGGAAGCTTGCGCGCAGGCGGGCCAGTATAGGTCCAAATCAGATGGCGCGGGATTGGTCCTTTGTTGCGCTCGCCTGACTGCATCTCCTCGAAAGCGTGGGCCAACGCGCCGACCGACCGAGACAATACGAACAGTCCCCGGCAAAGAGCGGGTGCAAAGGCGAGCTCCGCGAAGACCACGCCGGTCGCGCCGTCGATATTCATCGGGACGGGTCGTCCTTTCTCGGCCGCAAGCTGCGCCTCGAGCGCACGCCCGATCGCGGCGAAGCGCCCGCTCACGGCGCCGCTGGCGGCAGCGGCTTCGACCATTTCGAGCAGGCGCGGCGCACGCGGATCGCGGGGGTGAAAGCGGTGCCCGAAGCCGGGCACATGCCGCCTACCCGCTTCGGCCAGCGCCTTCATTTCGGCGCTGACGGCTTGCGCCAGTCGCGCTTGGCTGACCGGACCGCCGCCCATGCGCGCGGCGATGGCATTATAAAGCGTGACGCATTGCTCGCCGGCTCCGCCATGCACGTCGCCGAGCATGTTGATGGCCGACGCCATGGCATTGTTGATGCCGACCCCGCAGGTGATCGCCATTCTGGCCGCCGCGATCGAGGGGGCCTGTGGGCCGTGGTCGACCGCCGCGACCAGTGCGGCTTCCAGCAACTTGGCGGCGGCGGGATCGGGAAGCTCGCCGCGGGTCAAGAGATAGACCATCTCGGCAAAGCTGACGCGGCCGATCAGCTCCTCGATCGCGTAGCCGCGATAGCGGATCATCCCCGGCTTCATGTCGATGATCGCAGTCGACCACCAATCCTGCGGGGTCGTGGGGTTGTGGGTCGCGGGCATGTTGCTGCTGCTCATATGGCGCCGTCGCGCGCGAGCTCGTCGATCTCGCGCTCGGAAAATCCAAGTTCGGCCAGGAGATCGCCGGTATCGGCGCCGAGCGCCGGTGGCGGCGATGCCGGTTGCGGATCGCCGCTCGCCAGCCGGAAGCCCGACCGCACGACGCGGACAAGACGATCGAGGGCGGGCACGCGGTCGAAGGTCTTGAGCAGTCCGCGCTCGACGACCTGCGGATGCGCGAGCACGGAGGGCACGTCAAGCACTTCCCCGGCGGGAACGCCGTTCTTGTTGAGGAGCGCCGACCATTCCTGCGCCGATCTCACCGCGAGCGCCTGCTCGATCTCAGCCTTCAATTCGAACCGACGGCGCTTGCGATCCTCGCGTCCGGCGAAGCGCGGATCGGCGGTAAGCTCACCGCGGCCGATCAACCCGCACAACGTCTCGAATTGCTCCTGCTTGTTCGCGGCGATGTTCAGAAGTCCCTTGCCGGTCCGGAACGTGCCCGAGGGGCTCGCCGTCATGTTCTCGTTGCCCATGGGTTCGGGTCTCACGCCTGCGATCAGCCAATTCGAAACCGCCCAGCCCATGGCCACGAGCGAGGCTTCCAGCATAGAGACGTCGATGAATTCCCCCTCCCCCGTCCGCTCGCGGCGAACGAGCGCCGCGGCAATGGCGAACGCGGCGGTCATGCCGCCCATCGTATCGGCGACGGGATAGCCGACCCGCAACGGCGCCGATTGCGCGTCGCCGGTCACGCTCATCACCCCGCACAGCCCTTGGATGATCTGATCGTAGGCGGGGTTGAACCGGAGCGGTCCGTCCTGGCCGAAGCCGGAGATCGCGCAATACACAATGTCGCTCTTGACCGCTTTGAGCGCGGCGTAGCCGAGCCCCAACCGCTCCATCACGCCGGGACGAAAATTTTCGACTACGACGTCGGCGCTGGCGACCAGCCGAGAGAAGGCCTCGCGGCCCTTGGGTGATTTCAAATTCAGCGTGAGCGAACGCTTCCCCGCGTTTTGCGCCAGGAACGACGCCCCCATGCCGCAGCGATTGAGTTCGGGATCGGCGCCGAGCTGGCGCGCGAGGTCGCCGGAGCCGGGCACCTCGACCTTGATCACGTCGGCGCCGAGCTGCGCCAGCTGATAGCAGCAGAACGGGCCGGCAAGCACGTTGGTCAGATCGAGCACCCGCGTCGCCGCGAGAAGTCCAGCCATTCCTGCACCAGCTTGTTCTGTCTGACAGAATGCTCTTTCGGATAGCATAACGTTCTGTACAGCGCAACTGCGTTCTACTATGTTCCCGAATCACGCACTCGCGGGAGCCTGTGATCGGGATGAGCAAAGACAAGGTCGAGGCGGTCGAACGCGCGCTTGCCGTGCTCAACGCGTTCCATGCCGACACGCCGACGATGACGCTCGGCGAGATCGCGTCGGCAACGGGCTTCTACAAGAGCACGATCCTGCGCCTCGCCGGCTCGCTCGAGAGGCTTGGCTATCTCATTCGCGAGGAGCGCGGCGCCTTCCGGCTCGGCCCGGCGCTGTGGCGATTGGGATCGATCTACCGGGCCGGATTCAATCTCGGCGAAGCGATCAGACCGGAGCTGAGCAGCCTGGTGGAGGCGACCGGCGAGACGGCGTCCTTCTATATCCGTGAGGGTCAGTCCCGTGTGTGCCTGTTTCGGCACAATTCGCCGCAATCCGCGCGCCACCACCTCGATGAGGGCACCGAGCTGCCGCTCAATGCCGGCGCCAGCGCCCATGTGCTGCTCGCCTTCTCCAATGGCGCCAAAGGCCCGAAGGCGAAGGCGGTGCAGCAGCGCGGCTATTACATATCGCTGGGCGAGCGCGACCCCCAGGTGGCCGCCGTCGCCGTCCCCGTTTTCGACCTCGCCGGTGAGTTCCGCGGCGCGCTCGCGATCTCGGGTCTGATCGGACGCTTCAAAGAGAAAGCACGCCAAGCCGCGCTCGCGGAATTGTCGGCGTCGGCTGATCGGCTGCGGACCATGCTTCCGGCGCGCGAATAACCGTTGATCGATGTCGAAGACGGCCCCTGCGCTCGACTGCGAATGGCGGGCGACGTAAGCTTCGAGGCACATAAATCGCCCGCTGCAACGACGGAAGCCCGCAATGCTCACGCGTCGTCATTTGCTCGCCGCCTCGACCGCGGGGCTGCTTTCTTCCGGCGCGAGCTTCGTCCCGCGCGCGTTCGCGCAGGCGACCAAGAAACCGGCCCACGTGATCGTCGGCTTTCCGGCGGGAGGCGGCACCGACGTCATTGCACGCATCCTCGCGGACGGGCTGCGCGGTCCCTACGCGTCCACGGTGCTGGTTGAAAACAAGCCCGGCGCCGCCGCGCGCATCGCGGTCGAATACGTGAAGAACGCGGAGCCCGACGGAAGCGTGATGCTGTTCACGCCGGACTTTCCGATGACGGTCTACCCGCACAGTTTCCGCTCGCTGAGCTACGACCCGCTGCGGGACTTCATTGCGGTGTCGCCGGCGGCGAAGTCGATGTTGACCTACAATGTCGGTCCGGCGGTATCGGAGAGCGTGAAGACCTTGGCCGAGTTCGCGCAATGGTGCAAAGCGGACCCCGGCAAGGCTTCGTACGCAACCACGGCGGCCGGCGGCACGCCGCATTTCGTCGGCATGATGTTTGCCAACGCGGCCGGGGTTGCGATGACGCCCGTGCATTACCGCGGCGGGGCGCCGGCGCTGCAGGATCTGCTCGGCGGTCATGTGCCGGCGAGTGTCAATCCGATCAGCGAAAGCCTGCCCTTCGCCAAATCGGGAACGTTGCGAATTCTGGCGGTGACGGGTTCGCAGCGCTCGTCGTTTCTGCCCGACGTTCCGACCATGGCCGAGGCCGGCTATCAGGTGGTGGTGGAATCGTGGCTGGGCGTGTTCGTGCCGGCGAAGACGCCGGCGGACATCGTCGACGCGCTGAATGCGGCCATCGCCGAAGCGGCGAAATCTTCGCACATGATCGAGAATCTGGCCAAGGTCGGCAACACCACCGCGTTCCAGACGCCGGCGCAATTCGCCGCCACGGTCAGGGCTGATCTGGCGCGCTGGGCTCCGGTCGTGAAGGCATCCGGTTTCGTCGCCGATGATTAGCGCAAAAACCACAACCGCCAGCGCCGATCGGCGATGATCGCACGCGCAGCATTGTGACCGGGAGCTCCGGTGACGCCTCCGCCCGGATGCGCTCCCGATCCGCAGTGGTAGAGTCCTTTCAAGGGTCCCCGATAATCGGCATAGCCGACCGCGGGGCGGGCCCAGAACAGCTGATCGAGCGTCAATGCCCCGTGAAAAATATCTCCGCCGGTCAGCCCGAACACCTGCTCCAGATCAAAGGGGCTCAAGACCTGACGGCCGATGACGCTTGCCTTGAACCCCGCCGCGTAGCGATCGACGGTTTCGATCATCAGATCGGCCACCGTCTCGCGATGATCGTTCCATGATCGCCCGGCCGGCAATTGCGGCGCCACGTGCTGGCAGAAGAGGCTTGCGACGTGGCCCCCGGCGGGGGCCAGCGTGTCATCCAAGGTCGACGGGATGACCATTTCGATGATGGGCTCGCGGCTCCAACCGAGCGTTCGCGCGTCGCAATAGGCGCGATCCATGTAGCCGAGGCTCGGCCCGAGAATGATCCCCGCGGTGTGGTGATCGCCGCAATCGCGTCCAGGCAGCGCCGTGAAGCTCGGCAGCTCCGAGAGCGCCACGTTGATCCGGAACGTGCCGGAGGCGCAGCGCCACCCCTGCATGCGCCGAAGAAAGGCCGGATCGAGCGCGTCCGGCGGGATCATCGCAGTATAAAGCAGCTTGGGATTGACGTTGGCGGCGACCGCGCCGGCGCGCACCAGGCGCCCGTCCTCGAGCACGACGCCGACGGCGCTTCCTTTCTCGATCAAGACCTCGCGAACAGGCGCGTCGGTCTCGATCTCCACGCCATGTCCGGCCGCAGCGCGCGCCATGGCTTGGGTGATCGCGCCCATTCCGCCGATGGCGTGACCCCAAACACGCTTCTTCCCGTTCACCTCGCCGAAGGCGTGGTGCAACAGGACGTAGGCGGTACCGGGCGTGTACGGACTTGCATAGTTCCCCACGATGGCATCGAAGCCGAGCCAGGCCTTCACGAGCTCGCCCCCGAACCAGGCATCGAGATAGTCGGCGGCCGATTTGGTCAACAGCTCGAGCAGGGTGCGCAGATTTTCTGCCGGGAGCCGGCGAAGTCGGTTGCCGATCCGGCCAGCTCTGAGCGCTTCACGCAACGCTGCCAGCTTTGTTCCGTTGGCGAGGTTCGGCGGCGGCTGCAGGACGAGCTCGCGCAGCACATCGGCACTCGCGTCGAGCGCCCGGTTGAAGGCGTCATATCGTTCCGCGTCGCCAGCACTGAACTTCGCGATACCGTGTTTGGTGCGACCCTCGGCCGCGAGCAGATAGCGGCCGTCCAAGGTGGGAAGGAAATTTTGCGCGCGACGCTCGACAATCTTCAGCCCCTGCTCGAAGAGGCGAAGATCGGCGATGATCTTGGGGTTCAACAGGCTTACGGTGTAGGCCGCGACCGAGTTTCGGAACCCTGGGCAAAACTCTTCCGTGACCGCCGCGCCGCCCACCACCGATCGTCGCTCGAGGACCTTGACTTTCAGGCCCGCCATGCCGAGGTAGGCGGCGCAAGTCAGCCCATTGTGCCCGCCACCAATGATGACGACGTCGTATGTTTGCATCGAAGGCGCTAGTTACAGGCGCAGCGGTGCGGACCGCAATGCCTCATGTATTGCCTTGCGCCGTCGCGGCTTGCCGGTATTCTCGCGCGCACGGACTGATTCACACCATCGCTCGCAAGCGTCGTCGCGCTCGAATTGTGAGTGGGCCAAGCGCTGCACTGCTGATCCGCTTCGCAAACCGATCCGCCTTGGGGGACATATCATAATCTCATGCCTGCGAAACTGTCACCGTCGCGTCACCTCCGGATCGGCCGATCCAAAGCTGGGCTGGGTCTCTTCGCCCGTGTCGCAATCAAGAAGGGGCAATTCATCGTTCGCTACAGCGGCAGGAAGATTCGCAGCGAAGCCGCCGACGAGCTCGATACCCGCTACATGTTCGAGGTCAACGCGCGCTGGACCATCGACGGCTCCAACCGCCGGAACCGCGCGCGCTACATCAATCATTCCTGCCGACCGAATGCCGAAGCCTATTTCGTGAAACACATGATCAAGATCCGGGCGATCAAGAATATCAAGCCCGGTGACGAAATCACGTATCACTATGGCCGCGATTATTTCGACTCCTTCATCAAGGCCGCAGGTTGCAAGTGCAGGGCTTGCGCCAAGAAACGCGCCGAGATTCGTTCTCAGCGATCGAGGCGTCGGGCCAAGTCTGCGCGGTCCAAGTCTGCGCGTCGGGCCAAGTCTGCGCGGTGAGGCGCCGAGAGTCCGCAAGCCATCATCCGGCCGCAGGCGCGAGATCGCGCTCCAGCTGATGCAGGATGACCCCTTCCAGCGGGTCGCACGCGTCGTTCCACGGCGCCCGCTGCAGCGCGCGCCTGGTGTCGCCATAGCCCGCCTCCCAGCGAAGGCTAATCCCGGTCGGGCTGAAATCGATGTCCTTGGTGTGGTTTTCATTGTCCAACCGAGGGGCGAGGAGCTGCACGACGTGCATGCGCGTGAGGCACCCATACTGGGCCAGATCCTTGACGACCGCACGATTGCGGACGTCGTCGGGCATCAATTTGACGAGCTCCGAGACCACGTGGCGCAGCTTGTGGACCTGACGTTGTCTCGCAATATGACTTGCGACGCGGCTCGAATATTGAATGTCCTTCTGGCGGTGAAGCACCTCCCAGATGCTCTCCGGCTCCGGTCCCATCGGGTTCCACATGTGCACGGCGAAAATGAGGGAGTCGCGGCGCGGGTCGTCGTCGAAGATCGCCTCGGTCGGCGTGTTGGAGAGGATTCCGCCATCCCAATAGAGTTCGCCATCGATGCGCACGGCCGGAAAGGCCGGCGGCAGCGCGCCTGACGCCATCACATGCTCGACCGTGATGGCGGCCTCCCGACTGTCGAAGTAGCGCATCTCGCTCGTGCGCACATGCGCCGCGCCGACGGTAAGCCGCGGCGTGCAGCGCGCGATGAGCGCAAAGTCGACGAGCTCTGTGAGCGTCTTCGCCAGTGGTGCGGTCGAGTAGAAGCCGGCGCTGTCCCGTCCGAGCGGATAGTGCGCGCCGAGCAGGGCCAGCGGGTTGGGTTTGAAGAAGCCCGGAATGCCGGCGAGCAGGGTCGACCAATAGGACGCGGTGTCGGCGAGCCCCGGCCAGTTCACCAGACCCCAGAATTCCTTGCGCTCCATCCGGCGCCAGAATTCCTCCAGCCGGTCGAGGCGATTCTCGGGCTCGTTGCCGGCGATCAGGCTGGCGTTGATGGCGCCGATCGACGTGCCGATGATCCAATCCGGCTCGATCCCGGTTTCGTGGAGCGCCTGATAGACACCCGCTTGGTAAGCGCCGAGCGCGCCGCCGCCTTGGAACACGAGCACGATCTGGAGCCGCCGCGCTGGATTGGCTTCCGATGCAGGCCGTTCTTGTGCATCCGCAATGTGCCTGGATTTCGAGACATCCAACATCTTTGCCTCCGGTACTGCGCTCGCGTGGAGCTTGTTCGGTGCGACCCAGCGGATTCCGTACTAGCGGATCCTAATGTGCGGTCCAACCGCCATCTACTGGCAATGCCGTGCCTTCAACCGCGGCAACGCCGGAAATTTGGCCGCCTTACGCGAGCGAAATTTGATGGCTGCGTCACTTCCTTACCCGCGCGGTTTTGCCTCAAACTGCCTAAGCGGTGGAACCAAGTGCACGAACCTGCGTTCACGTGTCCGTGAGCGGACCGCCGCTGCCGCGCTTTGCCCCAATCGGCAGGCTGGCCACGCGGCATGAATCGCTTTTTCCTATTCCGCCGCACCAACCGAGGATAGGTTGACGGGTGGCGCGGCACGGGAGGGGTCATGCGAACCGCCGTCGCTGAGATCGACAAGGCCGCAATCCCGACCTGCGGGATCGCCGTGATGGCCAAGGCGTCGATCGCGGGACGCAAAGAAGCGGCGCAATGCAACACGGCGTTCCTGCGCGATATCGCCGATAACATTCTCGCCGCCTCCACTGAGACCTCGATTGCCGGCTACATTGCGTACGGTCCGGCTCACGCGCGGCCCTTCTTTCAACAGAATCTGCCGCGCGAGATCGCCCTGATCGAGGCTTGCTACCCGACTCTGGGCGAATGCCTCGATTACACGATTGCGCAGCTCCTGGAGCGCGGCCATCGCTTCGCGGTGGTTCTCAATTCCGACAGTCCCACGCTGCCCACCTCGCTTCTGGTCGAGACCGCTCAGGTGCTTGCGCGGCCTGGGGACCGGGCGGTGTTCGGGCCCGCCCTTGACGGCGGCTACTATTTGCTCGGGCTGAAGGCGAAACACCACCGCCTGTTTGAGGACATTGCCTGGAGCACGGAACGCGTGGCGCAGCAAACGCTCGAGCGAGCCGCCGAATTGGATCTGCCGGTGCACATGCTGCCGGCGTGGTATGACGTCGATGACGGCGCGGGGTTGAAAATGCTGCGGGCGGAGCTGTTCGAGGGTCAATCCTTCGCGCCGGATCTTTGCCCCGCGCAACCGCGGCACACGCGCGCGTTGATCCAATCGCTGATCGACGCCTCGGACCTCGAGGAGCGTTTGGCCTTCAACCCATTGAAGGGGGCTGCGGAGTGAGGCGCGTCACCGGGCTCGATTGGCCGCTTTTGGCGCTCGGCGGATGCCTGCTCGTGCTTTCGGCCGCCGGCGCAATCGCGGTTACGCAATTCGACGATCCTAACGTCGGCGTCTTTCTTCTGCTCCAGTGCGTGCCTTATGCCATCGCGGCATGGCTCGTACTGCGGGGAAGGCCGGACGATGCCGGCAGCGGCCGTGCGCTCGCGACCATTCTCATCGTCGCCGCTGCCATGCGCTGCCTGCTCCTGCCCGGAACGCCGGTTTCGACCGACCTCTTCCGCTATGTCTGGGACGGCCGCGTGCAAGCCGCCGGCATCAATCCATATCTTTATATTCCGAACGACGCGGCGCTCTCGAGCCTGCGCGACGACGCGATTTATCCCTTTATGAATCGAGCCGACTATGCCCCGACGATGTACCCGCCGGCCTCGCAGGTCGTCTTCTATCTGATCACGCGCATATCCGAGGCGCCGATCGCCATGAAGGCCGCCATGGTGGCGTTCGAAGGGCTGGCGGTCTGGGCGATGCTGCAATTGCTCGCGCTGCGCGGCCTGCCGCGGTCGCGCATTCTGCTCTACGCTTGGCACCCCTTGCCGCTGTGGGAGTTTGCCCGCAGCGCCCATGTCGACATCGTGGCCATTGCCTTTCTGCTGCTGGCTTTCCTGGCCGCGGAACGGCGCTCTCCGATCCTCGCCGGCGTCGCGCTCGGTGCCTGCGCACTGGTCAAGTATTTTCCCGTCGTGACCGGTCCTGCCCTCTACAAGCGTTGGGACTGGCGCCTCCCCCTCGCCTTTGTCGTCACGGTCGCCGCGCTGTATCTGCCTTACATCGGCGTCGGCGCGAAGGTGTTCGGATTTCTCGGCGGCTATATCAGCGAAGAGGGCTTGGACCGGGGCACGGGAATTTTCTGGTGGCAGCTCATCGGCACCTTCGTCTCGCTGCCGCAGTGGGCATTTTCATTCTACCTGGCTGCGGCGGCGCTGGTCATGGCGGTGCTCGCCCTTGTCGTCGTGTTTCGCCCGCAAAGACCGGACGCCGATCTCGCCGGCGCCATGCTGCTCGCCGTCGCTTTTACTCTCCTGCTTGCGCCGCATTACGCCTGGTACTTCGCCTGGCTGGTGCCGTTTCTGTGTTTCTATCCGGTCGTCGGCGTGATCTATCTCACCTGCGCCGTGAGCTTGCTTTATTTCGCGCACTGGCCTCCGACCCTGTTGGAAGCGGTGCCGATCTACGTCCCCTGCGTTCTCATTCTCGTAACGGAGTTTGCGTGGCGGCGTCGCCGACGCAAGGCCGAGGAGCCCCATGCCGATGCAGCCCTCGCCTGAGGTCAAGGTCGACCCCCGGCGCTATTTCGAAAGCGTCGAAGAGGGGCGCAGCAAGCACGCGGCGCGGCAGCCGGTCTGCGTCTATCTCGAGACCACGAATCGCTGCAACCTCTTGTGCACGACGTGTCCGCGCACCTACGAGGAGCTGGAGCCGCCCGCCGACATGAGCTGGCGGCTCTTCACTTCGATCGTCGACCAGATTCCGAACCTCCAACGCGCGGTCTTGCACGGCGTCGGCGAACCGATGCTGGTGAGGAACCTGCCGAGGATGGTGCGTTATCTCAAGGATCGCGGCACCTACGTGCTGTTCAACACCAATGGCACTCTCCTCAACGAAAGGAACGGCCGCGCGTTGATCGAGGCGCGCCTCGACGAGCTTCGCGTCTCGCTCGATGCCTCGAACGCGAAGTCGTTTCTGGCCGTGCGCGGCAAGGATTACTTCGGCCGTATCCTCAGGAACGTCCGTGCCTTCCGCGAACTGCAGGAACGCGAAGGCAAGGATTTGCCGCGCGTGTCGGCTTGGCTCACGGGCCTCAAGGAAACGATCGCCGAGCTGCCGGCCTTCGTTCGCCTGGCCGCGGAGATCGGCGTGCGCGAAGTCTATCTGCAGCGCCTGGTGTTTTTCGACAACGACGCCATCGGCCTCGCCCGCCCCGACCAGGCCCTCTACGAGCAGATGACGCGCGAGGATGCGGCCCATCTCGAGGCCGCGACCGAGCTTGCGCGCGCTTACGGCATCACCTTCGGCGCCTCCGGCGCCGCCTCGGAGCCGGGCATGAGCCTCAAGCGGGACGACCACGGCTCGCCCTGGACGCTGTGCCGGCGACCCTGGACCGTGATGTATTTCACCGCCAATGGCCGGGCGCTGCCATGCTGCATCGCGCCGTTCTCGCAGCGCGGCTACGAGCACTACACCTTGGGCGATGCCACCCAGCAGGCGCTGCAAGAGATTTGGAACGGCGCGGCCTACGGTTCGTTCCGCGAAGCGCTGCTGTCGGACAAGCCGCCCGCGACCTGTGCCAACTGCGGCCTGCGCTGGAGTCTTTGAATGACCGACGCGGCTCCCGGCAATGGTGCTGCGCGCGAAGCCGCGTCAGATCGCGTTGTCGTCGTGATACCGACGCTCGATGAGGAGCAGTCGATCGCGGATGTGGTGCGCGGCATCCCGCGCGCGATCGTATCCCGCGTCATCGTGGCGGACGGCGGCAGTCGCGACGCCACCGCGGCGCGGGCCAAGGCCGCGGGCGCGGACGTCATCGATGCCGGGCGCGGCTATGGCCGGGCCTGCCTTGCGGCGACCATGGCGGCCGAGGACGCCGACATCGTGGTGTTCATGGACGGCGACGGCGCCGACGACCCGCGCAGCATCGTCGAGCTGGTCGAGCCGATCCGGTCCGGCGGCTGCGATTTCGTGCTCGGGTCGCGCGCGCGCGGCAGGCGCGAGGCGGGAAGCATCGCCTGGCATCAGCTCGTTGCCGGTCGCGTCGCCGGTTGGGGCATGCGGCTTCTTTATGGCGTGAGCTGGGGCATGCGGCTTCTTTATGGCGTGAGCTACACGGATATGTCCGCGCTGCGGGCGATCCGGCGCCAGGCGCTGCTCGAGCTCGCAATGCGCGAGCTCACCTATGGGTGGAATCTTGAAATGCAGATGCGCGCGGCGCGAGCGGGGCTGCGCATCCTGGAGATTGCGGTCGACTATCGTCGCCGGCGTGGCGGCAATTCGAAGGTGGCGGGAAGTCTCGTGGGAACCATGCGGGCAGGCGCGCGCATCATCGCGACCTTCGCCCGCGTTGCGAGCGAGACGAGCCCGTGGCGACGCGGGCGCGATCGTCAGCGCGAGCTTTCGAACGTGCGCTGATCAAATCCGCGATCAGGTTGGCATCGCCATGATTTGTTTCGTGTAGTGAGTCCGGCCCAACCGCGTCCCGACGGAATTTTTGGAAAGATTGCGGACGCCTCCAATTTGGCGGTTGTGTCAGCCGCTGCGGCGCGCGGCATTCGCCAAATATTGCATGTCCGCTTCCGCCCGCCGGCCGGCGAAGGTCAGCACGAGCTCGCTCGCGCCGGCCTCGCCGTAGCGGCGGGCCTGGGCGAGCACGTCCTCGGCGGTACCGGCGATGGCGAAGGCTTGCACGAAGCGCTCATCGAGCGCCTGCGACGGGTGCTCGCCCGCGTGCAGGCGGTGGATGGCGGCGGCGAAATCGGCCTCCGACAACCCCGCCGCCTGCAGCAATGCCGCCTTGGCCGAAGGCACCCGCTGACCGAGCGCCCAGAAAGATGGCAGCATCTCGCCGATCGCCGCCTTGGCGAGGCCGTAGGCCTCGGCACGGTCGAGCCGGACCGCACATGGAATGTATTGCACGACCTCGGCCGGTGCCGGCCGCCGCGCCTGCCGCGCGGAGGCGTGCACCACGCGCACCGCCGCTTGCGTGAACTCCGCCGGGCACATGTTCGAGATCATCAATCCGTCGGCGATCTTGCCGCACAGCGCGAGCGCCTGCTCCCCTCTCGCCGCTATGAGCAGCGGCATGTCGGGCCGGAGCGCCTGGTATTCGAGCTTGACCTTGTGGGCGGAGAACACGCCTCCCGCATAGTTCACCTCCTCGCCCTTGAGCATGGCGCGCACGATGGTGATCGCGTCGCGCACTGCCGCGAGCGGGCGATCGGTGCTCACGCCGAGGCGCTCGGTTGCCCCCGCGATGCCGGAAC
>WNGJ01008685.1_pt1 | contig 14139 bp, 17 predicted proteins | sample 5400611 | NCBI WGS metagenome assembly WNGJ01 (sample SAMN13153375, study PRJNA577476) | soil metagenome | isolation source: 40 cm soil or saprolite under Garry oak tree replicate 1 | place: USA:California | collected 2016-06-15 | reverse complement strand
TGCAGAGGACGCTTTCTCTATACGCTTGACGCAGGCGAATGATCGTGATAAAAAAGGTGACGCTTACTATGGCAGCAATCAATAGCAAAGTCACTACTATGAATTGTGGAATGGCGTGTGCACCGTTGCTGAATTGATAGATCGCTGCCAGCCCGGATGCCAGAACACCGAGCAGCAGGTAGTAGAAACTAGTGATACGCGCTCGATCCTCCATTGCCTGATAGGCGGTGAGACTTGCGTAGTTAAACTCTTCGAGCAGCATATTCTCTGCTTTGAGCGATACATCAAGCTTGTTGCTGGAGTCGTTAGCATGTTCAGTCGAGTCGCTATTCTGATAGGCTGTGGGTCTTGGAAAGGGCATGTTTGTTGCATTGTGAGCCATCGAAATTCCTCCTGCAGTTATACTCTTCAATATGAAGCTAACATGACTTCTCGCGCTTCACCAGGCTGATAAATATTTCCCTGCTGAGTATAGCATGTATTGTGAGGGATTGAAATGCGATTTTCCATTTAGGGTGCGTTTCATTTTTTGCACAAGCCTCTGCTGGAAGCTCAAGGGTGGAAGGAGGGCTGTGCTGGCTACGTGCGCCGTGTCACGCACGATGAGATCGCCGATGCAATCGGCTAGAATTTGAGAGATGTTCTAGGAACAAGAGCTCACCTGGCGGTGAAAACCAAAGGGAACAACAGCATGCTGCTAAAGCGAGCACAAGGCCAAAGCATTGTAGCCTGAGGCTCGCAAGTTCCGCGTCTCATGGTGAGGGCCACACTTTCGCCGTGGCTACCTTGGGCGGCTGAGCAGGTGCTGGGTTGATCGAACAAGTGAGAATCTTGACATCACCAACATGCTTTAAGATGGAATGCAGTGTACTTTGCAGCCTTCAAGGAGAAATTGGGCTGTAACTTAGAAGTGTTGATGCCAACTTGAAATGGCCGGTACTATCCCCCTCGCGGACCACCTGCAACATATATAATCTGGCCGCTAACAAAACCCGCTTCTTCTGAAGACAGAAAACAGATCACGTTTGCCACGTCAAGCGGCTTTCCAACACGGCGCACAGGTATTGTTTTAGCTGCATGGGCTATTACCTCGTCGGGATCATGTCCCTGGCGGCGTGCGGTGGATCGAGTCATTTCTGTATCGATAAAACTCCGCGATTACCCAACGCTGATGATGAGGAGAGTGAGACTATGCGTCCATACTTCTGTTGTACCATATATTTTTGGGCGGCGCGGCTACAGAGAAATGCGCCTTTCAGATGTACATTTAAAACTGTATCCCAGTCATCTTCAGACATTTTGAAGAGCAGGTTGTCACGCAATACCCCCGCGTTGTTGACCAAAATATCCAGTTGTCCGAAATGGCTCGCGGTCTTATCAACAGCGTCCTGAACCATGACGCTGTCCACGACATTGCAGGGAAGCACCAACCCCTCCGATCCAAGGTGGCCAATCTCCTCAGCCACTTGTTTACACCCCTCAGTATCGACGTCGGCAAGTGCAATACGAGCGCCCTCTTCAGCCATGAGTAAGGCTGTCGCTGCTCCAATGCCTCTACCCGCTCCAGTAATAAAGGCAACACGTCCGTCAAGTCGTCCCATGCGTCACACACTCCTTTTTCGCCTAAAGAATCAGTGTATACAAGCAGGCTCAATAAGCCTATCCCAGTATATCATACCAATTGATGAGAAATGAGATGAAAGGTTGTGCCAGGATAGGACAATTGCTACTATCAACGCGTCGCTTCAAGGCAAGTTACACCTTGTGGACCAACGTAGGCGCTGTGACGCACTCTGGCAGGCAGGATCATGCAATCACCTGGGGTTAAGTCGATATTTCTGGAGGTTTCGGGTTGATCTGGAAGTACAAAGCGGATGGAGCCACGAACACAATATAATACTTTTTCATAACTGTGGCTGTGTACTGCATACGAGTCGCCAGGGCCATTCGACCAGGAGTAAGGGGATAGGCCTTGTTGTTGCATACGCCTGCGTAATTCTTGTTCTTGAGGCAGCGTTGCCTCTTGCCAGCGGACAATTTGCATATAATTGCTCCTTATTGGTATATCAGTATGAGTAATGATTGCTAAACACTCCGAATCATAGCAAAAGTCTGTGCCCTTCGCACTCTTTGAAAGTAGGTTCCTCTAAGTATATTTTACATTCATTAACAATACGTGATTTCTCGGTTAAAAGCGCCTATCTCAACGACAAACTATCAAATTACCTAAGCTCGTTAGGAGTGAATACCAACAAATCAAGCCTTGACACACTATACTTTTTATAGTAACTTGAATTTATACAGGTACGTGTTGTGCTTTCGAGGATCATCTAAATTCCTACTCCAGGACAATGATATACCACTTTGAAACAAGATGCTCTACCTGATCCTCGTACTCCTGAAGAAACTTCCTAGAATTGGAGAATACATAACAATGACTTCTGAAGAGATACAAACAGTGCTCTCAAAAGCGAACCATGCAATCATTGGTGTTAACCGGGCTGATGGTGGGCCTCAGCTTACGCCTGTCTGGTACGCGTGGGATGGGGCATCCTTCTTTTTCACGACCACGAAAGATCGCGTTAAATATTTCAACATCAAACGCGATCCATCAATCTCACTGATTGTCGATGATTTTGAAAGCCGTAAGTACGTTGTAGCTTATGGGCATGCCGAGATTATTGAACAGAATTTTGGAGAACTGCTGCGCCCAATTATCAAGAAATATGCTCCTGAAAATCAGATTGAACAGAGGATTAAGATGGTAACGGACGACCCCAGCCGTGTGCTCGTAGTCTTACATCCAGAGAAAATAGTGACTAATTAAGGGTGTTCTATAAAGCCCTCTAAGTAAAATATTCTGTCTTCTCTTCTTCAAGTACTGAAGACCTTTGATAACTTTTGCAAGTGCTGGATAGTGAGAGATGCATAATGGTTCGTCATTGTCAGTGTTGAATACCCCATCTGACAGTGTAATGCTATAATATAACCGATTGTTTAGAGAACGAAAGGCAGGTCTCTATGCCAACGCAAGAAGAGCGATTGCAAACAGTAGAATACGACCTCAAGCAATTCAAAACCGAAACCATCAAAGCCTATGGAGACATGGCTTTTGAAATGACCATAATCAAGGGTCTCACAGAAAATGCCATCGGGCGACTCTCAACCCTGAGCAACACAACAGAAAAACACTTCGAGCGTGTTGACATACGTCTAGACGCAATAGATGCACACCTAGAGAGCATGGACAAGCACCTAGAACGAGTGGAAACGCACCTTGACCAACTCGAAACAAAATTCGATGAGCATACCACACTCCTAACCCAAATCCTTGCACGCCTGCCGAAAGCACCCTAATCCATCTCTGCTCAACCATAATAAAAAACGCCTAGCGAACCACTCGCCGAGGCGTTTTTTATTTCCGCTAAACTCATCCACAAAAAAAAGATAAAAATGGAAATCAGCCGTTCAGAGCGCCACATTTTGGAGACAAAAACGACTGATAAGCCCAACAATAGAAAGCAAATAGAGCGGCTTGCAGAGGCAGTTTAGACGAGTTTAGAAGTGGGCGACTAGGGATTCGAACCCCAGACCTACTGCGTGTAAAGCAGCCGCTCTAACCAACTGAGCTAGTCGCCCCTGAAAAGAAGGAGAGTATGTGATATTGTTGTTTGGGGTGCCCTCGAGTGGACTCGAACCACCACGCCTTTACAGGCACAGGCCCTCAACCTGCTGCGTATACCATTCCGCCACGAGGGCTGGTCATAACGGATTACGCAGACTATTTTATACTTCTCCTTGAGGTTTGTCAACGATTTGGGCGGACTTATTTCTGTCGTACAATGAGCGTGCTGCGGGCAGTATAGACAGGTTGTTGCCGGCTATCGGTGGCTGTAGTCTCCGTAATGATAAAGGTCATCGTACCGGCTTTCCCATGGCGTTCGCGTACATCGACAATGTGGGCGACACAGGTTACTTTTTCGCCTATGCGTAGTTGGCGTGTGTAGGTGTATTGTTGTTCACCATGCAATAATTGCATCTTAGTGGGATCGAGTTCCAATTCAGGTACACGAATACGGAACGTGGTTGGAAATGTTGGGGGAGCGTATTGCAATGGTTCTTCGCTCTGTAGAGCAGGATCTCCAGTAGCTTCCATAAAGCGTTTTACTGCTTCAAGAGTGACCTCGAACGTCTGCGGTAGCGAACTTTTGCCGACCAGGCTTTGATCAAAATGCATGATGTTGCTCCTTGTAGTGTGATCCCTACAATTTCCTTGTAATATACCCAAGCCTCTCCAGGGCCATGTAGGCGGCGGCAATTTGTCCCTGTACAGCAAAACTGCCATTGTGAATCAGTTCGAGCAATTCTCCGGGAGTAACCAGCAGGTTTTCGATGACCTCGACTGGGTCTTCTTTTGCTATGCCTGTCTTACGCACGTTGCGTGCCAGGTACCACCAGATTCGCGTACGCGCGCCAGTAGGATTGGCTAACATATGAGCTAATAGTTCGACCTCGTGATCTTCAAAACTATAACCCGTTTCTTCCATCAATTCACGTCTGGCCGTTATTACAGGGTCAACTTCGTGGGTATCGATACCTCCAGCTGGAAACTCAAGTACTTCGCTACCGATACCATGCTTATACTGCTTATTTAGCAAGAAGCGTCCATCTTCGGTAAGTGGGACGATGCCTACCCAGCCAAGGTTTTCGATGATGTAGTAGTCTGGGATGATTGGGCCATTGGGAACAGCTACTTGTTCGCAACGTATTTTGAGGTAGGGGGTGTCGATTACTTGCTGGTATGAGAGTGTTTTCCAGGGGTGATTTTTTAGCATGCGTTTCCTTAATTTATATATTCTTCCAGTTTGGTTTGCGTTTTTCTAAGAAAGCTTGTAGACCTTCCTGGGCGTCATGCGTTTGCATGAGTTGAGTGAGATAGAGTGTGTTTACTTGTTGTAATACCTCCAGACCCGTTGCCTCATCGTGGTTAGCAAGACGAACACTGGCTTTTGTGTAACGTAAAGCGATAGCACTTTTTGCTCGCAGAAGGTCCAGGATGCGTTCCATGTGTTTGTTGATTTCATTGACGGATGCAGACCAGGTTATATATCCCAGGCGCAATGCTTGCGATCCGCTGAGTGTATCCTCTTCGCCCTCTCCCCTGTTTGATATTATCAATTGAGCATTTTCTGCTACAAGCGTGAAATCAGCTGACTGGATGAGTAGACAAGCTGGTTGCGAGAGCGTGGCTCTGACGACAGCCAGCACAGGCTGATTAATGGATCGAACTGCTGTGCAGGCACTTTCCAGGTTAGTAGAAACACGAACTGGTGTAACTTGAGAGCTATGCGCAACGAGTTGAGCAGCTGTGGGATTGAAATCCAACACGACCGCTTTGATACCACTACTACTCTCTGTATGTAGAGAGTCACAGAGAATACGCAGTTCATTGAGCATCAACTCATCGGGTTCAGGCGCCAATACAATACGAATCGTTTGTGCCTCGGCGATGATGCGTAACGCTCGATAAGATTGTTGCATAGACTACGCTCTACATCCCTCTCAGCTTAAAACGTTGAATTTTGCCAGTTGCCGTTTTGGGCAGTTCAGGGACAAACTCAATCCAGCGCGGGTATTTAAAGGGTGCCAGCTTGCTTTTCACAAAATCTTTGAGCTCGTTTGCCATACCCTCTGATGGCACGTAGCCCTGGTTAAGGACGATATATGCTTTGGGTTTGACCAATTCGTCTGCGTCCATATCCCCAACCACGGCAGCCTCAAGTACTGCTGGATGGGAGATAAGCGCTCCCTCTACCTCGACTGGAGAAACCCATTGTCCACCTACCTTTAGCATGTCGTCGGAGCGACCACAATACCAGAAGTAATCCTCAGCATCTTCGTAATACTTGTCGCCTGTATGAATCCAATGGCCAGTGATGATATCTTTGGTCTTTTCGTGCTTGTTCCAATAATAGGCGGTTATGCTATCTCCACGAATTAATAGATTGCCAATATCACCTTGTTTTACCGCGTGACCACCTTCGTCGGTAATCAACGCCTCGTAGCCAGGCACTAGCTTGCCGGAACTGCCAGGCCGTATCTGTCCTGCGCGATTACTGATAAAGATATGCAGGATTTCGGTGCTGCCGATGCCATCGAGGATTTCTACATTGAACTTTTCCATCCAGCGCCGCTGGATATCTGCGGGCAAGGCCTCACCTGCTGAGACACAAACACGCACGGAGGAGAAATCGAAGCGTTTCTCCGCTTCTGGTAGGGCGAGCATACCAGCATAGAGCGTGGGAACGCCGAAGAAGATAGTTGGACGATATTGCTGCACTACGCTGAACATATCTTCTGGCAAAGGGCGTCCTGCATAATGTACAGCACTCGCTCCCACTCCAAAGGGAAAGTAGAGATTATTTCCAAGGCCATAGGCGAAGAAGAGTTTCGCGGCTGAAAAGGTGATATCATTTTCGTGAATACCAAGAACCTCTTTAGCATAATACTCTGTACAGTAAGACATATCGTGCTGTAAATGAACGCAGCCCTTGGGAAAGCCTGTACTGCCAGAACTATACAGCCAGAATGCGCTGTCGTCTTTGGTGGTCTCAGCGGCCAGTAGTTGGGACGATGCCTTCTGAATCCATTTCTCAAAGTCGTGCAACGTCGCTGTTTCCTGGCCGCCGTCTTGCTCTAATCCTACTACTACGATATGACGCACGAACTTGAGTTCCGCAAGAATCAGCTGGATTTGGGACCAGACTACCGCATGAATAAGCAGGACACGAGCACGACTATCATTAAGCATATAGACATAGTCGTTAGGGCGCAGGTTGGTATTTATAGGAACAGGTACTGCACCAATTTTGATTGCGCCGAAAAAGGCCGCGGCGAATTGTGGCGAGTCGAGCAATAGTAGTGCGACACGCTGCTCCATATCGATGCCCAGGTCGAGTAAGCCGTTGCCAGCGCGGTTCGCCAGTTCCGCAATCTGGGCGTAAGTGTAGGAGTTTCCTTCAAAATAAATAGCAGTTTTTGAACCACGTCCTTCCTCGAGATTACGGTCAAGGAATGCTGTGGCAGCGTTGAACTGGTCAGGTATGACAATCTTCGGCACGTTTAGCATCAAGGACACCTCTTTTTAATCATATTTTACCCCAAACTCAGGTGTAAAAGAAACTCGCGATTGCCTTCACGTCCGTAAATTGGGGAATCAGTCAACCCCAGAACCTTAAACCGGGTATTTTGTGGTATCCATTCCTGCAGTTCTCGTAATACACGATTATGCACGGTGGGGTCGCTAATGATTCCTGCTCCCCGGTCAACCTCGGCCTTACCAGCCTCGAACTGGGGCTTCACGAGCGCTACTACCCAGGCGCCTGGTGCCAGATGTGGTACAAGGGCCGGTAGGACAAGGCGTAAGGAGATGAAGGAGACGTCAATAGTTGCACACTGAATTGGTTCTGGCATGCTTGTCACATAGCGAATGTTCGTTTGCTCCATTACTACTACACGGGGGTCATTACGTAAAGTCCATGCGAGCTGTCCTTGTCCGACATCAAGCGCATACACACGCTTCGCCCCATGCCGCAATAAACAATCTGTGAAGCCTCCTGTCGAGGCTCCAACGTCGAGCGCGACCAGGTCTTCAGGGTTTAATTCGAAAGTAACCAGTGCTTTTTCAAGCTTCAGTCCACCACGACTGACAAATTTCAATTCGTCAGGAGATTCCTTTAGATGGCATTCGGCATCAAGCGAAATTAACGACCCTGGTTTATCAACAAGATGATCTGCAACAACTACCTGTCCAGCCATAATCAGTGCGCGTGCGCGCTCCCGGCTGGGAGCCATTCCACGCCTGACAAGCGCGACATCAAGCCGCTCCTTGTTTACTGCCATTGAGTCGTCCTCACAGTTTTCCTAGATACGAATGAGCAGGCATCTTTCTCATTTGAATGCAAGGAAGTATCAAACATTGTGTGCATTGGAATAAATCAATGCGCCTGCGCCGACAAGCCCCGCATTTCTGGTGAGTTGCGACAGGACAATGCGTACTGCGTCACGGGGCGCCTTCATCGCGCGCTCTTGAACAATTCGCAAAGCTGGCTCCATCAGCATCCGTCCCATCTGCATAACGCCGCCGCCTAGAATAATCATATCTGGATTGTAAATATGAATGATGTTGACGAGACCAACGCCAAGCGCTTCGGCCGCCTGTGTAATGATGTCTCGCGCCAATGGTATGCCTGCTTCAGCCGCGCGCGCTACAGTACGGGCATTGACGAGTAGTGGTTCCTCTTCTCCATTGAGTTCATCATAGTCATCCAGCGGCTGTGTATTAGGATCATATATAGGTAGCGCTGCCCGGTCAGGCACAGTTGCGATGTGTTCTAACATGGTGCTGGCGAAAGCGAGCAGATCTGTGCCTTGCCCAGCAGCAATGGCTTCATTAGCATAACGGGCGATGGCTGTTCCGGAGGCCAGGTATTCCAGGCATCCAATGTTGCCACAATTGCAGCGTTCGCCTTTCCAATCGATAGTCATGTGACCCAGTTCTCCTGCTGTGCCATTAGCTCCTTCTAAAATTTTACCATTGATTATGACGCCACCGCCTATGCCTGTGCTTACAGTGAGATAAACCATGTGCTTACTGCCACGACCAGCGCCAAACATATACTCACCCAATCCTGCTGTATGCGCGTCGTTTTCAATAAAAATGGGTTTGTTGAAATGTTGTTGTATCAAATCACGCAAAGGTATATTGTCCCATCCTGGAAGATTGGGAGGAGAGTAGATTACACCGGTGCGGTTATCTAATGGCCCTGGTATAGCAACACCAATTCCACTGATTTGATCGAGTGTAATATGAGCTTCATCAAGCGCTTGCTGTATGGCTCCATAGACACGAGGGAGAATGCGTTCAGGAGAAGGGTTTTCGCCTGAGAGAAAACTTACACGTGAGTGTAGTTTTTGTCCTTGTAACACTGCTGTGCGTAAGTGCGTACCTCCAAGGTCCACTCCTACGACCAGTGACAGATTTTGTTGGTTGGTTGTGGTCTTTTCTTGCATGCTATGAATAGCTCCACTTTTTCGGTTATGATGTATGTAAACCAATATACTCTATTTACTGAGATGGGACAAGCATTGCATCAAGTTGTAAATCCTGGACTGTGTATGCGTGTAACCCTTTGGAGATATAATAAGTACATAGACATGAATTTCTTTGCTCAAAGGCAATTTGAATATGAAGAATAGCAAGTTCTTACAGCGGAACAATACTTTCTGGACTGGTTTTACCGCCGCACTAGCAGCAGGCGCAATTGCAACTGGCGTCATGCTATGGCTCAGCGTCTCATTCGGTGGAGTCTCACTACCAGAAACCTTTGGATCAGATTTGACAGCCTTGATGCCACCTCCTTTGTTTGATTATTTACATCGAATGATTGGTGGTGATGCTAAACACTACCTGTTCTATGGTATTATTGTGGGCCAATGTCTTGTATTCGCGCTCGGCGGGGCGCTTTATAACTGGGTGGCAAATAGAGAGAAGCGGCGTTTACAGTGGTTTGATGGGCTGCTTCTTTCGTTGATACTCTTGCTTTTTGCAGGCATTATCCTCCTTCCACTCAGTGGAGCAGGCATTTTTGGCGCAAATCTCGCAACTGGTTTCAGCAATGGATTACTCAGCCTTGCCATCGTCGGAATTGTATTTGGTTCACTCTTCGTGCTTTTCCAACGATGGCTCACTACACGAATGGCCATGCAAAATGCAGCGCTAAGCGGTGTCCGCTCATTAGATGAGCAAGAGCAGACACCTGGAGCACTTTCACGCCGAACATTACTCAGGAATGGCGCAATTGCAACTGGCATCGTTTTAGCGGGCATCGTTGCCTGGCGCTTCATTACGGGAGGAGCCAGTTCATCGAACGCATCTGTCGATCAATTGCTGGCACATTTTAAAAGTAAAATTGTGCCGCCACCCACGCCAAACTACGGAGCGATTCAACCAGCCCCATTTCTGTCACCGGAAGTTACCTCAAACGACCAGTTCTACATCGTTTCTAAAAATCTCTTCTCCGATCCGACCGTCAATGGCGACACCTGGAGCTTGACCGTCGATGGACAGGTTGATAAAGCCCTGACACTAAGCTATCAAGACGTGCTTGCGCAACCAATGAAACAGCAGTACGAGTCGCTGATGTGCGTCAGTAACGAGGTTGGCGGTCAGTATATGAGCAATGCGTTATGGGAGGGTATTCCCTTAATGGACCTTCTACAACGCGCCGGGGTCAAGCCAGGGGCAACGAAAATAGTGTTCCACGCCGCTGATGACTACACCGACAGCATTCACCTTACTAAAGCACTTGAGCCGACTACATTGCTCGCGGTACGTATGAACGGCGTCACATTGCCACAGGGACACGGTTTTCCCATACGTATGCTGGTACCCGGCATATACGGGATGAAACACTGCAAATGGCTCACACGCATTGAAGTTGTCAACTATGATTATCAGGGTTACTGGCAACAGCGCGGCTGGAGTGATCCCGCGCCTGTGCGTATAACAGCTCGTATCGATACCCCTTTGACCGGCTCGACTGCACAGGCCAACCGCACCAGCTATATCGCAGGTGTGGCCTTTTCAGGAAATAAAGGGATTAGTGAAGTCGATGTGAGTACAGATGCAGGCCAAACCTGGCAACCTGCTATTCTAAAGCAACCCTTATCGGGTATTACGTGGGTTTTGTGGGAACTGGCATGGCAGCCACCAAAGGCTGGTAGCTATACCGTGGTTGCGCGCGCAATCGATTTGGAAGGGAATGTTCAGGACCCTACTGAAGAGCCTCCATTGCCAAATGGGTCATCAGGCTACCACTCCATTCTCTTAAACGTTTCATAAACAAGACCGGATTCATTTCACCAGGGCGATCAAAGCTCTCTTCTTGTGGATTCCAAAGTTTGCCAAAACTTACTACAAAAAGTGTCCGGTATAAACCTCCTCGATGATTATTGTAAGTAGAGACACTACATTTAGAAAGCGAGCGTATTGCTCGTAAGGCCAATATGGTAACGGACGTTCAGGGGGTAGAGCGTCTGCGAGAGCGCGATGCACAGGCCTTTCGTTCTTTGATCGATCGGTTACAGCAACCCATCACTGGGTATTTGCACCGCCTCGTAGGTGACCGAGAAGTGGCTCTTGACCTTGCGCAAGATACTTTTGTTCAAGTATATAAAGAAATAGATAAGACGTCTGGTGAACTTGCTTTAGACGCCTGGATCTATCGTATTGCCACGAATTACGGTTTGCGTTACCTCAATCGCAAACGTCTGAGACAGTTCGTACAATTGGAAAACCGTGAGAATTTTGATGAGAGTCTGGCGATTGCTGGCCCAGAAGATCAGACGGAGACACGAATTCTCATTGAGCAGGCTTTAGGGACAATGAAGCCGGAAGACGCAGCCGTTTTGCAGCTCCACTATGGCAATGGCTTCACGTATGAAGAAATTGGCCAGGTTATGGAAATGAGTTCGGAAGCAGTTCGCAAACGTGTAGCTCGTAGTGTTGAGAAATTTCGCAAAGTATATGGAAAGAAAATACCCTCTGTGAGAGTTCAAAAATACGAAAACTCTATCAATGTTACCCAAAAAGGTTTGAAATAGTATATGGCAGGTAATACAAGATGGACTTCGTATAACGTTGTCAATGAACACCCTGAAGACAGTATATTGCTTGCTTACCTTCGTAAGCAGCAGGTGAGGGATCGTTTAACCATCAGTCAGCATATCGATGTAGAAAAATGCCCTCGCTGTCTTCACAAGCTTAACGAACTGGAACAGGTTAGCGCTACACTCGATGTATTAGGGGAATACCTGTTGCATTTGGTCTGGCAATACTCTTTACAGTAGCAATGCTGGTGTTTGCCAATTTGTCTGGCACGTCTTGGAACCCAGAACCGCCCAAGGAAGGTATAAGTCACAGTCAAAGCAATTCGACAGTGGTGGTGGCTCCTCATTCGACGCCGGCGCGGGATCTTAACCTGACAGCTACAGCGGGCATTACGCAGGCTGTGACGCCAACAGAAGCCTCTATTACGATATGTTCAACGGCTGCCAATATAGTTCAGGGGCGTTTAGTTATCTGTGGGTATAACTTTGAGGCTGGCCATAAAGTATTATTGAGTGTTTTTGTGTCGGGAAAGCAATTTATTCAGCGGTTCACTTCACCCGTAGATAGGCAAGGTAATTTCCAGATTGGGTGGAACATTGTCGATTGTGGGAATCTGCCAAGTGTTATTTTTGCTTACGAAGTAGTCAATGCAAAGCTCATCTCAGCCAGGCTACAGAATATTTCGTTTGGGAGTTGTCCTGTACGAGCTCCTACAAGTAGAACCAATTAACCTGAAATTGAGGGTCAACATTCATCATGGATCTTGTCAGATTAATATAGAGGAAGAAATTATTATGCAACGGCAGTGTGCATGGTGCCTGCGATTAATGGATAGCATTGGAGAGCCAATCTCTTCGATACCAGTAGCAAAGCTATATAAAGCATCACATGGTATGTGTAAGTCATGCGGTAATCTCTGGCTGGAACGAGCATTGCAAGATACACAACCACAGGCTGTGACGCGTCCACTGGTAATGGACGCTAAAGTATCCAGTCATTACTAAAAAAGACACCTCCTTCAATTTGGTGGCGCTTTACGCTACCAGAGAGAGGGTCGAATCGCGCTCTTTATTGAGCGAGCTGCTTATCCTATCCCCCCCAGGACGCAGCAACGATTCGACCCTTTTCGTTTGAGCTGAATTTACAGTGTCTGTAAAAAATCGAGCATATACTGGTTGACCTTTTCGGGTTGTTCCTGCTGCACCCAATGCCCACTGTCAGGTATACGTTTGATTTGAATATCATTCACCCATCGTTCAAGGCCGGTGGTTAGTTCGATGCCGAGGGCGATGTCCTGCTCTCCCCAAATAAGCAGCGTGGGAGTATTGATGCGTAACTGATAACTCTTGAAAGAAAAAGGCAGACGCCAGAAAAGCTGGCGATAATAGCTTATTGCAGCTTTTATCGCTCCGGGTTTACTCATGGCTTCCTGGTATTTCGCGGTTACTTCGCGGGGGAATGCCGATTTTTGGAGTGCGGCTCCTCGAAGCATCCTCCCAATCTCGTTCGCGTGATTGCGCCCTAGCATATATTCGGGCAGCCACGGTATTTGGAAGGCGAATACATACCAGCTTTTACGTAACTGCTTGAGTGTGCGCATTTCGCGCATCATCGCCGCCGGATGAGGAGCATTCATCACGATCAAGCGTTCGGTCATTCCAGGATAGTTGATAGCAAACGCCCAGGCCAGCGCTCCACCCCAGTCATGTCCAACGATAATCGCTTTCGTTTGCCCTAGACCTTTGATCAGTCCCTTGATATCACGAAGAAGTGTAGGAATATCGTACCCTTTGCGAGGCTTATCGGTGTCGTTATAGCCACGCAGGTCAGGCGCAACCACGGTATAGCCATGCTCGGCAAGGAATGGGATCTGGAAGCGCCAGGAATACCAGAATTCGGGGAATCCATGCAGCAATACGATCAATGGCCCTACGCCCTGGGTTACATAATGCATGCGAATGCCATTGGTAACGATATATTGATGCTGCCATGTCTCCGTGGTTGTCAATTTGGGAATCTTATTCTCCCTGTGTATCGCCATACACGATCGCGCGTTTTACCTGCTCAATCAGATCAGTTACGGGAATACCACGCGGACAGGCATCAGCGCAGTTAAAAATCGTTCGACAACGCCACACACCGTTACGTTGTCCCAGAATACCGAGGCGCTCGGCGCCACCCTGGTCGCGACTATCGAAGATGAAGCGATGCGCATTCACTATCGAGGCTGGTCCAACCCAATCGGAATTGCCCCAGACTGAAGGGCATGAACCAGTACAGGCACCACATAGAATACACTTTGTGCCTTCATCATAACGGGCACGTTCGGCAGGACTTTGCAAGCGTTCAGTTCCTGGCTCCGAATCGTATGTAATCAAATATGGTTTGACCGACTTATATTTATCAAAGAACGGGTCCATATCAACAACAAGGTCCTTGATGACCTGAAAACCCAACATTGGCTCAAT
>WNGJ01013929.1_pt1 | contig 14141 bp, 14 predicted proteins | sample 5400611 | NCBI WGS metagenome assembly WNGJ01 (sample SAMN13153375, study PRJNA577476) | soil metagenome | isolation source: 40 cm soil or saprolite under Garry oak tree replicate 1 | place: USA:California | collected 2016-06-15 | reverse complement strand
AAGAAATAGCGACCCTGAAGGTAGAGATCGTGGGCCTCAGGGCTCACGGTAGCGTGCTCCGCCAAGGCGGCGCTCGCGGGGCCCGAAAGGTGCACGCGGAGCGCCGCGACGATCGCCCGCGTGATTTCGTCCTGGACGACGAACACGTCCCGGTCCCGGGCGTCGCGATCGTATTCTTCGGCCCAAATCTCGTTGCCCCGCGCCACGTTGATGAGCTGCGCGCTGACCCGTCGCCGGTTTCCCCCCATCCGGACGCCCCCGTCCAGCACATAGAGAACGTGGAGCTGCCTCCCGATCTCTTCAGGGACGACATTCTTCCCTTTGAAACGGAACGCCGCTGATCGGGCCGCCACGCGCAGTCCCTCGACCTTGCCCAGCGCGGTGGTGATCTCGTCAGTCATCCCGTCACTGAACGGCTCGTTGTTCACATCGCCACCGATGTTCTTGAACGGCAGGACGGCGATGGATTGGCCCGGCTCGTCGGACGAACTGGGCGGGCGCGTAAGGAGGGCGTAGCCAGTCACGAAGGCGGCGACACCAGCCGCGACGAACACGGCCGGACGAGCGGCCCGCCTCGCAAATGACGGTGGAGTGCTGGCCTGCGTCATTGCCTCGCTGAAGGCCGCCGCCGTGGCAAACCGGTCCGCTGGCGACTTCGCCAGCGCCTTGCGCACGGCGAGCTCGACCGCTTCCGGTAGCTCGGGGCGAATGGTGCGGAGCGGCGGCACCGCATCGAGCGAGTGCCGGGCCAGGATTTCCTGGGCCGTGGTCCCGAGGAACGGCGGGTGCCCCGCCAACATCTCGTACAGCACGCACCCCAGGCTGTAGACATCGCTCCGCCCGTCGAGCTGCATGGCACCTGTCGCCTGTTCAGGGCTCATATACCCGGGCGTGCCCACCGCGAGTCCGGTGTCCGTCAGCGTCTCTGCACCCGCTGCCACGATCGCGCGGGCGATCCCGAAATCCGCGACGACCGCCTCCCCGCCGGACACCAGGATGTTCTCTGGCTTGATGTCCCGGTGCACCACATCCTGGCTGTGGGCGTGGCTCAGGGCGGTCGCCACCTCGCGCGCAATCTTCACTGCCTCGTCGATGGGCAGCTGCGGTTCGCGGTGCAGCCGGTCCCGCAGCGATTCACCCTGTACGAATGGCATCACATAGTAGAGGAACCCAGCTGCCTCGCCGGGCCGAGGGCGGCCGCCAGCTCGGGACGGAGCACTTTGACCGCGACGGAGCGGCCGTGCTTCAGGTCCTGGGCCAGATAGACCGTCGCCGTGCCCCCGTGGCCCAGCTCCCGGTCGATCGCGTACCGATCGGCCAGGGCGGCCTTCAAACGCGCCAAAATCTCGGCCATGCGGCTCCTGGGGGCGGAAGCAGCGTCCATCATAGGGACGGGGATGGAATGCAGCCAGGGGGCGGCCTTCGCCACCCCTGCGTTGACGGGGGGGCGGCGCTTCGCCATCCTCCAGTCGTGACCAGCACCGCTCCCATCCTCGCCCCCGAGCTCGCCCGGGCCGTGGCGGCCCAGCGCGACCGCCTCGACCTGGACCTGGTCTCGCGCGCGTACCGCGTGAGCGCCCAGGCCCACCGCGGGCAGAAGCGCGAGTCCGGAGACGACTACGTCTCTCACAGTGTGGCGGTGGCGACGATTCTCGCCGAGCAGTTGATGGACTCCACGACCATCGCCGCCGCGCTGCTGCACGACGTGGTGGAGGACTCCGACACCTCCCTCGAGGACATCCGCCGCGACTTCGGCACCGAGGTGGCGGAGCTGGTCGACGGCCTCACGAAGCTGTCCACCCTGACGTTCCGCTCGACGGCCGAGGAGCAGGCGGAGAACTACCGCAAACTGCTGCTGTCGGTCGCGAAAGACGCGCGGGTCATCATCATCAAGCTGGCCGATCGGCTGCACAACATGCGGACGCTCGAGCACTTGGACGTGGAGAAGCAGCGCCGCATCGCGCTCGAGACGCGCGAGATCTACGCGCCGCTCGCCCACCGCTTCGGGATGGCGGGCGTGAAAGCGGAGCTCGAAGACCTCGCCTTCAAGTTCCTCGAGTCGGACGAGTACCGGGCGCTGTCGCGCAACGTGCGGGCGAAGAAGAGCGAGCGCGAGCGGACCATCGAGCGGCTCCGCGACCCGCTCGCCGCCGAGCTCACCGGAGCGGGGCTCGTGGGGTTCGAGATCACGGGGCGGCCGAAGAACCTCTGGTCGATCTACAAGAAGATGCGGAAACGCGACAAGCCGTTCGAGGAGATCTACGACCTGCTCGCGGTCCGCGTGCTGGTGAACACCATCCCGGAGTGCTATCACGTGCTCGGCATCATCCACCACGAGTGGACGCCGCTGCAGGAGCGCATCAAGGATTACATCGCCAGCCCCAAGTCGAACGGCTACCAGTCGCTGCATACGACCGTGTTCGGGCCCGGCGGCCAGCTGTACGAGATCCAGATCCGCACCCGCGAGATGCATCACACCGCCGAGTACGGCATCGCGGCGCACTGGCTCTTCAAGGAAGGGAAGAGCCCGGACGAGCTCGACCGCCACCTGGCGTGGTTCCGCCAGCTGCTCGAGCTGCAGCAGGACGCGCACACGCCCGAGGAATTCCTCGAGTTCCTCAAGGTCGACCTCTACCAGGACGAGATCTTCGTCTTCACGCCGCGCGGCGACGTCAAGCGTCTGCCGAAGGGGGCCACGCCGATCGACTTCGCGTTCGCCGTGCACACCGAGGTCGGCCAGCACTGCCAGGGAGCCCGCATCAACGGGCGCATCGCGCCGCTGCACCGTCCGCTCAAGAACGGTGACACGGTCGAAGTGATCACCAGTCCGCAGGCGAAACCGTCCCGCGACTGGCTCGCGCACGTCCAAACGGCCCGCGCCCGCCACAAGATCCGGCAGTGGATCCGCCAGGAAGAGCACGAGCGCAGCCTCGAGCTGGGGCGCGACATCCTGGTGCGCGAGGTGCGGCGCCGCCGGTTGGAGCCGCCCGACGCGGCCCGCCTCGAGCGCGCCGCCGCCGCGCTGTCGGTGGGCACGCCGGAGCAGTTGCAGGCCGCCCTCGGCACCGGCGATATCGCGCTCGGGACGATCATGCGGGCGCTGTATCCCGATCTCCCGGTGGACGAGCTCCAACCGCCCAAGCCCACGGCGTTCGGCCGGGTGATCGAGCGGCTGCGGCTCGGCCGCGGCATCAAGATCCAGGGCGTGGACGGCCTGATGGTTCGCTACGCGCAGTGCTGCCAGCCCGTGCCGGGGGATGCCGTCGTCGGCTACGTCACGCAGGGGCGCGGCATTTCGATCCACCGCAGCGACTGCCCCAACCTGCTCGTCCTGTCGGCCGAAGCCGAGCGCCGTGTGGAGATCGACTGGCAGGAATCCGAAGGCGAGACGTTCGTCGTGCGGCTCGCGGTGGGCGGCGAGGACCGGCGCGGCCTGTACGGCGATATCTGCACCGCCATCAACGAGTCCGGCACCAACATCAAGAGCGCCGAGCTCTCGACCAAGGACGGGGCGGTCTTCGGGACGGTGCTCGTGGAAGTCGAGAACCAGACCCACCTCAACAAGGTGATCCGGGCGATCCGGCGATTGAAGGGCGTGACCGAGGTGGCGCGACGCGAGTCGGGTCCCCAAGGGCAGCCGCCGGTCGGTTAACTTTCCCGGATGCCGTTCGACCTCGTTTCCCCCTACCCGCCGGCGGGGGATCAGCCGCGCGCCATCCGCGAGCTGTCCCAGGGCCTCGCGCGGGGAGACCGCTATCAGACGCTGCTGGGCGTCACCGGCTCGGGCAAGACGTTCACCATGGCGCACGTGCTCGCCGACTTCAACCGCCCGACGCTGGTGCTGTCCCACAACAAGACCCTCGCCGCCCAGCTGTACGGGGAGCTCAAGGGATTCTTCCCGAAGAATGCGGTCGAGTTCTTCATCTCCTATTACGACTATTACCAGCCCGAGGCGTACGTTCCCCAGACGGACACCTATATCGCCAAGGACTCCTCGATCAACGACGACATCGACCGGCTGCGGCTGCGGGCCACGTCGAGCCTGATGGAGCGCGACGACGTGGTCATCGTCGCGAGCGTGTCCGCGATCTACGGCCTGGGTGACCCGGAGGTGTACCGCCGGCGCCTCGTGACCGCGGCGGTCGGGGAGGAGCGCGGCCGCGACGAGCTGCTCGAGGCGCTCGTCGCCGTGCAGTATCAGCGCAACGACGTCGCGTTCGAGCGCGGCACGTTCCGCGTGCGGGGGGACACGGTCGAGATCTTTCCGGCCTACGACGAGCAGGCGGTCCGCATCGAATTCTGGGGTGACGCGGTGGAGCGCATCGCGAAGATCGACCCGACGACGGGAAACACGATCGCCGAGCTGCCCCGGGCCGCGGTCTATCCCGCCACGCACTTCGTGACCGAGCGGCCCACGATCGAGCGCGCCGTCGGCGCGATCCGCCAGGAGCTGCGCGAGCGCCTCACGGAGCTGCGGGCGCAAAACAAGCTGCTCGAGGCGCAGCGCCTCGAGTCGCGCACCAACTTCGACATCGACATGCTGCTCGAGGTGGGGCGCTGCACCGGGATCGAGAACTACTCCCGCCACCTCACCGGGCGCCAGGCGGGGGAGCGTCCCGCGTGCCTGCTCGACTACTTCCCCGATGACTATCTCTGCATCATCGACGAGTCGCACCAGACGATGCCGCAGCTCGGGGGAATGTACGAGGGGGACCGCTCCCGCAAGCAGACCCTGGTGGACTACGGGTTCCGGCTTCCCTCGGCGCTCGACAACCGGCCGCTCCAGATCGCCGAGTTCATGGGCCTCGTACCGCGCATGGTGTTCGTCTCGGCCACGCCGGGGGACCAAGAGCTCAGGCTTTCGGGGGGCGTCGTGGTGGAGCAGATCATCCGCCCGACCGGGCTCGTGGACCCCGCGGTGGACGTGCGCCCCGTGAAAGGGCAGGTGGACGACTTGCTGCACGAGATCCGCCTGCGGGAGAAGCGCAACGAGCGCGTCCTCGTCACCACGCTCACCAAGCGCATGGCGGAGGACCTCACCGACTACCTGCAACAGCACGGGGTCCGCGTGCGCTACCTGCACTCCGAAATCGACGCGATCGAGCGCGTCGAGATCATTCGGGGCCTGAGGGGTTCCTGCGCTCCGATCGCTCTCTCATCCAGACCGTGGGGCGCGCCGCACGCAACCTCGGCGGGACAGCGATCCTGTACGCCGACCGCGTCACCGGCTCGATGCAGCGGGCGCTGGAGGAAATGGAGCGCCGGCGTGCCCGGCAGCAGGCGCATAATGCCGAGCACGGTATCACCCCTCGCTCGATCGTCAAGTCGGTGGACCAGGTGCGCTTCGCCACGCGGGTGGCGGACGCGAAGACCACCAAGCCGACGGGCCCCGCGCTGCGGCGCCCCGCGGACGCGGGGGAGCGGGAAGCGCTGATCCGGTTGCTAGAGCAGCAGATGCAGGCCGCCGCCGAAGAGCTGGACTTCGAGCTCGCGGCCGTGCTGCGCGACCAGCTCCTCGAGCTCAAGGCCCAGGGAGATGCGGTGCAGCATGCGCCTCCGCGCGGACGACCTCAACCGGTTCGGTGAGGCGCTGGGCCGCGACCTGACACCCCCGGCCGTCATCGGGCTCTCGGGCGAGCTGGGGTCGGGCAAGACGACCCTGGTGCAGGCGATTTGCCGCGGCTTGGGAGCCCGGGCGCTGGCGACGAGTCCCACTTACGCGCTGGTGCATCACTATGAAGCTCGGGCCGCCCCCGTCTACCACGTCGATTGTTATCGCCTCAAGTCGCCCGACGAGGCCCGGGATATCGGGTTTGAGGACATGACGCGCGAACGCGCCATCGTGCTCATCGAATGGCCGGAGCGGGCGGGCCCATGGGCGCCGCCGCTCGATCGACACTTCCACCTGAGCTACGGTGACGAGGCCGGCATCCGTATTCTCGAGGAGGTACGGTGAGGGAATACCTGACGGTGGGATGGGAGGGGCAGGGATGAAGGGCGGCCGCTGGCTCGCCATCGATACCGCCACGGATATCGCGAGTGTCGCCGTCGGCAAGCCGCCGGACACCGAAGCGGGAGTGTTCGTGCAGGGCGCGCGCCGCCACGCGGCCGAGATCATCGTGCTGATCGATCACGCCCTCGAGCAGGCCGGCGTGCGGCCGAACGAGCTGGAGGGCATCGTGGTCGGGGATGGGCCCGGGAGCTTTACCGGCCTGCGGATCGGGTGGGCTGCGGCGAAGGGGTTGGCGCAACAGGCGGGACTGTCGCTCGCGGCGGTGCCCTCGCTCATGGCCGCGGCGGCAACGGTGGCCCGGCAGCTCGGTCCGGTGCCCGTCGCCGCCTGCTACGACGCGCTGCGGGGCCAGGTCTACGGGGCGGTCTATGTGTTCCGCCCCGACGCGGTGGAGACACGGCTGGCGCCGACCGTCACGACCGTGGCCGAGCTGGCGCGCGTCGCTGGTCCATCGGACCGCCCCCGCGTCGTGGTAGGCGACGGAGCGATGCGGTACCGGGACGACGTCCTCGAGTGGAGCGGAGCCGAGCCGATGGCGTTGGAGAGCCTGTTACCGAATGCCACCACGCTGATGTCGCTCGTTGCTCGAGCCGGCGCGACGCGCCAACTCGATGACCCCCTCGCGGCCGAGCCAATGTATGGTCGGCCGGCCGAGGCCCAGGCGAAATGGGAGGCTCGCCATGGCCGCCCCCTGCCGGATCCGTCCCGCCCAGCCGGCTGACGTGGCGGCCGTCACGGCGATCGAGCGCGCGGTCTTCTCGGATCCCTGGTCGGCCAACGATTTCCGCGAGTGCCTCGCCGCCGAGACACCGTTCCTTGTCGCCGTCCGGGGGCAAAACATCGCGGGCTACGCGGTGGCGCACTTCGCGGCGGACGAAGGGGAGATCCTGAACCTGGGCGTCGCCACGGCGCAGCGGCGCGGCGGTGTCGGACGAGCGCTGGTGGAGCGGCTGCTCGAGGAGCTGCGCGACCGGGGGGTGCGGGTCGTTTACCTCGAGGTGCGCGAATCGAACGCCGCAGCACGCCGGCTGTATGAGAGCTTGGGGTTTGCAGCCGTGGGCCGCCGGGCGCGCTACTATCGGCGGCCGGTGGAAGACGCGGTGATTCTCCGGGCCGATATTCCGGCCGCCGGGGTATCTGCAAAACTTTAGCCCAAGTGGCGTATCTTTGATTGACAGAATAACTTGCGATTCATATACTGTTGACGCCCTTGGTCCCCGCCCGCCCATCGTTTGGAGGTCTGTTGTGAGCCGGAGCCTGAATAAAGTCATGCTAATCGGGAACTTAGGGGCCGATCCCGAGGTGCGGAGCACCACCAACGGCTCCCGGGTGGCGAACCTCTCGCTGGCGACGAGCCGGCAGTGGACGGGGCAGGGTGGGGAGAAGCAGGAGAAGACCGAATGGCATCGCGTCATCTGCTGGAACAACAAGGGCGCCCAGCTGGCGGACCTCGCCGAGAAGTACATGAAGAAGGGCGACCGCATCTACGTCGAAGGGCGCATCGAGTACCGCACGTGGGAAGATCGCGAGAAGCAGACGCGCTACGTCACCGAGATCATCGCGCGGGAAGTGCTCCTGCTGTCGTCCCGGGGAGGTGGGGGTGGTGGCGAAGGCGCCGGCGACGTAGCGCGGTCGAAGGCTTCGGCGAAGGTGGCCCCCGACGGGGGCGCTGTGGGAGCCGGCAAAGCGGAATCGCTCGAAGCGTTCCCGGAGGCGCTGGATGAGGAGGACGACGATCTGCCGTTCTGATCGAGCAGCCCTGCTCGCCCTTGTGGCAGGGCTGCTCGCGGGGGTGGTGGCGCCGTCGCTCGCGGCTCAGGATACGACGCAGGCACGAGCGGATAGTGCACGAGCGGCGCAAGACACGTCGCAGGCGCCGCCGCCCGCCGCGGCTGTCCCGGAGGGACAGCTTCCCGCCACGCACACCGTCGTCGCGGGCGAGACGCTCTGGTCGATCGCGCAGCTGTACTACAGCGATCCCCTGTTGTGGCCCGAAGTGTACCGGTTGAATACCTCTCTGATCGACGATCCGCACTGGATCTATCCGGGCGAGGTGCTGAACATCGGGTCGGTGGTGGCCGTGGCGCAGGCACCCGCCGAGACCACGGCGGTCGTCCCCCAGCCGACGGGCGCCGATACGGTTCGGGCGCAGGCTCCGGCGGACACGGTGACGGCCGTCGCGCTCGACACGTCGATGGCGCCGGACACGACGCAGACGGTGGTGGAAGCACCGCCGCCGGCGCCCACGGAAACCTACCTGACGATTTTTGAGCGACGCCGCACGCCCGGCGAAGCCGTGAAGGACGTGCTGCGGGCGTATGCCAACCCGGCGTACCGTCCGTTGCGGCGCGGCGAGTTTTACGCAGCGGGCTTCCTGACCGAGAACGAGCGGCTGCCGTGGGGTCGCGTGTTGGGTAACACGTCGCCGCCCGCGATTCCGCGCCTCACCGAGCGATCGACCGCCTCGCAGTTCGATCAGGTTGCCATCGATCCGCCGCGCAACGCCTCGTATCACGTCGGCGATTCGCTGCTGATCGCGCGCGTCGATCGGGACATCGAGGGGTGGGGCGGCGTCGTGGTACCCTTGGGCGTGGTCCGCGTTACGGAGGTGCAGCGCAGGCAGGTGCTGGCGGACGTGATCATGCAGTTCGGCCGGATTCACGACGGGCACCTCGCGATGCCGCTCGAGCCGTTCAAGGATCCGGGGCTCACCAGGCCCACACCGGTCGAGCAGGGTCTCGAGGGTCGCGTCGTGGCCGCGCGCGACCTGCACTCCCTGACCGACCTCCAGCAGATTCTCTTCATCAATCGCGGTCGTGCCGAAGGGGTCACGCCGGGCGATGTGTTCGAGGTGTTCCGGCCGGCCTCGGGTATTCCGGGCACGGCGTCCGAGGAAGTGCGCATGGTGCTCGAGATCGTGCATACCCGGGAGCATTCGGCTTCCGGACTGGTGCTCACGATCAATCATCCCGACGTCCGCCCCGGAATGCCGGTCCGTCTCGTCCGGAAGATGCCTTCCTGACCTGCGGCCGGCCCCGTTCGGGGCCGGCGTCTCACGCCCCCCGTGGTCCTGGTCTCTCATCTCCTGGCGCTGGGGCTGTACGGCCTGGCCACGGCGTTCGCGCTCGCACCGTTCGCGGGCCTGCGGCCCGTGCCCCGCGCCCTGACGCTCGGCGCGCCCCTCGCGGGCGCGGCCGTGCACGTGGTCGGGGTGTCGCAGGTGACGCCGGTGGGCGTCGCGCCGGTGCTCTCGATCCTCGCGCTCTTTCTGGTGCTGCTCCAAGTGGTGAGCGAGCGCGTGTTCCGCGCCTCGGCGGTCGCGCTGTTCACCGGGCCTCTGGCGACGGGCCTCGTCGCGCTCGCGCTGCTGATCGGGCTCGGGCCCGAGGCGCGGCTCGCCGTGGGTGGGGGTCGGTGGTCCCTGCTGCACATCACCGTTAGCATTCTTGGGCTCGCGCTGCTCGCGCTGGCGTTCATCGCGGCGGCCCTGTACCTGCTCCAGTTCCGAGAGCTCAAGTCCAAGCGGTTCGGACAGGTCTTCCGGCTGTTCCCGCCGCTTGAGCGGCTGGACCGGCTCAATCACCTTTCCCTGGTCATGGGGTTTCCGACCGTGACGTTGGGGGTGCTCCTGGGATTCGGGGTGCGTTACGCGGGCGGCGTCCCGGTCGACGCGGCGCAGATCGTGTGGGGGATGCTCACGTGGTTGGTGCTCGGCTGGGCGGTCGGCGTGCGTGTGGTGCGGCATTGGGCGGGCCGTCGGGCGGCGTTCGCGAGCATCGCGGGCTTCGTGGCGGTGGTGCTCGTGTACCTCGCCCTCAAGCTCGCCGCGCCCGGGACCGAGCGGTTTCTCTAGAGCGGCACTGACAACATGAGCCTTGCGGTCGTGGGAGTGAATCACCGGACGGCGCCCCTGGAGGTGCGTGAGCGCTTCGCGCACGCTCCGCGGGAGGTGCCGGCCGCCCTTGAGCGGGTGCTCTCGGCGGGCGCCGGCGGCGGGGTCCTCCTGTCCACCTGCAACCGCACCGAGTTTTACTTGGCCGAGCCCGGGGACGCGACGCCGGCGACGGTGTGGGCCATCCTCACGGAGCGCCTGGGCGAGGGTCGCAGCGCCAGCGAGTACGGCTACCTCGTGCGGGACCGCGACGCCGTGCGGCACTTATACCGCGTGTCGGCGGGCCTCGACTCGATGATCCTCGGCGAGTCACAGATCCAGGGCCAGGTGCGGGACGCGTGGGAGGCGTCCCGGTCCCTGGCCGGCCCCGTGCTGCACCGTCTGTTCCAGTCGGCCTTGCTCGTCGGCGCCCGCGTGCGGAGCGAAACGGCGCTCGCCGCGGGGGCGGCCTCGGCGCCATCGGCCGCCGTGGCACTGGCCGGCAAGATCTTCAGCCGCCTCGCCGGCCGCGCCGCGCTGGTGCTCGGCGCCGGTGACATGGCGGAGCTGGCCGCGAATTGCCTCGTGTCCGAGGGCGTGCGCGTCACGCTCGTCGCGAACCGCACCTATGAACGGGCCCGGGCGGTCGCCGAGGAGCTGGGCGCCCGGGCGCTCACGTTGGATGAGGCATGGGAGCACTTTGCCAGCGCCGACATCGTCCTGACCTCCACGGCGGCTCCGCATGCCGTGGTGACCTGGGAGCGCGTGGCTCCCGCCATCCAACAGCGCGGCGGCCGGCCCCTCTGCATCCTCGATCTGGCCGTGCCGCGTGATGTGGAGCCCGCGGTCGGGCAGCTCGAGAACGTGTTTCTGTACGACATCGACGACCTGCAGGCCGTCGCCGCGCACGCGGCCGCGGAGCGACATCACGAAGTGCCCGCCGCCGAGCGCATCGTGAGCGACGAGGTGGAGCGCTTTTGGGTTTGGTACGGCGGGCTCGCCGCCGTGCCTGTGTTGAAGGAGTTTCGCGGGCGGCTCGACGACATGCGGGCCGCCGAGTTGGAGCGCACGCTCAAACGTCTCGCGCACCTGTCACCCGAGGATCGCGCCCAGGTGGAGCAGTTCAGTCATGCGCTGCTCAACAAGTTCCTGCACCACCCCACGATTGCTCTCAAGCAGGCCGCGCAGGCCGGTCGGGGATACGGTCTCCTCGAGTCGCTGAAGAAACTGTTCGGTCTCGAGCGGGACGATGGCACGTAGCATCCTCGTGACCGGAGGGGCGGGGTACATCGGCAGCGTCGTCGTCGAGCAGCTGCTGGCGTTGGGCCACTCGGTCGTCGTGCTGGACGACTTGAGCCGGGGTCACCGCGCGGCCGTGGATCCCCGGGCGGAGTTCGTGCGGGGCGGGATCGCCGATCGCCGCGTCCTGGACGAGCTGCTGGCGCGCCGAGCGTGCGACGCGCTGGTGCACCTCGCCGCCTACGCGCTCGTCGCGGAATCGGTCGCGCATCCCGAGATGTACTTCTCGAACAACGTGACCGGGGGGCGGGTATTACTCGATGCCGTCGTCGCGGCAGGCGTCCGCCGGGTGATCTTCTCCTCCTCGTGCGCGGTGTACGGCCACCCGCCCGTCGTTCCGATTCCCGAAGATGCGCCCCGTGCGCCCGTCAACCCCTACGGCGAGACGAAGCTCGCCTTCGAGCGGCTGCTGGCGGACTACGCGACGCGGCACGGAGTGGGCTCGATCAGTCTCCGCTACTTCAACGCGGCGGGTGCGACCGCGCTGTACGGCGAGGATCACGATCCCGAGACGCATCTGATCCCGAACGTGCTGCAGGTGGCGCTGGGCCGGCGTCCGGCCGTGGAGGTGTACGGCACCGATTATCCCACGCCCGACGGCACCGCCGTACGCGACTACGTGCACATCGCGGACATCGCGGACGCGCACGTCCGGGCGCTGGACGCCGACTTCGTGGGCGCCGAGGCGGTCAACCTCGGGACCGGGGCCGGTCATTCCGTGCTGGCGGTGACCGAGGCGGCCCGGCGCGTTACCGGCCGGCCGATCCCCACGGTGCCGTGCCCGCGACGCCCGGGAGACCCGCCCACCCTGGTCGCCGCTCCGGGCCGCGCCGAGCAGCTGCTGGGGTGGCGCCCGCGCCGCTCGCGGCTCGACGAGATTCTCGCCAGCGCGTGGGAGTGGCACCGGACGCACCCGTCCGGGTATCCGAACTGACCTGTTCGCCTGCTTCTCTGGGGGAGGGCTGAACCCGTGCTGCTGCTACAGGTGGGTCGGGCGGTGCCGACGACGCCCTGGGAGCTGGTGCTCACCTCGAGCCGCGAGACGAAGTTCGTGCTCGCGATCCTGGTCGTCTTCTCCGTCGTCTCCTGGTACCTCATCTTTCTGAAATGGTGGCAGTTTCGCAAAATGCGCCGCCAGGCGGACCGCTTCATGGGAGAGATCGAGCGCGCGGCACGGCTCGAGGACGCCTATCATGCCGCGATGCGACTGCCGTCCTCACCGTACAACCGGCTGCTACGTGAGGGCATGCAGTTCTTCTCCGAGCTCAAGCCGGGCAGCTTGAAAAGCGGTGTGAAGAGCGACGGGCCCGTCGTGGCGGCGCCGGCCACCACCCTGACGACGACCCAGCTCGAAGCACTCCGGATGGTGCTCGCCAAGGAGGTCGCCGCGGAGCGGGATGCCGCCGCACGGTTCATCCCGTGGCTCGCCACCTTCGGGTCCGTGAGCCCGCTGCTCGGCCTGCTCGGCACAGTGCTCGGCGTGATGGACGCATTCATCGGGATTGCGGTCGGCGGGTCCGGCAACATCGGCGCCGTGGCCCCGGGGGTCGCGGAAGCGCTGGTCACCACCGTTGCGGGACTCGCCGTCGCCGTGCCATCGGTGATGGCCTACAACCTGTTCGTGAATCGCCTCGGCCTGTTCGCCGGGGAGCTGGAAGGCTTCGCCCAGGAGATCATCGGCACGATGGCGCGCGAAGGGAGGCTCTAATGGCAGGTCTGTTGGGCGGAGGCGGCGGGTTGCGGGGGCACGGCGAGCTGCCCTTGAATGCCGACATCAACGTCACCTCGCTCGTCGACGTGGCCTTCGTGCTGCTCATCATCTTTATGATCACCGCGCCCATCATGCAGGGCGGCGTCGATGTCCGGTTGCCCCGCGCCGAGGCGCGGCCGCTCGAGCCCAAGTCGGGCCTGGTGGTCACCCTCGACCGTGAGGGGCGCATCTATATGGATCAGGCGCCCCTCTCCTACGCCGACTTCCGCGCCACCTTTCCGGCGTTCGTGCGAACCAAACGACCGACGGGGGTGTACCTCCGGGCCGATGGACGGGTCGCCTACGCCGACGTGGTACAGGTGCTCGCCGTGATCCGCGCGTCGGGTGTGAACGACGTGGGTCTCGTCGCCGAGCCGGAGACGGTGGATCGGTGAGACACCGAACCCGCGCTCCGGCGAACGTCGGCATCGGCCTCACCGGCACGGTGGTGGTGCATGCCCTGGCCGGGATGTTTCTCGTGGTGGGTGCCGCCAACGCGCGTAAGCCGGCGCCACCCTCGTACCGGGTCCACCTCGTGGCCGCTCCCGCCACCCAAGACGCAACCGCTGCCCAGCGAGCGGCCCTCCACGGGCAGCGATCCGCTGACCGTGTCGACCGAGGGGATCGAGTTTCCGTTCCCCGAGTACACGAACAACATCATCTCCCAGATCGCGATGCGGTGGCAGCGACCACTGCAGAGTACCCCACTCGAAGCGGAGATCGGGTTCCTGATTCACCGCGATGGGTCGGTCAGCGACATGCAGTTCATCAAGCGCTCGGGCAACTTCGCGTTCGATCTCGAAGCTCAAGGGGCCGTCGAGAATGCCGGGCGCCGCCGGGCGTTCGGGCCCCTGCCCGACGGGTGGGGGTCGGACGTGCTGTTCGTGCGGTTCTATTTCTCGGGGACGCGGCAATGAGAACGTCGCCGGACAGGGGGATAGGCGGATCGCCGCGTCGTGCGGCGCTCATGGTGCTTGCCTTGCTATCCGCCTATCTGCCAATCCGGCTAGCCGCCCAGGACACCTCCGCCGTCGACCGCGGCGTGCGCATCGGGATCATCTATCGGCCGGGCGTCCGTCCCGGCCTCGTCGTGCTGCCGGGTGTAGCGGCGGCGCTCGACTCGGTGCGAGCGATCATCGCCCGGGATCTGGACCTGAGCGACCGGTTCGAGTTGATCACCCTCCCGGGTGGGGACTCGATCCGGGTGA
>WNGJ01004783.1_pt1 | contig 14141 bp, 11 predicted proteins | sample 5400611 | NCBI WGS metagenome assembly WNGJ01 (sample SAMN13153375, study PRJNA577476) | soil metagenome | isolation source: 40 cm soil or saprolite under Garry oak tree replicate 1 | place: USA:California | collected 2016-06-15 | reverse complement strand
TGCTCGCCGCCAGGTGCGCCGGGACCGGCCTGCTGTCCTTCGACGCGCCGGTCGCCAGATACTGGCCGGAGTTCGGCGCGGCCGGCAAGGACACGGTCACGGTGCGGCAGCTGCTCAGCCACCAGGCCGGGGTCCCCGCGGTCCGCCGCAGGCTGCCGCAGGGAGCGATGCTCGACTGGGACGTGATGACCGGCGCCATCGCGGCTCAGGCTCCGTGGTGGCAGCCCGGTTCGGCGCATGGTTATCACGTCAATACCTTCGGGTTCGCGGTCGGGGAGGTCCTGCGGCGGGTGACAGGGCGCACGGTCGGCGCCCTGCTCAGCGCGGAGGTTGCCGGCCCGCTTGGCGCGGACGTGCACATCGGCCTGCCGGCCAGCGAGCATCGCCGGATGGCCGACTTCGACTGGCCGGGCGCTGACGCCGACGAGACCGACCGCGCTGACCTCGCCGACGCCCAGCTGATGGAGCACAACGCGTACTTCAATCCTGGCGGGCTGTCTGGCGCGGGCGTCGTCAACTCCGTGGCCTGGCGCGCCGCCGAGGTCCCGGCGACGAACGGGCATGGCACCGCGCGCGGCATCGCGAGGGTCTACGCGGCGCTGGCCGCAGGCGGCGGCATCGGCGGAGTCAGGATCGTCGACGCTGGCGCGCTCGCTGACGCGGTCGCCGAGCAGGTCTACGGCGAGGACAGAATCCTGCACCGCCGGTCCAGGTTCGGGCTCGGCTTCCAGCTGAGTCAGCCAGAGCGGCCGATGGGCCGGAGCCCGGCCGCGTTCGGTCACTTCGGGGCGGGCGGATCGCTCGGCTTCTGCGACCCGGAGGCCGGCCTGGCCGTGGCGTACGTGACCGGGCAGATGGGTCCGCGCTGGCAGAACCCGCGCAATCGCGCGCTCATCGACGCCGTCTACGGGTGCCTGTGATCCAGGCCTAAGCTGCCTGTGAGCACGGGCAATTCGGGCATATGGCGGCCGCGGGCCGGCCGGTAGGGTGAGGCCAGAGCCTCATCGCGGGAGGTGGCCGATGTCCGCTGTGTTCGCCGTCGACGCCTGCAGGACGCCTGTCGGCAAGATCAAGGGCGCGCTAGCCGGGGTCCGCCCCGACCACCTGACCGCTGACATGATCGCGGCGCTGCTCGCGCGCAATCCGTGGCTGGACCCGCAGGCCATCGACGACGTCTACTGGGGCGCCGCCAACCAGGCCGGCGAGGACAACAGGAATGTCGCGCGGATGGGCGTGCTGCTCGCCGGGCTCCCCGTCGAGGTGCCCGGAGCCACCATCAACCGGTTGTGCGGGTCGGGCATGGAGGCGATCAGCTCGGCAGCACGGGCCATCGCGGCGGGCGACGCCGACATCTGCGTCGCCGGCGGCACCGAGTCGATGACCCGCGCTCCCTTCGTCCTGCCGCGCGCCAGCGAGGTGTTCCCCAGGGACGCCGGTCTCGCCGACACCAGGCTCGGCTGGCGGCTGGTCAGCCCGAAGATGGCCGAGCTGTACCCGCCGATCACGCTCGGCGAGACCGCCGAGAACGTGGCTGATAAGTACGGCGTCGACCGCGCGAGGCAGGATGAGTTCGCGCTGCGCAGCCACCGGCTCGCAGCCGCGGCCGCCGCCGCCGGGCGGTTCAGCGCCGAGCTCGTCCCGGTTCGGACACCGGCCGGGGAGGTGACGGCCGACGAGGGCATCAGGGCCGACCTGACGCGGGAGGAGCTCGCCGCGAAGCGGCCGGCCTTCCGCCCGGGCGGGACCGTCACCGGCGGCAACTCCTCGCCGCTCAACGACGGGGCCGCCGGCCTGCTGCTGATGTCGCAGCGAGCGCTCGCCGCGGTCGGAGCCGAGCCCCTGGCGAGGTATGCGGGCGCCGTCTCCGCCGGGGTGCACCCGGACTACATGGGGATCGGGCCGGTTCCGGCCGTGACCAAGGCGCTGCAGCGGAGCGGCTGGCAGCTCGGCGAGCTCGCGCTGATCGAGGTCAACGAGGCGTTCGCGGCGCAGGCCGTCGCGGTCATCGATCAGCTGAAGCTGGACGAGGAACTCGTGAACGTCAATGGCGGCGCCATCGCGATCGGCCACCCGATCGGCTGCTCGGGCGCCAGGATCACCACGACGCTGCTGCACGAGCTGCGCCGTCGCGGCGGCGGCAGGGGAGCGGCGACGATGTGCATCGGCGTGGGCCAGGGCATCGCGAGCCTGTGGGAAGCCGGGTAGTCACGCGTTTTCGGAGCGGATGCCGGGTGCGGGCTCCCGCTACTCAGCGTGAGATTGCCCTCAGGCTCCGGTCACGGCGACCACGCCATGCAGCGTCCCGATCAGCACCAGCCGCCCGGTCAGCGCCGGCGAGGCGAAGTGCGCGAGCGGTGAACCGAGGCTGATCTGGTGCCTGATGCCGCCGGTAGCCGGGTTGAGCTCGTACACGGTTCCGGCTCCGGTGTCGGTGACCCAGACCGCTCCGCCTCCGATAACCGGCGAGCCGTCAGCGGTCGCCGGCCCGTGCCAGAGCACCCGCAGGTGCCTGTTCCTGACCGAGACGGCCGCGGGCCTGCCGCCCTCGCAAGGCACGATCACGGTGGTTCCGGTCACCGCCGGGCCGCCGAACGCCGGGCAGATGCGCAGCCGGGCCTGCTGGCCGCCGACTCCGCCGAGCCGGTGCGCCCGCAACAGGTAGCCGACGCCGCGCTTGCCGACCGTGAGCACCAGGCCGGCGCTGGTCAGTGCCGGCGTCAGCGAGCCGAGGTCCAGGTCGTTGCGATTGTCGTCGATCCAGCTGGACGGCGCGAACACGCCGGTCCTGTGCAGGCGCGGCGCGAGCGCGGTGACGGAATCCGAGTCGTCGAACGGCCGCGACGTGTCGCCGTTGCCGACGCTCACGAACAGTGTTCCGGTGCCGTCGATGACCGGGCCGCCCGTCGCCCAGATGCCGGCGTGATCAGAACTCGGCACCTTGTAGGACACGACTGGCTTGGAGCCTGCGTTGGGTCCGGCGGCCGGCACGCCGACCACGGATCCGACGTACGGGCCGCAGTCGCCGAAGTGGCCGCCGAACGCGACGTAGATCAGGCCGTTCCCGGCGGCCAGCGCCGCCCGCTGCTGGTCGTAGAACGGGCGGTGGTCAGGCGAGGGCACCGAGCGCCGGTATCGCACCCGCCCGGTGGCCGGGTTGATGCCGAAGAGCATGTGCTTGGTCCGGCCGGCCTGGGCGACCACGTACACCAGGCCGCGGTAGTAGGTCGGCGTGCTGGTGATGCCGAGCGGGTTGATGTTGCCGCACGGCTGTGACGACAGCGGCAGGGCGGACGCGACGTGCACCGCCCAGCGAACCCGCCCGGTCGTGAGGCTGAGCCCGTACACGGTGTCGCGCTCGGTCGCCGCGATCACGGTGCTGCCGACGGCCAGCGGCTGGCCGTAGACGGCGCCGTTGAGCCGTCTGGACCAGCCGATGGCGAGGTTGCCGGCCGCTGGCAAGCCCGCCACCGAGCCGGTGCGACGCGCGTTGGCGTGGTAGGTCGGCCAGTTGGCATGCCTGCCGACCGCGACAGCGGGGCGGTGCGACGCGGCCGCTGCAGGGGCGGTGGCAGCCAGCGCGGCCACGGTCATCGTGAGGGAAACCGACGCTGATGACACCTTGATGCGCATAAGGCCAGTCTGCCCCGCAGCCACCCGGTTCCGCCGCCTCTCGTCATGATCCGGTGTGGCGGGTATCGGGCCGACCGCGTAACGTCTGCGGCGGGGACGGGAAGCGGGTGATGCGGGACCATGGCTGAGGCTCAGCCACGGCAGGGCGAGCGGGTCATCACGATCCCGAACGTGATCAGCTTCGCCCGGCTGGCGGGCGTTCCCGTCTTCCTCTGGCTCGTGCTCGGCGTGCGCACGCAGGCAGGAGACTGGTGGGCGCTGGCCCTGCTGGCGGCCGCGGGCGCGTCCGACTGGCTGGACGGCAAGATCGCCAGGGCGCTGGATCAGCAGAGCCGGCTCGGCGAGCTGCTCGACCCGTCAGCCGACCGGCTCTACATCGTATCGACCGTGGTCGCGCTGGCGATCAGGTCGATCATCGGCTGGTGGTTGGTCGCGGCGCTGGCGGTCAGGGAGCTCGTGCTCGGCGTGGTGCTGCTTATCTTGCGGCGGCACGGGTACGGCCCGTTGCACGTCAGCTTCGTCGGCAAGGCGGCGACCCTGAGCCTTCTATACGCTTTTCCGCTGCTTTTTCTTGGCTCGCACCCGACGTCATACGCGGACGTGGCGCGCGTGTTCGGTTGGGCATTCGTCCTGTGGGGAACTGCACTGTACTGGTGGGCTGCTGTGCTCTACATCACGCAGGCTCGCCGCCTCCTCGCCTTGGACCGGAAGACCGCGCGCCGCGGCGAGGGAAACCGACCCGGGTAAGGAGCGCTGGCAGGCGTGAGGGCTGTAGTCATGGCAGGCGGCGAGGGGACGAGGCTGCGCCCCATGACCGCCAACCAGCCGAAGCCGATGCTGCCCGTCGTCAACAAGCCGATCATGGATCACGTGCTGCGCCTGCTCCGCAAGCACAGCTTCGACGAGACGATCGTCACGGTGCAGTTCCTCGCCTCGATGGTGCGCAACTACTTTGGCGACGGCGAAGAATTCGGGATGAGCCTGCAGTACGCCACCGAGGACATTCCGCTCGGTACCGCCGGGAGCGTCAAGAACGCCGAGGCCGCGCTGCGCGACGGACCGTTCCTGGTGATCTCCGGTGACGCGCTGACCGACATTGACCTGTCCGACCTCGTGCGCTCTCACAAGGACAACGGAGCGCTGGTGACGGTCGCCCTCGCCAGGGTTCCCGATCCGCTCGAATTCGGCATCGTCATCGCCAGCCAGGACGGCCGGATCGAGCGCTTCCTGGAGAAGCCCACCTGGGGGCAGGTGTTCTCCGACACCGTGAACACCGGCATCTACGTGATGGAGCCCGAGGTACTCGCGCAGGTCCCGGCCGCGGAGGCGGTCGACTGGTCGGCAGACGTCTTTCCCGGGCTGCTCGACCGCGGCGCGCCGGTCTACGGCTGGGTCGCGGACGGCTACTGGGAGGACGTCGGCACCCACGAGGCCTACCACCGGGTCCAGGCCGACGTGCTGTCCGGCAAGGTCAAGGCGCACATCGACGGCTTCGAGATGTCACCGGGCGTCTGGGTCGCCGGGGGCGCGGAGGTCGACCCTGACGCGATCCTGACCGGACCGCTGTGCATCGGCGACTACGCCAAGATCGAGGGCGGCGCCCAGCTGCGCGAGTACACGGTGATCGGCAGCAACGTGGTCGTCAAGGAAGGCGCGTTCCTGCACCGCGCGACCGTGCACAACAACGTCTACGTCGGCATCGGGGCCACCCTGCGCGGCTGCGTGATCGGCAAGAACACCGACGTCATGGCGTCCGCCAGGATCGAGGAGGCGGCCGTCGTCGGCGACGAGTGCGTGATCGAGCCCGAGGCGTACGTCTCGGCCGGCGTGCGCGTCTACCCCTTCAAGACCATCGAGGCGGGCGCGGTCGTCAACACGAGCGTGATCTGGGAGTCGCGCGGGCAGCGGACGCTGTTCGGCCCGCGTGGCGTCTCCGGCCTCGTCAACGTCGAGATCACCCCCGAGCTGTGCGTCCGCCTCGCCAGCGCGTACGCGACCACGCTGAAGAAGGGCTCGGTCGTGACGACGTCCCGTGACGTATCCAGGGCCGCCCGCGCGCTCAAGCGCGCGGTGCACGGTGCGCTGAACGCGAGCGCCATCAACGTCGTGGACCTCGAGGCGCAGCCGCTGCCGGTGGCCAGGTTCGAGACCGCGCGGAGCGACTGCAGCGGTGGCATCGCGATGCGCACGACGCCCGGCAACCCGCAGTCGATCGACATCGTCTTCCTGGACGAGCACGGCGCCGACCTGTCCCAGGCGGCGGCGCGCAAGCTCGAGCGGGTGTTCTCACGGCAGGAGTTCAGGCGCGCGTTTCCCGGCGAGATCGCCGAGCTCACGTATCCGCCGCGGGTCATCGAGGCCTACACCGCCGACCTGCTTCGCTGCGTTGACATCGCCGGCGTCCGGGACGCCGAGCTGAAGGTCGTGGTCGACTGCGCGGGCGGCACCGCCTCGCTGGTGCTGCCTGGTTTGCTCGGCAAGATCGGCGTGGACGTGCTGACCGTCAACAACCGGCTCGACGAAGCCACGCCGACCCAGTCGCTCGCCCAGGTCAGGGCGGACCTGCATCGCCTCGCCGAGCTGGTCTACTCCTCCAGGGCCGCGTTCGGCGTCAGGTTCGACCCGGTCGGCGAGCGGATCATGCTGATCGATGACAGGGGCGCGCTGGTCAGCGACGACCGGGCGCTGCTCGTCGTGCTCGACCTCGTCGCCGCCGAGCGGCGGTCGGGCAGGGTCGCCCTCCCGGTCACCACGACCAGGGTCGCCGAGGACGTCTGCCGCTTCCACAGCGTCGAGGTGGACTGGACGCCGACGTCGCCGCACGGGCTGTACGAGGCGACCGCCGCTGAGGACGTCATCTTCGCCGCTGACGGCCGGGGCGGCTTCGTGGTCCCCGAGTTCTCCAGGTCCATCGACGGGATCGCGGCTTTCGCGAGGCTGACCGGCCTGGTCGCGCGGACCAGGCTGACGCTCAGCCAGATCCACGCCAGGATCCCCGTCGCCCACCTGCTCAAGCGCTCGGTCCCCACCCCGTGGGCCGCCAAGGGCAGCGTGATGCGGACCATCGTGGAGGCGGCGGGCAAGCGCGAGATTGACACGACCGACGGCGTCCGGGTGATCGAGAAGGACGGCGGCTGGGCGCTCGCCCTGCCCGACACAGCGCACGCGATCACGCACCTGTGGGCCGAGGCCGCCGATACCGAGCGCGCCCAGGCGCTGCTGGACGAGTGGGCTGCCGTCATCGAGCAGGCGGGCAGGGACCGGTAAAGCCCGACGCAGCACCAGCCGCACGTGAGACAATTGCCGTCACGAAGTGGCTACCGGATGTCAATCGGGTGGCGGCAGGACGTCGGAGGTGTGCAGCGTGATCTGGCGCAGGCGCCGCGGTCGGGCGCGCTCGGTCGCGGCACGATCAGCTGGGGAATCGCGCTGGGCTAACGAGCCAGCCGAGGCTGGCGCGCGAGCGAGCGGTACTGACTACCGTGGTCCAGGTCACGCCGGCGCTGCGTGGCAGATGGACCAGCCGCGGCACCCGCAGGTAGCGTGGACCGCGCAAGCAGATGTGGCGTATGCCCGCGCGGGAAACCGTTCCCGCAGCGGGGGTCAGCCGGCGATTGGGAGGCTCGGCGCGTCAATGCCCAGCGTCTATTGCCCCGGGTGCGGTGAGGCCAATCCCGACACCGCCCGGTTCTGCTCGCAGTGCGGCACGCCGCTGACCAGGGCCGCGGCGGAGCGCGCGACCGTCGGCGAGACCACCTCGATGATCTTCACGAGCTCGGAGGCGACCGAAGCCGAGCCTGGCGACGAATCGGCGGCCGATACGTCGGTCATTGACGCGCTGCCGCCGAACACCGCGCTGCTTGTCGTCAAGCGCGGCCCGAACGCCGGGAGCAGGTTCCTGCTCGACAGCGACCTTACCGAGGTCGGCAGGCGGCCCGACAGCGACATCTTCCTTGACGATGTCACCGTGTCGCGCCGGCACGCCGAGTTCTACCGCCACGCGGGCAGGTTCGCTGTCCGCGACGTCGGCAGCCTGAACGGCACGTACGTCAACAGGGAGCGGATCGAGGAGGCCGCGCTGACCGGCGGCGATGAGGTCCAGATAGGCAAGTTCCGTCTGGTCTTCCTGCAGGGCCGCTACGCCGACTAGGGGGTGTCCCGTGGATCTTGGTGGATGCGGGCGGCGGTCCAGTGAGGCACGCAGGGGAGGTGGGTGGGGGTCCGGCAAGGCGGAGGAGGAGGAGCGAATAGTGGAGCTATTCGCGACGACGACACAGTGTCGACCTCATCTGGCGCCGGCCGTCGTCTGGGCGCCGATCCGCGCCACCGAAGATCTACGGGACACCCCCTAGGCCGCAGGGGATGAACGGTCAGTTCGCGCGCGCCTACCTTGGCATCGGCGAGGTTCTGGTCGAGCTCAGGAGCGACTTCCCCGACATCAGCGTCTCCAAGATCAGGTTCCTCGAGGCCGAGGGACTGATCTCCCCGGCGAGGTCGCCGTCGGGCTATCGCCGGTTCGCCCCGGCCGACATCGATCAGCTCAGGTTCATCCTGACCGCCCAGCGCGATCAGTACCTGCCGCTGCGCGTGATCAAGGAACGGCTCGACGACCGCGCCACCAAGGCAGGCCGGGCAGCGAGGCCGGAAATGGTCAGCCGCCGCGAACTGCTCGACGCATCGGGGATCGATGAGCAACAGCTCGCCGAGCTAGAGGAGTACGGCCTGATCCGCCGCTCAGGCCGGCTCTACGGGCAGGACGCGCTCGACGTGGCGAGCACCGTCGCTGAGCTGGCGTCCTACGGGGTCCAGGCAAGGCACCTGCGCGCGGTCACGACAGCGGCCGAGCGCGACGTCGCGCTGATCGAGCAGGTGGTCGCCCCCACGCTACGCCAGCGCAGCCCGCGCGCCAGAGACGAAGCGGCCAGGACGGCCGGCCAGATCGCGCAGCTGCTGATCAGGCTGCACGGCGCGATGATCGAGTCCGGCCTGGCCGAAGCCGGGCTGCCAGCCCAGCTCGCCGCGGCTGGGCTGCCAGAGCCCGGCACTGCCGGGCAGCGCGACGACGCCGGCGCCGGCCAGGACAGCCTGCGACGGCCGGGAGTCAAGGGCGCGAGCGCGTGACCTGCGACGCGGGCGTGAGCCGTGCGAATGGTGGTTTCTACCGCCGGTACCCGCCCCATCAGGTGTCCGGTCACGACGGCAAGGGGTGTACGTTGACAAGGGAGTGCCGCGCGCACTGCAGGGGTATGAGGCGCAGGTGAGGACGGAGACGCGGTGAAGGAGATGGAGGTCGTAGGCGTCCGGGTCGAGATGCCGACGAACCAGCCCATCGTGCTGCTGAAGGAGACCGGCGGAGAGCGCTACCTGCCGATCTGGATCGGGCCGATGGAGGCCACGGCCATCGCCTTCGCGCAGCAGGGCATGGTCCCAGCCCGTCCGCTCACGCACGATCTGATGCGTGACATGCTGCAGGCACTGAAGGTCGAATTGCGGCAGGTCAACATCACCGCCCTGCGCGACGGGATCTTCTTCGCCGACCTGGTGTTCTCCAACGGCACGACGGTCAGCGCGCGGCCGTCAGACTCGATCGCTCTCGCGCTGCGCACCGGGACGACGATTTTCGCTCAGGACGAAATTCTCGACGAGGCCGGCGTATCTATACCTGACGAGCAAGAGGATGAGGTCGAGAAGTTCCGCGAGTTCCTCGACAACATCACCCCCGAAGACTTCGGGTCTGCTACCTGATCCCCCGTGGCTCCGCCACCTGATCACACTGCGACGCGCCGGGCGAGATCGTTGACGAGGTCCCTCGGCGGGCCTAACGTGCGAAACGTGCACCCCGACTGGAGGTGGGCGTGGCGGTAATCAAGGGTGACCAGCGCAGCGTCGCGGCTCAGCGCGCTGGCGAGCAGGGCCTGCTCTTCGACGATCAGCTTGCCCCGCTGCCCGAGGACGTCGGCTACCGCGGTCCCATTGCCTGTGCTGCCGCCGGAATCACCTATCGTCAGCTCGACTACTGGGCGCGGACCGGCCTCGTCGAGCCGAGCGTCAGGCCAGCCACGGGCTCGGGCTCGCAGCGGCTGTACGGTTTCCGCGACATTCTCGTGCTGCGCGTGGTCAAGCGCCTGCTCGACACGGGGATCTCACTGCAGCAGATCAGGTCAGCGGTGGAGTACCTGCGCCAGCACGGCGCCACCGACCTGGCCCAGATCACGCTGATGAGCGACGGCGCGAGCGTGTACGCGTGCACGTCGCCGGACGAGGTCGTCGACCTGCTGCAAGGGGGCCAGGGAGTCTTCGGCATCGCGCTCGGCCGGGTGTGGCAAGAGGTCGAGGGATCGCTCGCCGAACTGCCGCCCGACGCCGGCGAGGAAGCCAGCCGGCCGGGCAGTGCCGACGAGCTCGCCTCCCGGCGCGTGGCGCGGAGAATCGGATAGCTTGCTCCGTATGCCGTGTTAGGGTTGCGGCTTGTGCCAGCCACCATCACGGTTCGTGGACTGCGCAAAGCCTATGGCGAGGTCGCGGCCGTCGACGGCGTCAGCTTTGAGGTCAGCCAGGGCGAATTCTTCGGGATCCTCGGCCCGAACGGCGCGGGCAAGACCACCACGCTGGAGATCATCGAGGGTCTCCGCAAGCCGGACTCCGGTGAGGTACGGGTCCTCGGGCTGCCGGCCTGGCCGCGGAACGACAAGCTGCTGCCCAGGATCGGCGTCCAGCTGCAGGCGTCGTCCTTCTTCGAGCGGCTGACCGCCCGCGAGCAGATCCGCACGTTCGCCTCGCTCTACGGCGTTCCGGCCAGCCGCGCGGACGAGATGCTCGAGACCGTCGGCATGACCGAGCAGGCGGGCCTGCGCACCGAGAAGCTCTCCGGCGGTCAGGCGCAGCGGCTGTCGATCGCCTGCGCGCCCGTGCACGACCCCGAGCTGCTTTTCCTGGACGAGCCCACCGGCGCGCTCGACCCGCAGGCCAGACGGAACCTGTGGGACCTGCTGCGGACGATCAGCACGTCGGGCCGGACCGTGGTGCTCACGACGCATCACATGGACGAGGCCGAGTCGCTGTGCGACCGGGTCGCGATCATGGATCACGGCAAGATCCTGAAGGCGGGACCGCCCGCCGCACTCGTGCGCGACCTCGATCAGCCGCTGCGGATCTCGGTGGCGTCGGGACTGATCTCGGCCGACCAGGCCTCCGGCCTCACCGGAGACCGCGTCTCTGACGACGGCGTCTCGCTGTCGATCGCGACCCGGGATCCCGCGCACGTCCTGGCGGGCCTGGCGCGCGCCGATGCCCTGGCTGGCCTGCGGGTCGCGGGCGCGACGCTGGAGGACGTCTTCCTCAGCCTGACCGGACGGGAGTACCGGGCATGAGCGGCTTCATCAGCCTGTCCCGCGCGATGTTCCTGGGCTTCGTCAGGGACCGCGCCGCGCTGATCTTCTCGATCCTGCTGCCCGTGCTGTTCCTGCTCTTCTTCGGCTCCATTTACAAGAACTCCTCGGCGCCAAAGATCAGCCTGGTCACGGTCGGGCAGGTTCAGCTGCTCTCGCGGGCTCGCCAGGCCGATCCCGGCCTCGCCAAGGTGCTGACCATCAGCCACGCCGCGTCGGAGCGCTCGGCGCTGGCTGACGTGCGCAAGGGCAACGACGATGCCGTCGTGCTCCAGCGCGGCGACCATATCGTCGTCCGCTACTCGATCGCCGACCAGACGAAGGCCGGCCTGGTCAACTCGGTGCTGAGCTCGATCGTGCAGGACGCCAACCAGGCCGCTTCCGGCCAGCCGCCCAGATTCACGCTCTCGGCCAGCCAGGTCGAGGACAAGTCACTCAAGCCGATCCAGTACTTCACGCCGGGCCTGCTCGGCTGGGCGCTCGCGTCCGGAGCGACCTTCGGTGCCGCGATCACGCTGGTGAGCTGGCGGCAGGACAAGCTGCTGCGCAGGCTGCGGCTGGCGCCAGTCGGCACCGGCTCGATCGTCGCGGCGAGGATCGGGATCGCCCTGGCCATCGGGCTGATCCAGCTCGCCGTGTTCCTCGCGATCGCGAAGCTGCCGTACTTCGGCCTCCAGCTGACGGCCGCGTGGTGGATGACGATTCCGCTGGTGATATGCGGCATCCTCGCGTTCATGTCGATCGGTCTGCTGGTCGGCGCGATCGCGAAGACCCAGCAGGCCGCGACCTCGATCGCGAACCTGATCATCTTGCCGATGGCGTTCCTCGGCGGCGCCTTCATCCCGCTGGACTTCGCGCCTGACTGGGTCAGGCAGGCCTCCTACGTCATGCCGCTGCGCTACCTGGTCACGGGCATGCAGGACGTCATGGCCAGGGGAGAGGGCCCGGCCGCCGCGCTGCCGGCGATCGGGATCCTGCTCGGCTTCACGCTGGTCGTCAGCCTGTTCGCGGTCCGCATGTTCCGCTGGGATGACATCTAGGCCGGCCCGTCGCCGCCAGGTATGCTCCGACTCCTCCGATCCGCCCGACTGGAGCCGCAGTATGCTGACGATCTTGTTCATGCCGGAGAGCGCCTACGGCCCGACGAACAACTGCGTCGGGATCGGTGACGTGCTGAGGCGCCGTGGTCACCGGGTCGTGTTCGCGGCCGAGGCTTCCTGGCAGGGCAAGCTCGCGCCGCTGGGGTTCACCGAGGACCTGGTCAACCTCGCGCAGCCAACAGACACAGGGCCGGCCGGAGCCGGCGAGGATGCGGGGCAGTTCTGGAAGGACTTCATCGCCAGCACGGCGGCGGAGTTCCGCAAGCCGACGATCGAGCAGCTCGACACCTGGATCAGGCCGGTGTGGGAGGAGCTGATCGCCGGCGCGAAGTACAGCCACGACCAGCTCACCGAGATCGTCGGCAGGACCGCGCCCGATGTGATCGTGGAGGACAATGTCGTCGGCTTTCCCGCGCTGATGACAGCGGGCGTTCCGTTCGTGCGGATCGTCTCGTGCAACCCGCTGGAGCTCAAGGGACCTGACGTACCGCCCGCGTTCTCCGGCTACCCGGCCGCCGACCCGGGCCTCTGGCCGGAGTTCCGCGCCGAGTACGACCGCGTGCACAGGGATCTGTGGAGCGATTTCAGCCACTGGTATGCCAGCCAGGGCGCGCAGCCGCTGCCTGACCTGGAGTTCATCGGCGACGGCCAGGTGAACCTCTACGTCTATCCTGAGGTCGCCGACTACGCCAGGACGACCGCGCTCGGGCCGGCCTGGCACCGGATCGACTCATCGGTGCGGCAGACCGACGCGGCCTTCAGCCTGCCAGGCCCCCTCGCCGGCGGCGACGGCAAGCTGATCTACTTCTCGCTCGGCTCGCTCGGGTCAGCCGACGTGCCGCTGATGCGCCGCGTGATCGACTGCCTGGCCGAGACCCCGCACCGGTACATCGTGTCCAAGGGACCGCTGCACGCGGAGATCGAGCTTCCCGGCAACATGTGGGGCGCCGAGTTCTTGCCGCAGACCTCGATCATTCCGCTGACCGACCTGGTGATCACCCACGGCGGGAACAACACCACCACCGAGTGCCTGCACTTCGGCAAGCCGATGATCGTGCTGCCGCTGTTCTGGGACCAGCACGACAACGCCCAGCGCGTCGCCGAGCTCGGCCTCGGGGCGAGGCTCGACACCTATCACTTCACCGACGACCAGATGCACGCGGCGATCGGCAGGCTGCTCGGCGACGAGTCCGCCCGGACCAGGCTCGCGCGGTCCGCCGCGCAGATCCAGGCGAAGGACGGCCTGACGGCGGCCGCCGACCTGATCGAGAAGGCCGCACGGTGAACCGGCCAGCCGGGCTCAGCAGGTGTCCGTTCATCATGCTCCCGTCATAGGCAGGCTAGCGTGGAGTAGGCTCGGTTAGGCCGACGACACCGTCCGGGAGAGCCGGGCCGCAGCCAGCGCCCGGCGCCGAAGGGGCAACTTCCCCGGAACCTCTCAGGCACCAGGACCGGACGGAATAGGCAGCTCTGGAGTCGGGACTGGCAACAGAGGGGGACGCGTACTCGCGACCCTACTGGAGGCTCCCGATGAACTTCGCGCACCGGCACATCAGTCCCGATGAGTTCAGCCAGCAGCAGATGCTGACCGCGCTCGGCTACGCGTCGCTGGACGAACTGACCTCGGCCGCGCTGCCGGCCGGGCTGGCGATCACCAAGCCGCTGCTGCTCCCTGACCCGCTGCCCGAGGACCAGGCGCTCGCCGCACTGCGGGAGATCGCGGCCCGGAACACGGTGCTGACCTCGATGATCGGCCTGGGCTACTACGGCACCATCACGCCGCCGGTGATCCGCAGGAACATCCTGGAGAGCCCGGCCTGGTATACCGCGTACACGCCGTACCAGCCCGAGATCTCCCAGGGCCGGCTCGAGGCGCTGCTGAGCTTCCAGACCATGGTCGAGGACCTGACCGCGCTGCCCGTCGCGGGCGCGTCGATGCTGGATGAGGCGACCGCAGCTGCCGAGGCGATGACGCTGGCGCGCCGAGCGGCCGGCCGGGGCCGGATCTTCCTGGCCGATGCCG
>WNGJ01004782.1_pt1 | contig 14141 bp, 28 predicted proteins | sample 5400611 | NCBI WGS metagenome assembly WNGJ01 (sample SAMN13153375, study PRJNA577476) | soil metagenome | isolation source: 40 cm soil or saprolite under Garry oak tree replicate 1 | place: USA:California | collected 2016-06-15 | reverse complement strand
TGGTCAAAGAATTTCGCATTCGCGTGGCTTCTTCCAAACTTTCCCTGAGCATAGGTCATCACAGAATCAGTGCGCTTGCCGACCGGCACCCAATCCGACGCGTCTTGGTACTTCGTGTTGTGCAAGGTGCTAAAGACTGTAATTAGGTCGCGCAGAAAATTCTTGGCTGAGTAGAGAAATTCCTCGCAGTCTTCACGCAGCCGCGGGATTTGTGGAACTTCTACTGCCACTGCGCCGCGCCCCGGAGGCTTGAAATTGGCGAGGCTTTTTTCCCAATCGGCGCGGATGCGTTGCTCGATCTCCCAGCAACGCAGCAGCTTTTTTACTAACGTGTCAATGAAGAGACCGCCGATCTTGTCTGCGTGTTCCTTTGATAGGGTCGTTTTCTCTAGAATCTCAAGCGTTTGTAGCGTCAGTCGCGCTACAATTGGGTTCTTGACGCCGTGCTCTAATCCCTTCCGAATTTCAAACAGCGGTGGCTTGTATTGGCTCTGAACCACCATGAACGGAACTCCTTTGGCAAAAGGGGGGCACCATACACGGTGAAGGCAGCCATATCGTGTGGTGTCATCTTGCGCCGTCGTCCGGCGGCAGACGCATTCGCCTGGGATTTACGCCGCTTGTGTGACGCAAGAGGGCTCGCGCAGGACGATCTCGCTTAACGAGACCAAACCGGCAATCCGATGACCACTACTGCTTACTTTTCACGCATGGAATGCCCGTGTTTTTTGTTTGCGTGCTGGCTCAGTAGCCTGTGCCGAACTCGCTGCACCAGAGCTTTCATTTGTTCCCACAATTCACGGAACCTGAGCTTAAAGCGGATATCTGCTACAAGTGGTATCTTGAGCGTGACATCTGCGGCTCCGTTGTCTCCGGATCTCGAACAGCCCGCACTCAAGAGGGAATAATAGGGGCATTCCGTATAGTGCATAGGGCGTACGTGAGCCCACTCCCACCGTGGATCCGAGGATGGCGCGCGCTCCTTAGCCAGAGATTCGTGGGCATGGGCTCTGTCAATCTCGTCCGCGTATTCCGACATCTCGGACGCGAAGTATCGGAACCGGTCGTACGTCGTCTCGGGGCAGAATTTCGATAGTGATGGCGCTTTCCACTGGTCGTATTTATCCTTTGGCCCAAAGATTGCGGTCGCGTACTCCGCTGTTGGCGGCCAGTACTCGGAGCGTTCCCACCGGCGCCGCAGGTCCTCCTCTCGCTTAGGATCTAACTTAGTGCTCCCAAGCTCGCTTAGCAGTGAAAGGCTCTGCCAATAGCGGGGGCAGCGCTCCACAGAGGCAAATCGGCAGCGCGGCGACAACCCGCGTGCGCTGCTAATACCGGCGTACCATTCGAAGTCAGGGATGGGGACGTTAGATGTCATGAATACAACCAACCATAGTCTAATTCACGTTCTGTTGGAAGCAATCCCGCAATTTCTCCGCAATCGGGTAACAATGGCGATCAATCAAGAACCAAAATCGGCCCGGGCAGTAACCAGATGAGTACCAGGTAATCACCCCTTCCAGTTCTCGCTGCGCTCCCGCTGCGCTGCGATGCTAGCTGGATTGCGCACCTTGATCCAGACAGGGCACGGACCGGACCGATAGGTGCCGTCGACCTTCTTTGAGACAATGCCCTCGGCGCCAAGCCGGCAAGCGTGCGCGAAGACCGTGGGGCCATCCTCGGCGATGTGTTCGTTAAGCAGGATGCCTGCCTTGGTGTTGCGCAGCAGGCGCGACGGCACCGCCTTGCGGTCGAGGAACGGGAGGTTACGCAGACCCTCGGTCAGTCACCAGTTCTACACTGCGCTGAACCTCGCGCGACGCCGCCTACACTAATAGGTTGCCAGTTTGCGATGTTGCGCCGGGCCCTGGCGCCGAGCCAACGAAGGAGCGTTTCATGCCGATCACGAAAGCCGACGTCCTCGCCGTCCTCAACGATCCGATTCTCAACAGGATCAATTTCTCCGTCGGCATGACCAACGTGAATGCCGAGGCGTTTCGCATCGTTGCAAGATATATCGAGGTGGGTGACATCGAGGTAGTCCCGGGCAAAGGCACGGTTGCCGTCTACGACCGGAAGCAGAACCACATCGAGACCCCGGCGCGCAATCCACCTCTGGATTTCACCGATCGCGCGCAGCTCCTGCATGAATGCGTCCACGCCATTTCCGATATCAGAGGAGGCGGCTCGGCCCTGGACGACGAAGTTGCCGGGTACCTTACCCAGACCATCTTTGCCCAGATCAGTCACCCGACCCCACCGATCCTCGCGACCGATGCCAGGATCAAGGCTGCGAGCCCACTGGGGCGCATGGTCTTCGAGATGCAAAGAACCATGCGGAACTACAATCTCGACAATAACCGCGGATTTGGCGCGAAGATCAGGGGCATCGACATTTACCATCTGGGCGAGGCAATCCGCGCCATGCCCGATTACGCCGGCCTCACGCGAACCACCAAGATGGCCAATCCCGGCGTTCCCGTCGTCAAAGGCAATCAGATGCAAGCCCTGCGGGAGGCGCTGACGCGATGGCGGCAACCCGACCGCAAGCCGGCCGCACGGATCGCGCGCCCGATGATCTTCTGATCGCTGCGGCCGTTCGGGCTGATCGCGTTATAGGGGAATGTCGGCGATCCTCGCCATCGTGCTCGATCAGGTCGAAGGCATAGAGGATTCCCTTGTTCGCAGCCTCCCTTCGGCGCAGATCCTCAAATCGTGACAAGCCGTCGGGCCCCAGCAACCACCCCCTCGCCGTCGATCGTGAAGCTCTTGGCCATGATCCGCTCCGCCGCGGCCGCGATCGTGGGCGATCTTGCGGTCCAGTCGTAGGCGTTGCGGCTGTAGATCCGCACAATCGGGCCGTTCCGGCGGACGATCATGCGGTAGCCGTCATGCTTGATTTCGTGAACCCAACGAGCACCGGAGGGTGGTCTCGCAGCCAGCACCGGCTGGGCCGGGATGATGAAGCCGGCAGGAAGACGCTTGATAGATAGGGAGGATTGCCTCGCCATACCGGCAGTATCGGTCTGGCGATCAAATCTGCGCCACCGATCAGACGTTGCGAGCTATATACACTACAAGGAACATCGTGAGGTCATGCCGGGCAAGTGATATACTTTCGATTCGCGACCGATCGCGCGTCTCAGCCCGCCATACTGGATGGCTTGCACATTTGCGATTTTCCGAATGAGCTTACCGTATGGAACACTTCGCCTGGTCCAAGGCATCGCGGCGTTGCTCCGGTCCAAGTTTCTGCAACTGTCCTGTAGCAACGACCGCACTTGCGACATCGTATTCACCGCACGTTGGGCAAACAATGCTCACGTCGTCAATTGTGGTCGGGATTTGTTCTGCATTGGCACCGCAGATAGGGCAGTCCATGTCTTGGCTCCGGTGGTTTACGATTTGATGCCCCGGTATGCGTACAGCCACGAATGAGGCACCCCGGTCCCAAGGGATTGCCGACCAATGGGACCAGGGTCCAGGTCGCGGGAAAGGGTAAGTCGCGCGCACTGCACAACCCGTCGAAAGTAGATCTCGTTCCCAGCTATCTGGGAATAGGGTCAAACCGCGCGGCGGCTTACGAAGAATTAATCATGATCGGCAATGGTCGCCGGTACCAAGCACGCGCTCGGTGATAGCGGCCATGCCAATTGATTCATTTGTCCGATCTGGAGTGTTCGAACCTGAGGCAATAGCGGCGATGATTGAAGCTATGGAAGCAGCCTGCAAAGAACTTCGCGACGCCGGCCAGCCTGACGTGGTGCGCAAAGTCATCGCTCAACGAATTATTGCGGCGGCAAGATTTGGTGAGCGTGATCCGGTTCGCTTGAGGGAAGCCGCTCTCCGCAAAGCGGACTAGCCACACCAGCGGGTGCCTCCCTTCGCGCCGGGGTCGCGGGCTGTTGGCTATAAGATGGCGCGGTGCCCCGGCGCCCTTCATCGGGAGAAACCACGTGTGCCGAAGAGCGCCGGGACTGCGCAGGCTGTGAGACGCAGCCGCGCGCGCCCTCAACGCCGGATCGGCGCGACACGTTCCTCCTTAGCGCGTAATCGAACACTAGGGCGAGCCACAAGCCGGCCGCTACTCCTACGATCGGGGCGACTTCACATATCGCGCGCAGGCGAGCTCGTTCGAGGGGTTCAGAAATCCTGGCCGAAACGCCAACCTTCGGACCGCTGAAATCACTCCGAAGGCCTTGAGCGTCAACGCTGCGCCTTCAGGTCTCGCGCAATCTTCTCAATGTGCTCACGCCATTGCCGGTCTGGCTCACGTCCGAAGAGATCCCGAATGCCATCGGCAAGAATGATCGAGCTCGGTTTATTGATCGCGGCAATAGCGGCAGCGACTTGGTCTTCGAAGCCGGCTTCACGCAAGACACGTTCAGTGATTGCGGCGCGGACCTTGGCTTCGACGCTTTTGTTCAGTTCAGCGGTGAGCACATCTCCGGGCGGCACAAGCTTGTCGTAACCGGCCATCTTTCCGTCGAGCCACGCGATGAATTCCGGTGTCGACATGGCATTGAGCTCGACGCGCTTGGTCTGCAGCCAATTGGTCCATGTTCCGTCTTCCTCTTCGCAGGGATGCTCGTCGGCATTGTCTGCAACAGACTTGCGCCTCGGTCAGCCTTCGATCGCCTGCGGCCTGAGGCCCTGATCTTGACGCGATTTTTGATCGCGGGACACGTGCGCCCACGCTGCGAACTCGGGCCGTTGCAAGATCATCGTGAACGAGGTCGGCCCTCGATCACCATCTCGGCCTGCAGGCAGGAGGCCCGGACTTCCGGGGCATCCGAGCCACGTACACCGACGGGAGGGCGATCGAGCAATAACGGATGTCGCTCGTCCGCCAAGGAACTCGGGGTGAGCCGCGCAGAACAATCAGCCTTCCAGCTGAGCGTCCACGGTCATCTGGACGTTGTTCTTCATAATGCCGCTGATCGGGCACCCATCCTTGGCGCCTTCGGCGAGCTCGCGAAACTTCGTTGCGTCGAGCCCCGGTACCCAGCCTTTCACTGTGAGCTTGCTCGATTTTACCTCGAACCCGCCGCCGCTCTTCGGACCGAACGTCACCGCGCAGCTCGTTTCGAGCTTGGTCGCAGGCTTTCCCGCCTGGGCAAGCGCGTGCGAGAGCGCCATTGAGAAGCAGCTTGCGTGCGAGGCTGCCAGCAGCTCTTCAGGCGTAGTATGCGCCGCCGCGCCTTCAGTGCGTGCCTTCCAGCTCAGGCTCGCACCCTTGAGCACGCCGCTGGCGGCGCTGGTCGTGCCGTGGCCGTTCATCAGATCGCCTTCCCATGTCGCCGTCGCTCGACTCTCCATTGCCACCTCCATCGTTGCTGTGCGCTCCTTCGCACGTGGTGAGTTACCGGCAGTTGAACGCGCGGCCTCGACTTCGAGTTCTCGTACAGCATACAACACCTCTGCAGGATGGGCGTGGCACCGGCTTGCGCGTTGGCGAGACCCGGCATGCCCATCTGAGCCTTCCGCTGGAACCCAACCGCGGCAGCCCCGTGCTCCGTGCGGGCGTCCGCGAAGCGATCGGTTTGCGTTGTTCCGGGATTGGCACGCGGTTTGCTGACGACAGAGTCCGCTCCCACCGACCACGGCGTGCGAGCCAGGGGCGGTTTTGAACAGACACATGTCCGCAATTGGCCGTGTGTCACGAGTACCGCCTGAGTTGGGCGGTGCGTAACTGTACGAGAGATGAAGGAGGGCCCTTCGAGTTCGGCAATCAGGTGTTGATCTCAAGCCACTGCAAGCCGCTGTCGTCAAAAGCGACGGTGGTGAACGTTGCGGAAACGTCAGGACATGATCTTGGCAGGCATGGTTGAGAGAGGCGAGCGCAAGCAAACTGCTGATGACGTGTCGAAAGCGGATTAGGTGATGTCAAAACCGAGGAGGTGGCCAATCCTTCGGGATCATCTTGGGGGATGCCTGAGACTGCCCAAGAGGCATCCGGCATGGAGGCGGCGCGAAGCTCAACCAGGCTCTGGTACGGAACGTGAGAACCTACACGGCGATGCCAAGGGAAAAGGCACAAGCGGCTCCAACCGCGAGGCCGAAAGTACCGATGCGCCGGTTAGGGGCGGACTGCTTCGTAGTAGCAATGAAGCGGGGTAATGCCCGTGGAGCGAAGGGAGCGGGTCATCGCCGGGGTCAACCGGCAACGGGAGGAACCCGACAATCAATGGAAGGCGGCAGCCTTCGTGCGGTGACACGAGCCGTATGAATCGAGAGGTTCACGTACGGTTCTGTGAGGGGCTCGGGGTGGAATTCCCCGGGCCTACTCGGCCAACTCTGCCGTCGCAGCCACCCGCCTAGAACGGCAGCTATCGGGGGATAAGCTGCCGAACCGCTGGAGGGCATCGCGCGGGCGAAAGCTAACGGCATCTATGCCGGCAAAGGCCGACCAGCTTCGATAGATGCCGCCAGGGTGCGCGAGATGAAGGCGCAGGGCCTCGGCGCCACTAACATCGCTAAGGAGCTTGGCATCGGTCGGGTCGATAGCGGCGGCGGTTCGGGCTTGCGTGGCATGCCGGCAGTATCGGCCAGCGGCTATGCACGTTCAACCGTCAGCCCGTCGATCGCCGGCGCGCCGGACCGCGCTTGGGACGCTGGCCCGGCTCAGCATCGTCGGTTTGTCGACGCTTCCGGTCATTGAGGATTTCCACCAATGCCTGGAAATCGCGGGGCGGAACCGTGACGGGCGGCTTCTTGCGGCGTCTCCCGTTGGGCTGCTTACGCATGTGGAAACAGGATTACGTCCGCTGGAGTGGAACTCGACCGGTCTCTTACCATGCCGGTAGCAGCGGCAAATCCTGATACCACGTCATGGCTATGATCGCTGCCCATGCCAGGCCGAAGCCGACAAATGCGAGCGTTTGGACGTTTATCATGCAGTACTCCGCACCCGAGCAGCGCGATCGCATCGAGCGGTTGTTGGCAGCATTTATGGGTGATCGAGGTAACCTTTTCACCTTGTAAGAGTTCCGGCAGCCTTGCGAAATCGAGCGCCATCTGGCGCACCTCGTCCATCGTCATGATGCCAGTGTGCCCGCGCTATCCGGAGCCCGGCCATAGAACACGCCGAGTTGCTGCCCAGTGGCGTCCTCGACGGCGAATCCGTTCGGGATCTCGACAATCCGCCACGGCAGCGGCATTGTGGCTCGCAACTGGCCTCATCTGCTGTCGAAGCTTCGGCCAGAAGAAGAAGACTGAGGTGGCGCGCAAGCCTTCAGAACCATCGCAGCCGACCACATGCACCATCTACAAGGTCGCTGTCAAACAGACGCGGCTTGGTGAGGCCGAAGCCGCCGATGAACGCGAAGCTATTGAGAAAGCGGCCAGGGAGTTCTGGCAACATCCGACGAAGCTGATTGCGGTTCGGCGGAAATAGGTGCCGAGGTTGCCGCCAGCGCGGACTTTTTCGGCCTTCTGGCCGCCCTATTGTTTCGGCATCTCCGATTGTGGACGGGCGTCGCTGAGGAAATAACGATGATTGATGCCGTCGTGGCACTTCAACCTTTCGATCGCCCTCCGCCCCGTCGCCATAATCCTAACGTGGACGACCTCGATCGTCTTGCCGCCAGTCTTCATCACCTCGAATCCATGGGCGCGCACAAGCAATGCCTCGGTAGCACCACGTGGACTGCTGGCGAGCAGGTTTAACACTTGACGCTGCTCGGCACTGAGACGCTGTTCCGTCATCGCCGTGTCTCTGGCAGGCGTTCCCGCCGAAGCGCTTGCAGAACGTCTTCGCATCCTCTGGCTTGGCAATGCAGAAGACTACGAAGTTAGCATCGCCGCTGCGCAGGGAGTACGTCCGCGACGCCACCGACATGGTGTCCGCAAAGCCGCGCACGGTTTCGCTGTTCATGAGACCAAGAACCATCCCGACTGGGAGCGCGATGTGGTGTGGCCATTCGCGCTGAAGGCGGGATCGGGTGATTTCGCCCTTGCGCAGCGTCATTGCCGCACCGCGTACAGGCGTGAAGCGTCTGTCTTAAATTCCTTCGCCGCTGCTTCGATCGCGGTCTTTTTGTTCGGCGCCTCGACGGTGCCGAGCCAGATGGCCTTAGCCGCGACCTTGTAGATGATCCAGATTTTTGGCTTCGGTTGTTCGAACTTGCGTGTGCCATGAGATCGACCAGGACCCTGCCGCCGTTCTCAGCAAGCTTTCGCATGACCCGCTTGTGCAGCCACATATCTATAGACGCAATATCGCTCATGTTACCGGTATAATGCAGCTGCTCTGCAAGCTGTTTGCGCGCCGCGAGGCTGCTGTCGATGTCTAAGAGTTTCAGCCGGTCCACGATCGACCTTCGCCAGTCGAGATCTTCGTCGTTCTGTCCGGCGAGCTTCGTCAGGACGGCCGACACGGCGCTAGGGGTCGCTATCGATCCGTACATTGAGGGCGTTCCGTTCGTTACTTTCTCCCCAGCAGTCATTATGACAACCTTGATCAGCGGGTTCGGTGCAGGTGTTTTTTGTGTCGTCTAAGCGCTGCGTCAGCCACGTTCTTCTTGCTGCCGCCATACTGGTCTTTCTACGTTGAAAGCTCGGCAGATGTGCTGGAACTTCTGGTGTTTATCATTGAGGCATTTTTCTACGTGCTCCTCATTACCGGGATTCGCTTGAGCCTCGAACAATACCGGGAGCTTAGCCGCACTCTGGAACAGCGTGTTGAAGAGCGCAGCGCTGCGCTGCGCGAGAGCCGAGAGCGTCTTGAAGTTGTGGTTGCGGAGCTTCAGCATCGCACGCGGAACCTCATCAGCGTCGTGGGCACGATAGCCAAGGGGACACTGAGATCGAGCAAGACGTTCGACGATTTCAGCGCCACCTTTCAGGATCACCTTGAAGTTCTAGGCCGCGCGCAAGGGCTTCTCTTTCGCACGCATGAACGCGGCCGGGTCACCTTCGACGAACTGATCGATACCGAGTTGGCTGCGCAGTCCATTCGTGTGGAAGAACATGGACCGGTCACGCTCGACGGACCGAAGGGCGTTCCTCTGCGTTCGCGCACAGTTCAATCCCTCGCGATGGCCTTGCACGAACTCATGACCAACGCGATCAAATACGGCGCACTCAAGCAGCCGAATGGGCACCTCACCGTCCGCTGGCGACAGGAGACCTTGGGAAGTGGCAAGCCCTGGTTTCATCTCGATTGGAAGGAAAGTGGCGTGGAGATGCCGGCCTTGGGAGCCAAGCCCCAAGGCAGTGGGCAAGGAAGAGAACTGATTGAACGGGTGTTGCCCTATCAATTTGACGCGCAAACGACATTTGCCATGGAAGCGGATGGCGTCCATTGTACCATTTCGCTTCCCGCATCCGAGCACCGAGTGACAGGTGATCCGAGCATCGCCTAGCCTGCTCAAAGAGGCGTTCAGTTGGTAGAAAAGCGCTATCCACACGATCATTGTGGGGCGCGAGAGAAGTCCTCTGCGCCTCACTCTTTCTGCGATCCCATTCCCAGACAATCACGCGGGCGGTCGGGTCCCATAGGCTGCTTCAAACTTCACCAACAAATTCTTGCTAACCCGCGGCAACCCGTCCACCACCGCCTTCGCCCAATCGAAGTACTCTACCCGCCTCTTCAGGCTCCACCCCAATGGAGGGTTCGCCGCCACGTCACGTAGATTGCAGATTTTGTCTGCAAGCTTTACTAGCGCGCCTTCCCTACTCATCCCGTACGCGTGTTCAATCTGCAAGCGCTTGCGGTCCTCTTTCGGCAATGATTTGTCGTCCGTCATTTCGACGACGATTTGCGTGATCTCCTCGCCGAAAGTTGTGCGCAGCTCCTCTTCGGTCGTCTCGGTGTCCTCGATGGTGTCGTGAAGCGCAGCTGCCGCCAGAATTAGCGGATCACTGATACCTCCGACGATCCACAGAACGTGCATGAGGGCGATCGGATGATTGATGTATGGACTCGCGTCGCGGTCTTTGCGGCGTTGCATGCGGTGCTTCTGCGCCGCGAACTCGACCGCGCGAATCACCAACCCGATGTCGTAGGAATTGTTCATACGGGATACTCTAGCCCGCTTGCTAGAAATCGGTACTCAACCTCTTATTGCGCCGGCCTGCCTCCGAGAGAACGTCGGATTGGCTGAGCCTTCATTCGCCGAAGATACCGGCCGGCGTCCGCGTTGCTCACGGACGCCGGCCAACCTGAACGCGGTGCTGGAATCAGTAGTATGGGTAAGGGTAACCCCCGCAAACCCACCGGTAGCCATACGGCGTCCACGCGTAGCACGAGCTGTAAGCGCCGTATCCAAGACCTAGGCCAAGAACGCCGAGGCCAAGACCGATCCCGGGCCCGAAGCGATGACCGCGAAAGCCGTGCCCCGCAAAGCCGCGGCCAGCAAAGCTGTGACCAGCAAAACCACGAGAGAAGCCGCCCCCGCCGAAGCCGCCGTGCCCGCCGCGTCCGAACGCAAGGGCATCTGTCGGAATTGCTGCGGCCCCGAGGAGACTGGCGGCAGCTAGTGCGATAGCAATTTTGCGTAACATGACGCTACTCCTTATCGCCCCACTTGTTGGTCCTGTATTGTTAGAGAGGACCTATTCCAACCAGAGTCCGTGATCAACCGCAACGGCGCACGTGCTTGACCACAACCTCGTCGCCGCGCCGTTCGCGGATGGTCACATCGCGACAGCCTCTGTCTCCGCGTCGATAGCGCCAATCATCGTCATAACGATTATAATAACGATGTTCGCGTTCACGGTAGACCCTATCTCGGTCGCGGCAGTCGGGTCCGACGCAGACGTTCAACTGGGCAAGTGTGACTTCCGGTTTGGACGGGCTGGCATTACCTCCGTCTCCGGCGGCTGCTGGAAACGTCCACAGCGCGCTCGCGATGCCAGCGATAAGCAGCAATTTTCCCATTAGGACCTCCCTTTGCCGACAGTACGAGCAGCGACAACAAAAAGACCGCTCATTTGTTCCTAGATTTCATCGCGCTCGTTTTGCATGTGCAGCATCGCCGGAAGCAAATCCAATACCTGAGCACCGCGAAAATCGATTTCCTTGTTGATATCGAGCCGTGCGATGCAGCGGTGGTAACGGATATTTGAAACTTGTCGCGCAAGTGTGAAGAGCAGGGCGCGCTCATCGCGGCCGATGCGGCCGTCCGCGAGGCCGTGGTTATAGCCCGCATACAAATAGGTGTATCACAAACGCTTGTGACAAGGCAGCCGATCCGGAACTTTTTTGCTTTGCACGAAGGCCGGGGTTGAGCCACCTCCCACCACTCCCCACCGCCTCCATATTTGGAAACTGTTGAGACCACGACATCAGTTGCCATCGTTGGCGTAATGCTAAGTGATGGATTTCCGCCGTTGCCATTTGCGGACTTCACCACGTCGAGCGGCCAGGTCGGAGAGACGCCCGTGTACGATGATGCAGCGAGACGCATCGCGGTGGTTGAGCCGGTGACAGTCACGGACATGGTCTTTGCCCCGGTCGTGGTAGCTACGAGGTACCAGACCTCCGTTTCCATCGCATTCGTCTGGGTGCTCGTCGCTTTTGTGAATGCTCCACCATTACAGCTCGCCGATGTGATCGAGCCAGTACCCGTGGCCGTCTGGTAGAGGTCGGCAGTGAGGACGATCACCGGATTGCTGCCCGTGACAGTGTGCGTTCCAAGTCTTCGTCACTGTTCCACTCGGGCTCGTCGTGATGCTGGTCGAGGTCGCATCGAACGCTATCGTCGATGTCGAGATGCTGCCTCCACCTCCGCTCGTCCCAGGTGCTGCCTCCACTTCAGCGACGATCGTATCGCCCATGCTAGGCCAATTGGTTGGCCGAGCGCCGCGCTGCTTGCGAGCCCCGTCGGCTTCTCGACGCGTTCGGCAAAGAAAGTCGCACGCTGGGTCGCCCCAGACCGAAACGTTTACCCAACAAGCACAAAATTTCGCTTCGCCGCGCTCGACAATTCGTGAAAGCGGGATCAATCACTGAGACTGATGCGGCGTGGTCGCTCGCGATGAGTTCGGACGGCTGTCGCTGATACATCTGCCGCGAAGGCTAGGTGGATTGCCCCGCATTAGAGACTGACGACGGCTGATTTTCGAAAATCCTGCGCTAGCGATCAAGACCGATTGGTGCAGGCGATATCCTAATTTGCGACCGCGCGCGTTTCCCGATCGGACCGAAATCGCTGGCCCTACCTATCGAGAGAATCTCAGCGAGCCTAGTTCTTGCGCGATTTACTCGACTCTTTATGGTGCCGACGGCGCATCCGCAGATTTGAGCGGCCTCCTCGTAGGAAAACCCGGATGCACCGACCAAAATCAGCGATTCGCGCTGTTCCCACGGAAGCAGCTTGAGCGCGTTGCGAAACTCGACGATCTCAAGTCGGCTGTTCTGCTCCGGCAGCGACGTGAGCGATTCGGCATAGGAACCATCGACATCCTCAACCTCGCGCCGACGCTTGCGATATTCCGAGCGGAACACGTTACGCAAGATGGTAAACAGCCATGCGGACATGTTGGTGCCTGGTTGAAAGGAACCCATATTGGCCCACGCCCGCAGCAACGTTTCCTGCACCAAATCATCGGCGCGATCAACATTTCCACACAACGAGATTGCGAATGCGCGCAAGCTGGGGACAGTCTCCAGCATCGCTTCCCTTACATTCTTCCGGAGCCCCATCACCTGGCCTCGCAATTCGGGTCGTCGAGCCGCTTAAGCATTTGAACGAAGCGGTCGGGCACTCCCTGATCGACAACCTCGCCATACATCAGGCGCAACTGCATCCCGATCTTCGCTTTGATATCGGGTCCGAGGTTAACCAAAGGACTTTTTTCGGATCTTTGCGCGTACATGGTTCCTATTCGTGGAAATGGCTTGTCCTGGTTCATCTTTTTTTTCGCGCCCGCGGTGCGGAGAGAGAGGGAGAGACTGGGGGTCCTTTGCCTAACGGGGGTCCTTCGACCTAACGGTACGCGGCGTGCGCGAGACGCCATCCGTAAGGTCGGAACTGTCGAAGTGGCTAATGGCAGTAGGCGAGTGTGCCTAGTTCTTCGGCCTCAGCCAGTGAGCTGTAATGCTCTGACATCCGCGAATAGTGGATTCGCATTTCGGTTGAGGGCGCGCAAAGTGCGGCGATGGCGCGACACTCCTCGGCCAGATCGCGGCAACGTTCCGCTCGATACAATGGATTCGACATGATACCTCCCCAAAAGAAAGACGGTGCCCGATGGTTACGTCGGCCACCAGACAGAAAAGTCCGTCGGGTAAGTTCTTGTTCCCAGCCCTCCCTTCACACGTGCGCGAGTGATTCCTGGCCTCCTATCACACGTTCGCGACTGATTCCGCGCCCCCTTTCACACGTTCGCGAGTTGAGTCATTTCATCCTTTTTCACTGATACGGGGACGGAACCTTTTCATGGCCTGAGAGTTCTGATGTCTGTCGCAAATCAGACTCAGCGGAGGCGGATGATGAGGCTTCTCAATAAAACCACACTAGGTGCCGTATTGGGCGCTAGCGCGTTAGCGCTGTCTACCGCGCGCGTTTCGCAGGAATTGCGTGCAGGGGCAACGTCTGTTGGCATGTGCAGGACGGCATGAATATCCCCGTGAAGCTCGCATTGTCATTCGTCCAGACGATTGGCGTTGGCGACGGCACGAGCGCTACGTCTGGCGCGAACACGAAGGCCGAGGTATTGGCGCGGTGGGCGTTGGATTGAATGGTAAGCGATAATAAACGATACGATCATCGGTCTATGGTGCCGCTTGGTGGCGGCTCTCAGACCAACTTAATTGCGTACGTTCGGAGTTTGTTCGCTCGGAGCTGCAGCGAATTGAAAATCTTCAGAGTAAGTTTGCCGAGATTGAACTTCTGAAGGCTATCTCCGACGATTCTGCTCTGCGCGCGATGCGGACAATCATTGGAGTTTGAACCTGAACGGAGGAAATCAGATGTCGAAGAAGGCTGCCGAGCACCACAAGAAAGCGTCAGAGCACCTTACGCGTGCCGCGCATCACCACGGGGAAGCCGCCAAACATCATGAGGCGGGAAACCATGAAAAGGCGGCACACCATGCTCACACCGCGAGGAGTCACGTGATTCACGCCAGGGGTCACTCTGATGACGCAGTGAAGGCCCATGGCGAAGAGCACGGTAGGAAATAAGCCTGAGCGT